>Ga0208433_1000009_pt1 | contig 295117 bp, 279 predicted proteins | sample 3_EtaG_FD_184075 | JGI IMG/M metagenome (GOLD analysis project Ga0208433, IMG submission 184075) | Marine viral communities from the Subarctic Pacific Ocean - 3_ETSP_OMZ_AT15126 metaG (SPAdes) (version 2) | ecosystem: Environmental > Aquatic > Marine > Oceanic | place: Pacific Ocean...
CGGAGCACTGTTTACCGGCAGCTTCGACGTTTGCAAAAATTGCCACGACTATTGAAATCGTTTTTTGGCCATCCGGATTTGGCTTATATCTCCGGGTAATGTTCGCTTACTTTATTTCGAATTAGTATTTTGAAAAGAACAAGGGGCTGTATTACGACAACCTGATGAGGGTGCGCACTCACAGCGACATGCTGCAGTGGCTGAAGTATTTTTTGGTGGGTGTCGAGCAAACGGCAACTGAGGCCGTCGGCGCCCTGACAAACATCATCAAGCTCAAGACAGATACTGAAACGCTGATTCACAACAACTTTGGAAGACGGGCCGCTAGCGCCACACTCTTATTGCAGCAGTTGTTCAAACAACCCATATTGAGCGTTGATCAGGCCGCGACAATCTGCGGGGTAAATTATCGTCCGGCCAATGAGCTGATCGCTTTGATGTGCGAGCACAAGATCCTCAGAGAGATCACGGGGCAAAGCCGAAACAGGCTGTTCGCGTTTGAGCCGTATCTGGAACTGTTTAACCTTAAATGATCACTCACCACCAAACCCAATACTTCGCCTGGCAACTCACCCGCCGCCTGTCATCCGAAGATGAAGATAAGCTCACTGGCGCTATAATGGATGCACAGATAGACCTGAATCCACACCAGGTTGATGCTGCATTGTTTGCCTTCAAGAATCCTTTCAGCAAGGGTGTTCTGCTTGCCGACGAGGTAGGACTGGGAAAAACCATTGAGGCCGGATTGGTCATTGCTCAGAAGTGGGCCGAGCGTAAACGTAGAATTCTCATCATCGTGCCGGCCAATTTACGTAAACAATGGCACCAGGAATTGCAGGAAAAGTTTGGCGTGGAAGGGCTGATTCTGGAATCTTCCAGCTTTAATAAGGCGATAAAAGCAGGGGTGAAAAACCCATTCGACATAGGCGATGGGTTGGTGATTTGCTCCTATCAATTTGCAAGTGCAAAGGCAGATGCGTTGCGAATGATTCCCTGGGATCTGGCAGTGATTGATGAAGCTCACCGCCTGAGAAACGTATACAAAAAAAGCAACAAGATCGCGAAAACTATCAAAGATGCACTGGCGCCCATCAATAAGGTTCTCCTGACCGCAACGCCGCTACAAAACTCCCTGCTCGAACTGTATGGCCTCGTAAGTATCCTGGATGAACAGGTATTCGGCGATCTGGACAGCTTTCGCAATCAGTATGGGAGAATAACGGATGCGCATTCTTTTGCCAGCCTAAAGCAACGCATTGCGCCCATATGCAAACGTACCCTGCGACAACAGGTGCAGGCGTACGTGTCCTACACGAAGCGCATTCCGCTGGTGCAAACCTTCACCCCATCCAGTGATGAACAACAGTTGTATACACTGGTGTCCGATTATTTACGCAGGCCGGAGCTGAACGCCTTACCCAGCGGCCAGCGGCAGTTGATCTCCATGGTTATGTGGAAGCTGTTGGCGTCGTCATCTTTTGCCATCGCGGGTGCATTGGGCACAATTATTAAGCGTTTGCAGCGAACGATTGAGCAAGCGGAGCCCGACGATGAGCAAGTGCTAGGCGACATGCAGGCAGATTACGAAGCCCTGAGTGAGACCGCAGAGGAGTGGGAGGAGCCAGAGGCAGAAATGTCTCTGGAAGAGCGTGAATCGATTCTTGCCGAGATTGAAGAGCTACAAGGGTTTAAAAACCTGGCGGAAAATATCCGTCACAATAGCAAAGGCGATGCACTGCTCAAGGCCCTGGATATCGGCTTCGAGAAGTTGCGAGAGCTGGGGGCCAACCAGAAAGCGATAATCTTTACTGAATCACGCAAAACCCAGAATTACTTGCTGCAACTATTGAGTAATAGCGCCTACGACGAAGGCATCGTGTTGTTTAATGGTAGCAACAGCGATGCAAGAGCCAGGCAAATCTACCAGGAGTGGCTGCTACAGCATCAAGGCTCGGACAGAATCTCCGGCTCCCGTACTGCTGATACCCGCGCAGCGTTGGTGGATTACTTTCGCGATCAGGGCCGCATCATGATCGCCACTGAGGCAGCGGCCGAAGGGGTCAACCTGCAATTCTGTTCACTGGTCATCAACTATGACTTGCCCTGGAACCCTCAACGCATAGAACAACGAATAGGTCGCTGTCACCGTTACGGACAAAAGCATGATGTGGTCGTGCTCAACTTCATTGACCTCACCAACGAAGCCGACCGCCGGGTTTATGAACTGTTAGACCAAAAATTCAACCTTTTCGATGGCGTATTCGGTGCCTCTGATGAAGTGCTGGGTGCCATCGAAAGCGGTGTGGACCTGGAGCGGCGAATCAAACAGATATATCAAAACTGCCGAGAGCCAGAACAGATCAGCTTCGCGTTTGAACAGCTCCAGCAGGAACTGGCCCATGAAATAAACGAGCAAATGGTGAATACCAGAGAGCAGTTGTTCGAACATTTCGACGAAGATGTGCTGCAAAAAATCAAACTCGACAGCACCGCTTCCCTGGACCGCTACGAACGACTGCTGCTCGACTTGACCAAGGGCGAACTAAAAGACCATATCGACCTGATCGAAGGTGGGTTTTACCTCAATTCACTGCCAGATTCTGCCCCGCCGCATATTGCGCTGGGCGCCTACGAACTGCCCCGGCGTGATGGCGAGCAACACATCTATCGCCTTAGCCATCCGCTAGCACAATGGCTTATTCATCAGGCCAAAGCCCGGCAACTAGCGTCAGCAGAACTGGTATTTGACTACGACGCCACGGCGACCCAGGTTGCCGTTGTGAAGACGCTGCAGGGGCAATCTGGTCAGTTGCAGGCGCATCTGGTTAGCGTGAGTTCACTGGAAAGATCCGAAGACCATATTGTTCTTGTCGGACAAACCCACGATGGCCATAGTCTTGACCAGGAAGTGCTGGAAAAGCTTCTGTGCTTCCCCGTTGTGAGTGCGACCAGCACGGCAGATAAAGTCACTCCGAGCCTAAACGAGGAGCTCAGCCGCCGAAAAACGGACATCTTGCTGGAGGTCAACCAGCGCAACCTTAAGTACTTTGAAGCAGAAGTCGACAAACTGGATAGCTGGGCCGATGATCTGAAAGTGGGCTTGGAGCAGGAAATAAAACAACTGGATAAAGAGATCAGGGAAGTGCGCCGAACCGCCAAAGCTGCGCCAGATCTCAATGAAAAGCTGGAATGTCAGAAACGCCAGCGAGACCTGGAGAAGCTTCGTGGCCGCAAACGCCGGGAACTATTCGACAAACAGGATGAAGTGGATGCGCGCCGAGAATCGCTGATCGCCGAGCTCGAAGAAAAACTTGAGCAGAGAGTGGAGGAAAGACCCATGTTTGCCATTGGCTGGCGGGTGGTTTGATTGAGATCTGGGCATAGGTTAATTGATAAATATAATAAAAATACATTTAAAGTTTATATATTAGGGATAAATCAATAACTTTGAGCAATTTTATTGAATATTTAAAAATAAATATACCAATAGTGTATCTATATACCACTTTGTAATAGACTCGGGCGCATGGGTACAGAAATATTACGCGATGATCACCCGTCGCTCACACGCATCAACGCCGTGCTGGGCGATTGCCCGGCAGGCGTGCCCATGACCAGCGCGTGGCTGGAATCCAAGGGTGTGTACCCGCAATTACTGCAGAGGTATAAAGAAACAGGCTGGCTGGAGTCGCTGGGGCGTGGAATCTGGATCAGGGCGGGTACTCACCCCACGCTGGCCGGCGCGATCTTCGCATTACAGCGTATAGGCATCAATGCGTACCCAGCGGCCAGGAGTGCGCTGGAACTGCAGGGCCGGTCGCACTATGTCCCATCTGGCCACGCGCCGGTTTTACGCATCAGTCTAGCAGCAGGTCAGAGAATGCCACAGTGGTTCAGGCAGATGGCTTTCGCCCACAATCTACAAATGCTCAATGCAAGTGCGCTGTTCGAGCCGGTGTCTGCCGGCCTGTCTGAAGTGAGGAGTGAAGGTGTTGAGATAAAACTCAGCAGCCCGGAGCGGGCCATGTTGGAGTACTGCCAGCTGCTGCCCAAGCACGCCGATTTTGAAGAAGCCAGGCAGTTGATGGAAGGGTTGCCCACATTACGCCCGCGCTTGGTGCAAAGCACGCTGCAGGCCTGCAAATCCGTCAAGGCAAAAAGGCTCTTCCTGGCCCTGGCCAGTGCCGTTGGGCACGGTTGGTTTAGCGAGCTCGATCAAGAACAAATTGACCTAGGGGCCAGCAATCGCGTCCTGCCCATCGAAGGTGTGCCCCATCCGGTCTACGACATCACTGTTCCCAATACGTGGATAGTTCAATGAAGGAACAGTATGAAGGCCAGGTCGCCCTGCTGATAGATGTGTTGCCTTTCGTGGCACAAGCAGATGTGTTTGCCTTGAAGGGTGGTACTGCCATTAATTTTTTTCATCTCGACTGCCCCCGGCTGTCAGTCGATATCGATCTGCATTACTTACCGCTTAACAATAGAGAACAGGCTCTGGCTGACATTAAAGCGAATATGGAAACGATTGCGGCAGGCATTGAGAACGCTTACACCGACACGCAAGTGAGAGTCGATGGCCGAACGTGCAATGCAGTCGTTGCAAGACGCGGGACACAAATAAAGATTGAGCCCAATACAATCATCCGGGGAAAACTTCTTCCTATCGAGAACATGCGTCTCAGCCCTTACCTGGAAGAAAAATACGGCAGAACTTTGAGCTTTCCCTGCGTTGCGAAACACGAACTGTATGCGGGTAAGCTCTGTGCCGCGCTGCAAAGGCAGCACCCCCGTGACCTGTTCGACGTGCTGCTGTTCCTGCGTGAGAACGACTTATCTGTAGAGTTTATGGATGCCTTCCTCGTATATTTAATTAGCCAGGGCAAGCCCATCTACGAGGAACTCAATCCCAACATCAAAGACGTCGAGGCCTTGTACCACAACCAGTTCATGGGGATGCCAGCCGAAAAAGTGGCTCTCGAGCATTTGACAGGCGTACAAACCAGCCTTTCCGGCCAGGTTTTAGCAGCATTGGGCGACAGACATCGGCAGTTCTTACTAGGCTTCAAACAGGGTAGCCCCGACTGGAGCCTACTGCCTTTCAATGGTGTCAAAGATCTTCCCGCAGTGCGCTGGAAGCAGATCAATCTTGACAAAATGGACAGTCCCAAAAGGCAACAGGCGATAGTCAGGTTGCAGCAGCTCTTTGCGGCGAACCCATTCAACCCGGAGCACACCGGTATGACGATCGAGAAGGAAGGTTCCAATTTGCTCTCTCCCCAGGACCAGCTTGCCGAGGAAATCGCCGCTGCACTGGTAGCAAGTGGCCTCGTTGACGCCGCGAGGAAAAAGCAGATTGGCCAGCAAATCGCAGCTGGACAGCTTAAGCGCGAGGACTGGTCGCTAATGGTAGAAGTAGCCCAGAAGCCCGGCGAAAAAGGGGGCGCAACCGATGCCTGATAGAATCAAGCGTTTGAAGATTGAGGGTTTTCGTGGTGCCACTCAGCCCCTGGAGCTAGCGTTTGACCAGAGCAAGTCCGTGGTGTTGATCTTTGGGGAAAACGGCACAGGCAAGTCCACAATTGTCGATGCAATTGAATCTGTCAGTATGGGTTCGACGACGTTTCAGGACGACTGGAAGCTCGGTAAGGGCAAGCGCAAGGAAAGCTATATTCCCACTCTGGGTAAAAAACCGGCCGATGTTGCGATTAGCATGGCCTTCGGCAGCAATACCTATACTGCCAAACTGAGCAATAAAGGTGTACAGCTCTGTAGCACAGCCGATCGCCCTGTTGCCAAAGTACTGCGCCGCAAGTCATTGCAGACGTTTATGGATGCAGACCCGGCACAGCGTTATAGAGAGGTGGCGGCGTTCCTGGATATACCCCAGATCGAAGCTTCGGAAGCATCGCTGCGAGAAGCACTTAAGGATGCGCAGAAGCAATTCGAATTGGCAACTTCTGCCTACGGTCAGGCGCAGGAAAACCTTCAGGGGCTTTGGGAAGCAGAAGGCAGTCCCGGTTTGGAGAACAAACAGACCGCGGAGGGCTGGGGCAGAGAGCAGGCACATTCCCCCACGGAGGCATTGACGGCGCGTTTAGAGGACCTAAAAGCCAGCCTCAAACACATTGAAAGCCTGCAGCAGAAAGTGCTTGCGAAAACAACCGCTGAACAAGTCATCGATGCGGCACAAGAGCAGCTTAAACAAGCAGAACAATCTGTTTCCGATGCGGAATCTGGTGGTGGCGTTGGCAATGCGGAGTTGGTCACGCTGCTGCAGGATGCGAAAACCTATCTCACCAAAAGCCCCGATAGCCTTTGCCCGGTTTGCGAAGAAACCGAGATCGTGCCCAATGAGCTGGTGGGACGCCTTGAACAACGTATCGAGACCATGAGCGCTCTCCAAAAGGCTGGCGAAAACAGGCTAAAGGCGGAGAAAAATCTGCATGCAAAACAAGACCAGCTCGATCAGGCAATCGAGAGCCTACTCAATGTAGCGCAGGCCGTGCAGGATCATTTCTACCCCAATGAATCAGCATCTGATGCAGACTCCATCGCAAGGCTGCGCGAAATCAATACAGAAGCCGCATTGGCGAAAACAATGCAGGTTGAGGCCGAACTGGTTGCGAGACTGGGACAATTGCAGGCGGAAGAAGCTGCCAAGCAAAAGCAACTCAATAATCTCTCCAGCATCAATCAGTACGTCAACACGCTGGATGAAAAATCAGCCGAGGCAAAACAAACGGAATCACTCAGCAAACGTCTGCAGCAGGCAGTCAGGATTGTTGAAGCCAGGCGCAAATCCTACGTGGAGGGCATACTTGCCGAGATTGCGCAGGAGGTTGATAAGCTCTACCAGAAAATCCATCCCGCCGAGGGTATTGGCGACATCAAACTCAAGCTGGATGAAAACCAGCGTGGCTCGCTGGTCTACGGCGTGGCCTTCGGCGGGCAGAAGGACATACACCCCCAGCCCTATTACAGTGAGTCCCACCTGGATACGCTGGGATTGTGCATTTTTCTAGCATTGGCCAAGCGTACTGAAGCCGCGCGAACGCTGGTCGTGCTTGATGACGTACTGGGTTCGGCAGACCAGCAACACTTGCAGAGAACGCTCGCCATGCTGATGGAGGAATCGACAAGTTTTGCTCAGCTGATCATTACCACACACTACCGGCCACTGCGCGACCAGTTTCGGTTTGCCAGACAACCAGCTACCCCAGTACAACTAATCGAGCTCAAGAGGTGGGATTTTGAGCATGGCATCAAATCTGCCAAAACAACTACCTATGCCGAAGACTTGCGCATGCAGTTGCAACAGCCAGAGTTCCGCAGAGAAGCCATTACGGCACAGGCAGGCATCCTGTTCGAAAGCCTGCTGGAGTTTATTACGCGCACTTACAGGTGCAAAGTTCCTCACCATGCGGAGCCCCGTTTCACCTTTGGCGAGTTGGCCAGCGCTCCTAACGGAAAATTGAAACCTGCGCTGAAGCTTGTCAGAAATGACAATGGGGGTTCCTTCGAAACTCCGCTGGCGCCCTTCTATGAGAAACTGCAACAAGCGATACAGATTCGCAATCTCGTGGGCTGCCATTTTAATCAATGGGCGGGGGAGCTGTCGGATCAGGAAGTCAGTGAGATGGCGGAACTGGCCCTTGAGCTGGCGGACGCACTGGTATGCCAAGACTGCGGTAGTCTGCCGCTTAGTAACAAATCAGGCAGCCACTGGGAATGCCCCTGCAAGAAAACACAGATGCACCCTTTGCAGCAACCACAATAGAGCGCACCGGCCGCTCCCAAATTATGGGAACAGGCTTTAAACTGGAAAACTTGGATATATGACTGCACTACCAGAAGAAAAATTGAGCCTTCTAAAGGAGGCTTTGGCCCGAGACTACGTGCCTGGGCTGCCCGATTTGTTGGATCAGTCGAAACCAGGCGATCAGCGAGAACTAAAAAATTTCTCGAGGGCTTTTTCGGCCTTTGCAATTTGCCATCTTTGTGACATTCATCCATCAGATGCTGCTAGTGCGGTTGTTGATGACTTTGATGATTATGGGATTGATGCAATCTACTATGATGCCCAGACCGAAACTCTGTATCTGGTGCAGGCTAAGCTTAAAGCCGCCGCAATGTTCAGCCAGGATGAGGCGCTGGCTTTTTGCCAGGGCATTCGCAAATTAATAAACCAAGACCTTTCCGGGTTTAACCAGCATGTTCAGAATAGAAGTCTAGAGATTGAGGAGGCAATAGACAATTGCTCGCATATACAGCTTGTTGTGGCGCACACGGGCGCAGGGTTGAGTATGCACGCTCAGAATGCAATCAATGAATTGCTACAGGATGCAAGTCATGGGGAGGAAAGATTTGTTCCTAACATCATTGATTACAACCCACAAAGTATTATCCCGGATTTGCAGGGCTCACAAGCTTATGAGCCAGTTCATACTGATTTGAAGCTGGCTAATTGCCAGAGTATTCAAGAACCCAGGACAACCTATATGGGCTTGATCCCCGTTCAGGACCTCGTTGCACTGCACGTAGAGCATGGTAAAGCGCTGTACGAAAAAAATATTCGGACGTTTCTTGGCCACAGAACCGATGTCAATGTTTCTATCAGGAGTACATTAGAGAACTGCCCGGAGGATTTCGTTTACTTTAATAATGGTGTCGCCGCTTTATGCGAAGAAATTGAGCCAAAGTCGACGAGTAATGGTAGAAAGAAGCTGAAAACGCGAGGCTTCTCAATAATCAATGGCGCTCAGACAATTGCTTCTGCTGCTCGATTTATCGAGGAGAATGAGGGAGCAGATATATCAAAGGCAACTGTCGCCATTTCATTGATAAAGGCCGAAGTTACTAGCGGCTTTGGCAAATCAGTCACTCGTGCTAGAAATCATCAAAACCCCGTTTCCTTGAAGAATTTCGTTGCTCTGGATGATGAACAAGAGAGATTAAGGCGTGAACTGGCACATCTGGGTATTCGTTATGTCTACAAAGCGGAAGTGATGGAAAACAAGCAGGATGAAGATCGCATTCAGGTAGATGAAGCGGCACAAGCTTTGGGTCTTTTTCAGCAAGATCCTCGCTTCGCTGTTTGGCTTAAGAAAGAACCTGGAAGGCTTCTCGATTCAAATACAGACCAGTACAAGGCATTGTTCCCTGCCAATTTGTCTCCCTACGCATTAGTCAATGCGGTTCGCTTTCTGCGCTATATCCAGAAGAGAATGGTATCCGAATCCAATGCGGCAGGGGGGGCAGAGCGCCTTACCTATAAGCATGGCAACTACGCGTTAGGTTGGCTTCTGGCGAAGAGGATTAGAGATGCTCAGAATCAGCCACGATTGTTTGCGATGGATAAAGTAGCCGAAGTGTTAAGTCAGCCACTGGACGTATTACGGCAGCAATTGTGGTCTGCTACTAGCCCGCTGATGATATACAAAGGGCCATTGGCGCTATTTCGTAATCAGACGGACGTTATACCGCTGCTAGCGAGAGTATGTGTTGATAATTATGGGCTGAGTGATGACCCGGTAGTTGAGATAAAGAGACAACAACAGAATTCACCCCCCCTATATCCTAACGAGGTGCTTTTTGAATACCTTATATCTAAAGCTCCTCAGATAGGGGGCTTGTCATGAGTAGTAAGAAAACCAAACTTGAACTCACCTGGATAGGCAAGAACAAGCGACCCAAGCTGGAGCCGCGGATTCTGTTGGAAGAGCCAGACAAGTCCTACCATGCCAAACATCGGGTTACTGATAACGATATCTTTGATAACAAGCTGATCTTTGGCGATAACCTGCTGGCGCTGAAGGCGCTGGAACAGGAATATGCCGGCAAAGTGAAGTGCGTGTTTATCGACCCGCCCTACAATACCGGCAGTGCGTTTGAGCATTATGACGATGGGCTGGAGCATTCTATATGGCTCGGGTTGATGCGGGATAGACTCGAAATCCTCCGCAACCTCCTATCCGATGATGGTTCGCTGTGGATCACTATTGATGATAACGAAGCGCACTATCTTAAGGTGCTATGTGATGAGGTTTTTGGGCGGAGCAATTTTGTGGCGTCTATCATTTGGGAAAAGCGAAAAACAAGAGAAAATCGGAGGGTTTTTTCGTTCAAGCATGACTTCGTTTTAACTTATGCGAAAGATAAGTATATTTTTGACAGAAACCGGAACCCATTGCCTATTACGGATGAGATAAAAAAACGATACAAAAATCCTGACGATGATCCAAGGGGAGCTTGGCAATCGATTTCCGCATTAGCTCAAGCTGGGCATGGTACGAAATCTCAGTTTTACACATTGAGAACTCCATCGGGAAGAGAAATTGATCCTCCGCAAGGTAATTGTTGGCGATATACAGAAGACCGGATGTATCAAGAAATCGGTGATAACAGGATTTGGTTTGGTGCCAAAGGCGAAAACGTTCCAAGAATAAAGAAATTTCTAGCAGAGTCAGAGGATAAAGGTGTTACTCCAGAAACGCTTTGGTATGCAGACGATGTAGGAACAACTGATACGGCAAGAAAACATATTAATGAAATATTTGAGAAAAAGCTGACCTTCGACACACCAAAGCCAGAAGAATTAGTTAGTAGTGCCCTACACATAGCTACCAATCCTAACGATCTCATCCTCGATTCCTTCGCCGGTTCCGGCACCACCGGCGCTGTAGCCCACAAAATGGGTCGCCGCTGGATCATGGTGGAGCTGGGTGAGCACTGCCACACCCATATTGTTCCCCGCCTGCAAAAGGTAATCGACGGCGAGGATCAGGGCGGCATAACTAAAGCAGCAAACTGGCAGGGCGGTGGAGGCTTCCGCTATTACCGGGTAGCGCCTTCGTTATTGGAACAGGATGCCTGGGGCCGCTGGGTGGTAAACAAAGACTACAACCCGGAAATGCTAACCCAAGCCATCTGCAAGCTGGAGGGGTTTACCTATGCGCCATCGGATACTGCCTTTTGGCAGCAGGGGTATTCCACCGAAACAGATTTCATCTATGTGACTACCCAGACCCTGTCGCTTGAACAGTTGCAAGCATTATCCGATGACGTCGGGCAAGATCGTACCTTGCTCGTCTGTTGCAGCGCCTTCCGCTGCAAGGCGGATCGATTTACCAACCTCACCCTGAAGAAGATCCCCAAAATGGTACTGAGCCGCTGCGAATGGGCGCACGACGACTACAGCCTGAATGTGGAAAACCTCCCCATGCAGGAGCGAGAGCAACTACCTGGGCAGGATGATTTTTTCAATGGTGAGGGGGAGTAGCATGGACGCAAGAATTCTCAACGCTATCACTGGTCGGTTAAGCCTGCGCGCACCGCAAGAGGATTCCCTGCGCGCACTGGCCACGGCTCTGGATGCCGCGCCCGCCTTACTACAGAAGGCACGTGAGCTGGACAGCCTGCAAAAGGCACTATTGGCAGAGTTCCCGTCACTCACGGACTTTGAGCGGGAGTTTCCATCGCTGTGCTTTGCTTTGGCAACGGGCGTGGGTAAAACCCGCCTGATGGGCGCATTTATCAGTTATCTGCATTTGGCCCATGGCATTAGCAACTTTTTCGTGCTGGCGCCCAACCTGACCATTTACAACAAGCTCATCGCCGATTTCACGCCCAATAACCCCAAATATGTGTTCAAGGGTATAGCTGAGTTCGCCGCCTACCCACCGGAAATCGTGACCGGCGACAATTACGAGCATGCCGGTACAGGTGGCTTACTGTCACCGGTATCAATCAACATTTTCAACATCGCCAAAATCAATTCCGAGGTGCGTGGTGGCAAAGCGCCGCGTATCAAGCGCCTGTGGGAAACCATTGGCGACAGCTACTTTAACTATCTTGCCAATTTGCCCGACCTGGTGATGCTGATGGATGAATCCCATCGCTACCGCGCCAGCGCAGGTGTGCGTTCCCTGAACGAACTAAGCCCCTTGATGGGATTGGAGCTGACGGCAACGCCCTTTACGGAGAGTAATCGAGGGCCTGTGCCCTTTAAAAATGTGGTGGTGGATTACCCGCTCGCACGGGCCATGGACGATGGCTTCGTAAAGGAGCCTGCGGTGGTTACCCAGCGCAACTTCAACGCCAGCCAGTACAGTGGCGAGCAGTTGGAACGCATCAAGTTGGAAGACGGCATCCGCTTGCATGAGGCCACCAAGGTAGAGTTACTGACCTATGCCAGGCAACATGGCGTAACACCCGTTAAGCCTTTTATGCTGGTGATCGCTCGGGATACCACCCATGCAGCGCAACTGCTTGAATTGTTGGAGAACCAGCTATTCGACAGCCGCTATAAGGGCAAGGTGATTCAGGTAGACAGCAGCAGAAGTGGGGCTGCGGAAGAGGAGATGGTATCGCGCTTGCTAGCCGTAGAAAGCTTCGATGAGCCCACCGAAATTGTCATTCACGTGAATATGCTCAAGGAGGGCTGGGATGTCACTAACCTTTACACCATTGTGCCCCTGCGAGCAGCCAACGCCCGTACACTGATCGAACAATCTATTGGCCGTGGCTTGCGCCTGCCCTATGGCAAGCGCACCGGTGTGGATGCAGTGGACAGGTTGAGCATTGTCGCCCATGACCGCTTTCAGGAAATTGTGGATGAGGCCAACAATCCGCAGAATCCACTGCGCCTGAAACAGTTAATACTCGATGCCGAAGGGGATGATGCGCCTAAGGAGGCTGTGGTTGTAAAATCGCACCTCGAAACTGCGTTGAACATGGGGGGTGACGACGGTGGTGATGTTCCTGGCGATTATCCTGGCAGGGGTGACAAACTGACCCTTGGCAGCGACCGGGAACGGCAGGTGGCCGATATCACCTGGAAGGTGATTCAGGGTTACCAGCATAAACCGGCGGAGGCCCCCACCGCTGCGCAGTTGACAGAACCTGCGTTACAAGCGGCTATCACCCAGGCTGTGCAGGAACAGCTCACCGGGGAACAGCAATCTCTGCTGGCCGAAGAAGAGCAAACGAATGTCGCTGCTGTAGTGTCCAGGGTGACCCAGTTGATGGTAGGGCAGACCATTGATATACCCCGTATTGTGGTAATGCCCACCGGTGATATCAGCTACGGTTACCACCCCTTTACGCTGGAATTAGGGGCGTTGAACCTGCAGCCATCCAACCGGGAGCTAGTATCCCAAAGCCTGCAAACCAATTTGCAGATTTCGATTTCCTCATCGCCACAGAAGAAGTATCAACGGCTGGAAGATTACATTGTTGAACATCTCGTGGATAAAGATGACATTGCTTACGACGAACATGCCGACCTCATCTACGCACTGGCCGGACAGGCGGTCGCCTGGTTCAGTGAAGTGAAGGCATATTCCGAGGACGAATTGCATAATATCTTCTTCGGTTACGGCAAGGTACTGGCAGACAATATTCACGCTCAGATGGCTGACCATTACTGGGAGAAAGCCACGGGCTACGAAGTGAAGGTGAGCGCCGGGTTTACCCCGCTGAAGGACGCCGCTTACACCAAAGCCAAAGATCAACCCATCCACAGCTACCGCGATACTGTTTCCGAGGTCGGCAAAATCAAACAAATGTTGTTTGGCGGCTTTGTAAAGTGCCTGTACCCCCTGCAAAAGTTCGATTCCGATACCGAACGGCGCTTCTCCATTATTCTGGAACGAGACAGTCTCAAGTGGTTTAAGCCGGTAATTGGCCAGTTTCAGATTGTGTACAAGGATGGCGTGGAGCACCGCCAGTATCAGCCAGATTTTGTCGCCGAGTTGGACGATGAAATTCTGATGGTGGAGACCAAGGCGCGTAATGATCTCAACGATGCCGTCGTTGAGGCAAAAGCGGAGGCTGCGCGGGAATGGTGCGTAAATGCCAGTGACTACTTGCGCGCCCATGGCGGCAAACCCTGGCGGTATGTGCTGATACCCCATGATGAAGTCGTAGAGAACAGAGCCCTGCCAGATTTTTGAATACAACCAGGCGTAAGTGGTGAACACCGGCGTGGTTACACTGGAACCACGCTTTCAGACCGCTCCCGGCGTGTACACTCGCCCAAGTCACTGCCGAGCGCAGCGGGTAGTGACGTGGGCGCCTCCGCTCTACGGCAATAATCTCAATACCTCATCTGCTCAATGAGTTTTCAGGCTTGGTTCCACTGGAACCACTGCATTAAGTAGCGAAAATTGCGAATACCCGTGTGCAAAAACCGCGCTCAATGTCGCTGAAGTGTCATTTTTCGACCGGGTCCTAACAATCAAAGCACCAAGTGTTCTATAAAAACCACAGCGGATGCGGATCGAATTCCCTGTGACACCCGTGTTACGTGTTCGTATAGTAGACTCACTAGACGCGGCCACTGCGGAAAAGTGGCAAGGATGACCCCACCTTGCGCAAGCGAAAGGGGTAGGCAGAATCTCGTTGTTTTGGAATCTGCTGAACGCGTCACTAGGGCCTATTTAGACGCAACGGTCAGTAATGACCGGGTCCATCTTCGAACTATCGCGGCGCTGCATCATCTGGATAGCGCTCATTCAAACCTCTCCCGCTCGTTATGGGGATCTGTTCTAAAACCGCTGTTGATGGTCGGGCGATCACGCCCGGTTTGAACGACAGTCTCTTCAACCACGCAAGCGCACTGGCGGTCAGTGCGTTCTGCTCAATCCAAAAAGGAGGAAGTTCCACCCCAGCATAAGGCTGGATAACCGTTGGTTTGCACGGGCCAATTTTCTTGCGAAAACACACCGTGTTGTCTATGGCCAGACACATTCAGGTCAACCGGGATTGGTGTCCCGTGATCGTACTGCTTCGGCAGGCCTGCGCAGCAATGTTGCCAGGTGATCAGAAACACTCACCTACGGATGCAACACTATGCGAGACCTGAACTACCAACTGAAATTGTTATGCAAACACAGCCACGAAGGCAGCTTCGAAACCCGGGTGGGCCGAGAGCGACAGTTGAGCGCCATCGCCAACCAGTTGCACGACTTGGGGTTCCGACAATTGAAGGCCACCTCACTAAAGCAAAAGCATGTTCAGAGCCTTGTGAACCTGTGGCTCAAACAAAACCTCTCCCCTGGCACCATCAAGAACCGGATGAGCTGTTTGCGCTGGTGGGCGGAGAAGGTCAATAAGCGGGCCGTGGTGGCGGGCAGTAACGATTTCTATGGCATACCGGACCGGCAGTTTGTGTCCGAGCAGAGCAAGGCGAAAGATCTGGCCGAGGAGCAGCTCGCCTTGGTCAAGGATGAACACGTAAGAATGAGCCTGCGCCTGCAACAAGCCTTTGGGCTCAGACGGGAGGAAGCCCTCAAGATCCAGCCCCGTTGGGCAGATCGGGGCAGGCACCTGCATCTCAAAGCCAGCTGGACCAAGGGCGGGCGGGAGCGCACAGTGCCCATTCGCACCATAGAGCAGCGAGCTTTACTGGAACAGGCAAAACAACTGGCCGGGCTGGGTTCCCTGATCCCCGGTGGCCGGCAATACATCGAGCAGCTGAGAATCTACGAGCGCCACACTGCCAATGCCGGGTTATCGAAAATGCATGGCCTGCGCCACGCCTATGCCCAGCAACGCTACCAGGAGCTCACCGGCTGGCCATCGCCCCATGCGGGTGGGCCTACCAAAGCAAAACTTAGCGACGCTCAAAGACGAAGAGATCACGAGGCCCGGTTAACCGTAAGCAAAGAGCTAGGCCATGTCAGAGAGCAAATCACTGCTGTGTACCTGGGGCGCTGAGAGATGACTTCGATTCTTCCACGATTTATTCGTTTGCGTGATGCCCCCGGCTACTTGGGAATGGACAAGAACCGATTCAACCGGGAGGTTCGGATAAGCCTCACGGAAATCCCCATTGGCAAACAGGGCACTGCCTTTGATCGGCTTGAAATGGACGCCTGGGCGGAGCAATATATAAAACGCTGTGGGTGTTCGCCAAAGCATAGAGGAGATTTACTATGTCAAAGCGAATCCCGGGCCTCTACAAGAGAGGCACCCAGGGCATCTGGCACATCGATAAATGCGTCAGGGGGTATGGCCGACTTCATGAGAGCACTGGCACAAGTGAGCTCGAGGAGGCGGAAAGGTACCTGATTCGACGGTTGGAAGAGATGCGCAAGGCGAATGTTTATGGCATTCGAGCGGAGCGCTCTTTTCGGCAGGCGGCCACCAAGTTTCTGCTGGATAACCAGCATAAGCGCAGTATTGGCCGCTATGCACAATCCCTGAAAATTCTGGACCCGCATATAGGTGATCTGCCTTTGCGACGGGTTCATCAGGGCACGCTGGAGTCGTTTATCCGGCACCGTCGCAAGAAGGGTATGCGAGCCAACACCATAAACCGCGATCTGGCGGTGGTGCGGCGAATACTGACGCTTGCCGCCCGATTATGGCGGGATGACTCGGGTTTGACCTGGCTTGAAACAGCCCCTTTGCTGCAGTTGCTTGACTGTGACGATGCCCGAAAGCCATATCCCCTATCATGGGACGAGCAGGCGAGGCTGTTTGCGCGCTTGCCGGAACACTTAAGGGACATGGCCTTGTTCAAGGTCAATACTGGAACGCGGGAACAGGAAGTGGTTTGTTTACGGTGGGATTGGGAAGTATCAATTCCAGAGCTGAAAACCAGCGTCTTTGTTGTCCCGGGTGGCGGTGTTAAGAATGGGGAGGATCGACTGGTAGTGATGAATGCCGAAGCGCGGGCGGTGATCAATCGCCAGCGTGGGAGGAACCCGGAATATGTTTTTACCTACTCGAAGGGTCAGCCTGTTGATCGCATCAATACTAAGGCGTGGCGCAGGGCGCGGGAGGAAGCTGGTTTGCCGCAAGTGCGGGTACATGATTTAAAGCATACTTTCGGTCGCCGTTTGCGCGCCAAAGGTGTCAGTCATGAAACCCGGCAAGTCCTGCTGGGCCATAAAAACGGCCAGATCACCACGCATTATTCCGCTGCAGAAATTGGGGAACTGATAGACGCGGTGGAGAAAGTGAGTTGGTCGGGTAGTTCAGCGCCGACGCTAACGTTGATCAAAAATGAAAACTCCCGCAAAACTCCCGCAGTTGGGAGACGGGAAAACGTAAAACTGGTTTGATCGACTTGTAAGTTGCTGTTTTTGAAGAGAAAAAGTGGTAGCTACGGGTGGACTTGAACCACCGACCCCAGCATTATGAATGCTGTGCTCTAACCAGCTGAGCTACGTAGCCATTGCCTGAATAACGGGCGCGAATTTTCTCGATTTTGCCGGATGTTGTCAAGGTGTATTCTGCCTGCAGTTGGTTGCCGCATCAGGGTAGCTGGCTGGTGTGCATATCTGGTCATGGCGGTATTTTCAGGTTGCCACTGTGGCTGTTGAGAGTTAATTGTAGCGGATCCGATAAATGGCCCCGGCGTAGTCATCCGAGATAAAAATGCTGCCATCCATTCCCTCCTCGATATCCACCGGGCGACCGATCACGTCGTTGTTGGGGCGCAGAAACCCGCTGACAAAATCCTCGCTGGTAATTTTCCCCTGCTGATCCCAGTGCAGAGCAACGACTTTGTAGCCATCGGGTTCGTTGCGGTTCCAGGAGCCGTGCAGTGCTACCAGAGCGGTGCGTCGGTACCCATCCGGACGGTCGGGATGGTTTAAAAAGCTCATGCCGAGTGGCGCGTTGTGGGCTCGAAAGCCGAAGACCGGTGAAATACTGGTGGCGAGCAGGGTGGCTTTATCTTTCGCCGGTTTGTTTTTTCCGAGGTCGGGGTCGAGATCGCCAAACCCGTTGATATAGGGCCAGCCGTAAAAACCACCCGCTTTGATCCTGTTCAGTTCACAGGGTGGGAAATCGTCACCAAGCATATCCCGGCCATTGTCCGTGGCGTAGAGACTGTTATCCCAGGGTGCCCAGTCAAATCCCACACTGTTGCGCAGGCCGGTAGCGTATATCTGTTCGCCGGAACCGTCTGGCCGGTAGCGCATCATGGCGGCTCGCCGGGGATCGGCTTCCTCGCAGACGTTGCAGCTTGAGCCGACAGTGAGATAGAGCCAGCCATCGGTGCCAAACTGGATCGTCTTGGTCCAGTGACCGCCAGTATTGGGCAGGTTGGTGATTAGTCGTTGATAGTCGCCCTCAGTGGATGCCGTTGACCAGTCTATGGCGATACGGCCTACCGCATTGGTCTCGGCAATGTAAAGCCACGAAGTTTCGCCGTCGTGGTGAATATCGAGTCCGTGTGGGCGATTCAGGCCACCGATTAGCGGGATGTGCTCATCTGCCTTGCCGGTGCCATTTGTATCGGCCAGCAGGTAGACCGTGCCGGTTTTTGGTGAGCTGACCAACATTTGACCGGTGGGGGTGGTTTTCAGAAAACGGGCATTGGGAATGTTGTCAGCGAAAAGCGTGAGTTCAAATCCCTTGGGGGTGACAAGCAGATCGGTAATGGTCTCCAGTTCGACAGGACTACCGGTTCCCATCAGGGTGTTGAACAGCACCGGGAAACTGCTGATCTGAAATCCCGGCACATGGCGCGTCAGTGCAACCAGTAGCAAGACCGTCAGCAGAAGACCGAGGATCATGACCTTCAGTGATTTAGCCATTGCTGCATTATAGGGCTGGATGGCAGTCTGTACAGCAAAACGCCCGCATCAGCGGGCGCAGCAGTTCGGGGTGGATTGGACGCGGCGGGCTTGGATCTTCCGTTGGTGTCGTGCTCAGACGTTAAAACGGAAGTGGACGACATCGCCGTCGCGGACCACATATTCCTTGCCTTCGAGGCGCCACTTGCCGGCATCCTTGGCACCCTGTTCGCCATTGCCGGCGACAAAGTCCTCGTAGGCGATGACTTCGGCGCGGATAAATCCTTTCTCGAAGTCGGTATGGATTCTACCGGCAGCCTGCGGCGCGGTGGCGCCCACCGGGATCGTCCAGGCACGCACTTCTTTTACGCCGGCGGTAAAGTAGGTTTGCAGTCCCAGCAGTGAATAGCCGGCGCGAATCACCCGGTTCAGGCCGGGTTCTTCCATACCCATCTCCTGCAGGAAGTCGAGTTTTTCATCGTCGCCCAATTCTGCTATTTCGGATTCCAGTTTGTTGCAGATGGGGACAACCACGGCATTCTCTGCGGCGGCTACCCTGTTGACCTGGTCGAGATATGGATTGTTTTCAAATCCGGTTTCATCGACATTGGCAATATACATGGTGGGTTTCAGGGTCAACAGGTTGAGCGAGCGTATCGTTTTCAGTTCCTCGCTACTGAGGGGCATTGCCCGCAACGGTTTTGCCTCGTTGAGGTGAGGTTGTATTTTTTCCAGCACGTCTTTTATCGCCATGGCCTCCTTATCCTGACCCTTGGCCGCCTTGGCAACACGCAACAATGCTTTATCCACCGTATCCAGATCAGCGAGCGCTAGCTCGGTATTGATTACTTCGATGTCCGATATCGGGTTGATTTTGCCCTCGACATGCACCACGTTGTCATCGTCAAAACAACGTACCACATGGGCAATGGCATCGGTTTCACGAATATTGGCGAGAAACTTGTTACCCAGCCCCTCGCCCTTTGAGGCGCCGGCAACCAGTCCGGCGATATCGACAAACTCCATGGTGGCGGGAACGATGCGCTCCGGTTTGACGATGTCGGCGAGTTTGTCTTGGCGGGGGTCCGGTATGGGTACGATACCGGTATTTGGTTCAATCGTGCAGAAAGGGAAGTTTGCTGCGTCAATCCCCGCCTGGGTCAAAGCATTGAAGAGGGTGGATTTGCCCACATTCGGCAGACCGACGATACCGCAGTTAAAACCCATGACTATGTAACCTCAATACCGTTGTTTGTTTAGGGAGTGATGGAGTGCAGCGCTTTCATGGCGCTGTTCCACTGGCCAACCACCGTGGGCTCAATGGCCTTGATGGCGTTATCAATACTCTGGTCTATCAATTGTTGTTCTGATGCCGGTGCCCGCCGCAGCACAAAGTTGACCACCTCGCTGGCGTGACCGGGGTGCCCGATGCCGATGCGCAGGCGTGCAAAGTCACGCTGATTCCCCAAAGAAAGAATCGTGTCCTTGAGGCCGTTATGTCCGCCATGTCCCCCGCCCAGTTTGAATCTTGCGATACCGGGGTTCAGATCCAGTTCGTCATGGGCCACCAGAATGGCCTCGGGACGAATCTGGTAAAACCCGGCAAGGGCTGCAATTGCCTTGCCGCTGCGGTTCATGAAGGTCGTGGGAATCAATAGCCAGACCGGCTTGCCATTGATCACGGCCTTGCCTGTGAGACCAAAATATTTATTGTCAGCTTTTAGCGTGACGCCGTAGTGATTGGCGAGCGCCAGAACGAAATCAGCCCCGGCATTGTGACGGGTTCGATCATACTGGGGGCCGGGATTTCCCAGCCCCACAATAAGTTGAACGGGCGTGTCCAATGTCGGGGCCTGCTAACGCGAACAGTAAGTTCAGGTGGGGGTAACCCCGGGAACTTACTCTTCGTCGCCGTTGCTTTCTTCAGTCGTAGTGTCAGCTTCCTCGCCAGCGATATCTTCCTCGGTGGCGGCAGACTTCGGTTTGTTGACAGTGAATACGGGCAGGTCATGGTCTTCACCATGGCTTAGGGCCACGCTCTCAACGCCGGAAGGCAGCTTGATATCAGAGATATGCAGGATGTCGCCAATTTCAACGGCTGCCACATCCAGTTCGATGAACTCGGGCAGGTCTGCTGGCAAGCAGGAAATATCCAGCTCAGTCATGGTGCGGGAGATAATACCGCCACCGGGTTTGACGCCGACACAGGTGTCTTCATTGATAAAGTGAATCGGCACTTTGGTGTGCAGTTTGTGGGTTTTGCTCACCCGCAGAAAGTCTGCATGCAGGATGACCGGCTTGGATGGATGGCGTTGTATATCTTTCAGGATCACCTGCTGGGAATCGCCTTCCAGATTCAGGGTGATGATATGAGAGTAAAACGCTTCATTCTCCAGCGCATGTTTCAGTTCATTGTGAGTGAGACTGATACTTTGTGGCGCTTTTTGGCCGCCGTAAATGATGGCGGGCACCTGGTTGGCCAGACGACGCAGGCGGCGGCTCGCACCTTTCCCCATGTCCTCACGGGCCTTGGCATTCAATTGAAAATCATTGGACATTGCCTTGACTCCTGTTGTTACCCCAGCTGATCCGCGACCAGAATCGAGGCGGGGGTATTGAAATTCCCTTGCGGGAGTTAAAAAGCCCGGATGGGCGGTTTATTATCCGGTGCCTGTCAGTCGAACATGGCACTGATGGATTCTTCGTTGCTGACCCGGCGCATGGCCTCTGCCAGCATTTGTCCGAGACTCAGTGATCGTATCTGCGCACAGTTTTTTGCTGCCTCAGTCAGAGGAATGCTGTTGGTGACCACCAGGGTATCCAGTGCAGAGTTTGTAATATTTTCGATGGCTTTGCCCGACAACACCGGATGAGTGCAGTAGGCTATCACTTTTTTTGCCCCCTGCTCTTTGAGCGCATCGGCCGCCTTGCAAAGTGTGCCTGCGGTATCAACGATATCGTCGATCAGCAGGCAGGTGCGGCCTTCGACTTCACCGATAATATTCATTACCTGAGCCTGATTGGCTTCCGGGCGGCGCTTGTCAATGATGGCCAGATCGGTGTTGAGCTGTTTTGCCATCGCTCTGGCTCGAACCACGCCACCAATATCCGGTGAAACTACGGTCAGGTTTTCGTAATTCTGTCTTTCTACGTCGGTGAGCAGTACGGGCAAGCCGTAGACGTTGTCCACCGCGCAATCAAAAAATCCCTGGATCTGTTCGGCGTGGAGATCCACGGTCATTACCCGGTCAACCCCGGCATTGGTCAGCATGTCTGCTACTACCTTGGCGCTGATTGGCACCCGGATAGAGCGAACCCGGCGGTCTTGTCGTGCGTAGCCAAAGTAGGGCACTACGGCTGTGATACGGGTGGCTGAGGCACGTCGCAGTGCGTCAATGATGAGCACCAGCTCCATGAGATTTTTATGGGTGGGTGCACAGGTGGGCTGAACGACGAAGACATCGCGTCCGCGCACGTTATCCCTGATCTCGATGTTGATCTCCCCGTCCGAAAACTGCGAAACCAGAGCCTTGCCCATATTCAGGCCGAGGTGACGGGTAATTTCGTTTGTCAGCTCCGGGTTGGCATTCCCGGAGAAAACCATCAAGTTAGGCACGGCTTTTTCCTGATCAGTTTCGAAATGTCTCCGGCGGCCCAGAGCAATCCAGAGAAATAATGGCTGGGGTGGGAGGACTCGAACCTCCGAATGACGGGATCAAAACCCGTTGCCTTAGCCACTTGGCGACACCCCAATATTAGTATTTAGACGGTAGCTGCTGATATAACGGGGATTGGTTGACCCCTTTAGCAACAAAGCCCTGCCATTGATGTGGCAGTTGTTCCAGTACTGACCTTGCAGCGATATCTGAATCAAAGCAGCCGAACAAGCAGGCGCCAGTTCCCGTCAATCTGGCTTCAGTAAATTGAGCCAGCCATAAGCGCGCCTCTTTTACCTGGGGATAGATCGATTCCACTACTGCCTGGCAATCGTTTCTACCACCCCGCTCGAGAAAGGCGCGTATTTTGATCGGATGCGTGTTCCTTGTCAAACCCTGATGGGTGAATATTTTTCCTGTTGAAACATGGGTATCCGGCACGATAACCAGGTACCAGGCCGGCGGTAATTCGATGGCCGTGAGTTGTTCGCCAATGCCCTCGGCCCAGGCGCTTTGACCAAAAACAAACAGGGGGATATCCGCACCCAGTTTTTCTCCCATGGCCATCAGTTGCTGTTTTGATAAAGCCGTCGCCCACAGAGCGTTGAGCCCCACCAGGGTGGTGGCGGCATTGCTGCTACCACCGCCGAGTCCACCGCCCATTGGCAGTCGCTTGTGCAGGTGGATGTTGGCCCCTAGCCTGCAGCCAGTATCTTCCTGTAGGCAACGCGCCGCCCGAAAAATCAGATTTTCTGTGACGGGGACGCCGGTCTGTTCATCGGTGAGGCAAATTTTGCCAGTGTCGGTACGCTCAAAATCCAGCAGGTCGCTGTAATCGAGCAGTTGAAACAGGGTTTGCAGGTTATGGTAACCGTCCTCACGACGACCGGTAATATGAAGAAACAGGTTCAGCTTGGCTGGAGCGGGTAGTGATAGCCTCACTGCACAGTATCCCCGGGATGCCAACGCTTGACGATCAGAGTGAAGCTGAACTCCCCGCTATTACCTTTGATTCGGCTGGGTAGCACCCACTGGCCAACCTGTTCGTAACCGGTAAATTCCAGCTGCCAGTTGGATTGCTGCAGTGCCGCCAGGGTGCCCTCTGCATTGTGGGTTCTGAGTACTGTGGGCTCATGGGGTGAAGGTATTCCACGAACCCAGAATTGCAGTTGGTCTACCGGCCACTGCCAGCCGAAAAGTTGTTCCGTCAGCGCTGCAGGAGATTCGGCCGTCAGTGTGTCTTCCCCCGACTGTTGCAGCTCCGCGTGATTGTCATCACCTAGAATGCGTGTTGCACCGCTGCCAAAAGGCCCGTGTAGTTGCACATCGAAGGCAGTCCCGGATTGACGCCAGTTGACCCAGGCGCTGCCGCCATCGCGACTGTCCCTGTAACCGAGTTTGCCCTCAAGCAGCCAGAGATCAAGTTGTTGCAAATGCTCTGTGTGTTTCTGCCAGTTTGCTATTGAGACTGGCGGCTGCGGGTTTTGCCATGCACAGGCGCCAAGAAACAGGATCAACCACGGGAGGAACAGTCGCATGAGGCTATCTCTGGTTTTCCTTCAAGCGTTCCATGGTTTCGAGGACGGTCGCATTATCCGGGTCTTTGTCGAGGATTGTCTGCCAGACAGCGTGGGCCTCTTCCCGGTCACCTGAGACCCATAGAACTTCGCCCAGATGCGCGGCAATTTCAGGGTCCGGCAATTTTTTCAGCGCTTCGCGAAGATGCACGATGGCCTCTTGGTGATTGCCCATCTGGTAGAGCACCCAGCCTAGACTGTCGGTGGTGGCCGGATCACCCGGGTTTAGCTCCAGAGCGCGGGTGATCAGTTGATAGGCTTCTTCGTAGCGATCAGTGTTCACCGTCAGGGTATAGCCGAGTGCATTCAGCGCCGTGGCGTTATTCGCATCCCTGGCAAGAATGGTCCGGAGATCCTTTTCCGAGCTGGCGAAGTCATCTTGCTGTTCGCTCAGCATGGAGCGGGTGTAGAGCAGTGCGTTATTGTCAGGGTGTTCGTTAATGGCTTCGTTCATCAGGCTGCGGGCTTCATCGAGCGAGCCGTGATCGGCAAGCAGTTCGGCCTCAATCTGAAACAGGGGAGCCGATTGTCGGGGATGGTTCAGTCGCAATTCGTGCAGGTAGAGCCGGGCATTGTTCAGCTCGTCATGCCTTGCCATGAACTGGCTGAGCCGGACTGCTGCGGGGAGGAGCTGTTGGCCACTGCGTACCTGGGCATAATGGAACAGTACCGAATCCATATTTTCTGCCTCTTCTGCCATTTTTCCGAGCTCGAAATGGGCAGCTGCAGCAGTTCCCGGATGACGGGTCAGATCGGTAAGCAACTGGCGTGCTTCGTCAGTTTTATCCAGGCCCCGACTCACCATTGCCAGAGTGAAGAGCAGTTCGGTATCGCGGGGGTGTTTGTCAGCCAGCAGGCGCAGTTGGGCATGGGCCCCTTCCAAGTCGTCCTCCGAAAGCAGCCTGGCATACTGGAGGCGCAGTTTCATGCTGTCGGGCAGAGTTTTCAGGCTGCCTGCGAGAAAAGCTATGGCCTCTTTTTTGCGATCCAGCTGGTGGAGCAGTTGTGCCTTGAACATGAGCGCATTTTCTTGTTCAGGTGCCAGTTCCAGCAGTCGATCAATGGTATTCAATGCCTGTTGCAAATCCTCTTGCTGACTGAACAGCATGGCGCTGGAGAGCAGGAGTGTTTGGTTGTCGGGGAATTGCTTCCGGAGGCTCGAATATTCGGTCAGCAACGGCGCTCGCTGTTCAGGGCTGAGGCCACCGGCGGCTACAGCAATAGACATGACCGGTTCATCGTCACCCTTACTGATTGAAAAAACTGCATGTGTCATGGCTTCGCTAAGTCGTCCGCTACGTGCAAGCGAGAGGGCTGCCAGACTGCGGGCATCGAGATTTTGCGGTTCAATATCGCTCCATAACAGCGCCATTTCCAGTAGTGCCTCACGATCCTCGGCGTAGGCTGCAACGCTGGTTGCCCTGGCGACAACACCGGGGTCACGGGTGATTCGGGCCTGCTTCAGATACTTTTCCCGCGCAATATCCAGATGATTGCGCATGCCGGCCAGCTCTCCTACCAGCAAGTCGTAAAAAGTATCGGTGGGAAATGGCCGGGATGGCACATCGGCTTTTACCTCAGTAGCTACCTGGTCTGGCGCGGTCTCTGCGGGTGGTTGCTTCGGTGCTGAGGTCTGGAGATCGGTTTGTTCAGACCCCTGGTGGGCACAGCCCGTCAGTACCTGGAGGGCCAGTAGCAGGGTCAGTAATAGGTGGCCGGGTATTTTCATAGGGGCAGGCTTCAGCCTGGTGCTCTGTCGATTATGATGAGAAAAGTACGGTTGTGATTTCGTTTGAGTCGCAACCCGTGATGGCAACATTGTATCCAATAACTCAGACAATAACGAAAGGGGAATATTGCAGTCCGGGTTAAATTCGATACCGCTTGTCTTTGCCTGGCCAGAACCGGACAATTGCCGATCTACTGCCAAGCACTGTTGTAATGACGATTTTTGCCCTAGGGATCAACCACCGCACCGCATCTCTCGATATCCGGGAGAAGGTAGCCTTTGCCCCTGAGCAGACTGCTGAAGCGATACAGCACTTGTGCGATTACGCCGGTATTGAAGAAGTCGCGATTCTGTCTACCTGTAACCGGACAGAGATTTACGGCATCGGCAATGAGCCCGAGCAGGCCCTGGGCTGGATGGCGGATTATCACCGTATCACCCTGCCTGAATTACACCCCTGCCATTATCTGTACCGGGACACTGACGCCGTTCGGCATATTATGAAAGTGGCCTGTGGTCTCGATTCCATGGTGTTGGGTGAGCCGCAGATCCTCGGTCAACTGAAATCCTGTTATGCCGTGGCCAGAGAAGCCGGCAAAGTCTCTACTCAGCTCAATTTGTTGTTTCAGCAGGCATTTGCGATTGCCAAGCGGGTTCGCACAGAAACGGCTATCGGTCAGAATCCGGTGTCCGTTGCCTATGCTGCGGTCAGCTTGTCCCAGCAGATATTTTCCGATCTCCGCGATGTGCGGGCGTTGTTAATTGGTGCCGGTGAGACGGTGGAATTGGTGGCCCGGCATCTCAGGGAAAAGGGGGTGAAGGAAATCATGGTCGCCAATCGCACCCTCAGTCGAGCGCAGGATCTGGCCCTCCAGTTTGGAGCACAGGCCATTTTACTTTCGGAAATACCCGATTTTTTACCCCGGGCCGATATGGTGATTTCCTCCACGGCGAGTCAGTTGCCGATTCTGGGGAAAGGGGCCGTGGAGTCAGCTCTGAAGCAGCGCAAGCACAAACCCATGTTCATGGTGGATATTGCGGTACCCAGGGATATTGAGCCAGAAGTCGCAAAGCTTCAGGATGTCTACCTCTACACGGTCGACGACCTGCAGGCGGTGATTGAAGAGAACATTCGCTCTCGTCAGAGTGCCGCCAGTAAAGCAGAACAGATTATCGAAGAAGGGGTGAATGCCTGGCAAAATCAGCTGCGGGGCCTGGATGTGGTGGAAACCATCCGTGCTTTCCGCAGCAGCGCAGAGCAGGTGCGCGATCAGGAGCTGGATAAGGCCATCGCGCTATTGCGCAAGGGTCAAGCGCCGGAGCAGGTGTTGAAAACACTGGCGCGCAACATTACCAACAAACTTATGCATGTGCCGACCACGCGATTAAAGCAGGCCGGTGAAGCGGGACGCACCGAGCAACTGAGTCTGGCCCATGACCTGTTCGGTCTTGACAAGTCTGATTCCGAACCCAAATAAAACGACGTCTATAACTCTCCATTAATGAGCCTCAATGAAACAATCGATCCTGGAAAAACTGCAACATTTGGCCGACCGCTATGAGGAGGTGGGCGCGCTGCTGAGTGACCCCGAAGTGATCGGTCAGCAAACCCGCTTCCGTGAACTGTCCCGTGAATATGCGGAGCTGGAGTCGGTGGTAAAAAGCTATCGCGACTACTATCGGGTTCAGACGAACATTGAAGAGGCGAGAGTATTGCTCAAGGATGCCGATGCGGATATGCGCGCCATAGCGGAAGAGGATCTTCTTGAAAACCAAAGTCGGCTTGCCGACCTTGAGGTTGAGTTGCAGACATTACTGTTGCCGAAGGACCCCAATGATGACCGCAATGTGTTCCTTGAAATCCGTGCTGGAACAGGGGGTGACGAAGCGGCGATCTTTTCCGGTGACCTGTTTCGGATGTACAGCAGGTACGCGGAAAGCCGGCGCTGGAAAGTGGAGGTTATCAGTGAAAGCCACGGTGAACACGGTGGCTATAAGGAGATTATCAGTCGTATTGTCGGACAGGGGGCCTATTCCCGACTGAAGTTTGAATCCGGTGTGCACCGCGTCCAGCGGGTCCCCGAAACAGAATCCCAGGGCCGGATTCACACCTCTGCCTGTACGGTGGCCATCATGGCGGAAGCCGATGAGTTGGAAGAGGTCAATATCAATAAAAATGACCTTCGGATTGATACGTTCCGCGCATCGGGTGCCGGTGGCCAGCACGTCAATAAAACCGACTCTGCCATCCGCATTACCCACTTGCCCTCCGGACTGGTGGTTGAGTGTCAGGATGAGCGCTCCCAGCACAAGAATCGGGCAAGGGCGATGTCATTATTGGCAGCCCGGCTGAAAAGTGCTCAGGATGAGGTGGCCGCAAAAAATATTGCCGACGAGCGACGACTGCAAGTGGGAAGTGGTGATCGCTCCGAGCGAATCCGTACCTATAACTTCCCTCAGGGTCGGGTCACCGATCACCGCATCAATCTGACGCTCTATAAGCTGGGGGAGGTGCTGGAAGGCCACCTGGATGAAGTGGTAGAGCCGTTGATTCATGAGCATCAGGCGGGCCAGTTAGCCGCGCTGTCGGGCTGATCCAGTGGTGTCCGACATTGCCAGTTTGTTGGCGCGGAGCAGCGAGCTGTCGGGCTGCAGTGACAGCCCGCGGCTGGACACGGAGCTGCTGCTCTGCCATGTGCTCGGCAAGTCGAGAACCTACCTTTATTCATGGCCCGAGTATCGATTGCTGCCGGCTGAAGTTGCCGGATTTGATGCGTTGTTTGCGCGCCGCGTCCAGGGCGAGCCAATCGCCTACCTTACCGGCCGGCGGGAGTTCTGGTCATTGTCTTTGAAGGTCTCTGAGGCCACTCTGATTCCCCGGCCGGAGACCGAATTATTGGTGGAGCTGGCACTGGCGTTGCCGCTGGGGGACGCGGCTTTGGTGGCAGACCTGGGCACAGGTACCGGTGCGGTGGCTCTGGCGCTGGCCAGCGAACGTCCGCTCTGGCAGATATCAGCGGTGGATGCTTGCCCGGACGCGTTAGCGTTGGCGGAACATAATCGTCGAGAGCTGGGCTTTGGCAATGTTCGGGTCTTTCAGAGTGACTGGTTTTCAGCTCTTGCCGGTTTCCGCTTTGATCTGGTGGTGAGTAACCCCCCCTATATAGATGAAGCCGATACGCATTTGCAGCAGGGAGATGTTCGTTTTGAGCCGGCCTCTGCGCTGGTGGCCGCCGACGGTGGATTTGGTGATCTGGCGGTGATTATCCAGAATGCTGGCGAGCATTTGAACGCTGGGGGCTGGTTGCTACTTGAGCACGGTTGGCAGCAGGGTGACATGGTTCGTCAGTTGATGAAACAGGCTGGCTTTCTGGCGGTGACGAGCCATTCTGACCTAGCGGGGCGAGAGCGCGTCACCGTTGGTCGTAATACGTAACCTGTTTCAGCGCTCTTCGCTACCTTTAAGCTGCCGATACTGACCGCTGTGGAAAATCAGCGGATCCATGGGGGCGTTACTGAATTCGAGTACCCGACCCACCAGAATGACATGATCGCCACCGGGATAGCGGTGCTCTATTTGGCACTGGAAGTGGCAGAGGCAGTCATCCAGCAGAGGCAATCCATGCAGTCCGGGATGCCAGTGAACACTGGCAAATTTGTTGTCATCGGTACCGGCAAATAGCTGTGACAGGTCGGCCTGACCGCTGTGCAGTATGTTGACAGCGAAATAGTCCTGCTCCTGAAACAGGCCAAACAACCGCGATTCACTGCCCACACACCAGGACACCAGCGCTGGCTCGAGCGATACAGAGGAGAAGCTGTTGGCTGTCATTCCCCTGGCGGTTCCCTCTGAGTCCACTGTGGTCATCACCGTGATGCCGGTGGCAAAGTTACCCATGGCGTTGCGCATGCTTCGAATCTGGTCTTTGGTCATGATGGCTGCCTCTGGGGCCGTAGATTGAACTGCCGCAAGGGTACTCCATGTCTCATCAGTTAAAAACCGCTATTCCCGAAAACACACCGTTTGATAGTGCCATGCCTTGAGTTTCTCGGCGGACAGCTCTGGTTCCAGGCCAGCCTTGCTTTTGAGATGGTCCAGAAACTGCTGTTTGTCGGGGAGGGTGGTCCAGACACTGGGTAAAAACGTCGCACGCTGGGCGCCGGACTCTATAGTCAGACCATCTATGCCGGGCTCGAGCTGAGCCAGCAGTTCATCCTCACTGGAGAACAGCAGCGGCGTGGCCTCGGTGAGAACGGAAATTTCAATCGAAACAAGTGCTTCCTCCTGCAGCGACAGTGGTGGGAAACGGGGGTCATCCAGTGCTGCCGAGGCGGCATGATGTACAACATCGACGACCAGTGGTCTCGATGCTTCTGTCGAGCCGATACAGCCGCGCAATGTCTGCTTGATCTTTAGCGTGACAAAACTGCAAGCCGGTTGTTGCAGGGCATGACTGAATACGGTCTCATCAATTTGCAGGTCCCGGTCAAACAGCAGCCGGACGCGGATGCTTTCTCTGGCGAGTGTCAGTAGTATCTGCCGGTCGTCTTCGCTGAGCTCAATAAATGACATAGGCCCCGTATCCTACTACGCGATCTTTATCTCCGGCGGTGGTGTCCCCGGAGTTCCGGACATCCAGTGTGTGCAGTTTCAAATGCGCTTCCTCAGCCAGTTTCAGCAGACCGTTGACTGCTCTGCTACCACAGGCCTGTTCACTGGTGAGATGGCTGTCAAACCCTTCAATCATGGTGGATGTGAGTTTATCCAGCCGTTGCGCGTCCTGGTAGTGATGATAGTGGCTCAGGTCTGTGCTGATTACAATCAACGTCTCCCCGCTTCCCCACAACCGCCTTAATACATCGGTGACATGCTCCCGTGGTGTATTCCCGACAACCAGTGGAAGCACGGTAAATTCATGCAGGACACGCTGCAAAAAGGGCAGCTGAACTTCGATGCTGTGCTCGAACTGGTGGGCGTCATCATTCACTGTTACCAGTGCTTGTCTTACCAGCTTGTCAATGCTTTGCCGGTCCACCGGCACATCACCGAGAGGGGTCTGAAAGCGGGCCGCAGAGGGGGCAGCCATGCCCCGGAGGGGTATGCGGTGGCAGGGGCCGATGACTATTACCCGGGAAATATCCCGGCTCACCGGTGACAAACAGCGGTAGGCTGTGGCGGCAGTCGGTCCCGAAAAACGATAGCCTGCATGAGGAACAATCAGTGCCTTTGGTCTGCATGTATTGGGCGAGGCGTCAATGTCACAGGATGCCCCGGCCAGCAACTCATCCACTTCATGCTGCAATGCAGCTGGGTCGGCCGGGTAAAATGTACCTGCTACAGCCGCTGTTCTGATTGCGATCATGATATCTCCCAACGCGCCTGCTTGTTCTATAACTATAGTGTGCTTTTGTGAGTATTTTGAAAGTGAAGAGGTTGCCCTCAACCATGAAAACAAACAACCAGCTGCCACCAGTAGCCCATCCTACTCTCTATTGGCATACGCTTGCGGATGGGCGGTTGCAATGCGATGTCTGCCCCCGTGAATGCAAGCTGCACGAAGGACAGCGAGGGCTTTGTTATGTCCGGGGTCGGGAGGGCGATGAAATTGTCCTCTACAGTTACGGTCGGTCGAGCGGCTTTTGCGTCGACCCTATCGAGAAAAAACCGCTCAACCATTTTTTGCCAGGCAGTTCGGTGCTGTCTTTTGGTACGGCAGGCTGCAATCTTGCCTGCAAATTCTGCCAGAACTGGGATATGAGTAAATCCCGCGAAATGGATACGCTGGCGGATTCGGCGATGCCGGTGAAGCTGGCGGAAACCGCCCTGGAGCTGGGTTGCCGTAGCGTTGCCTTTACTTACAACGACCCGGTTATTTTTCTGGAGTATGCCGTGGATGTCGCTAAAGCCTGTCGGGAGTTGGGGGTAAAAGCGGTGGCTGTCAGTGCCGGCTATATTCAGGATGCACCGCGCCGCGAGTTTTTCCAGTATATGGATGCCGCCAACATCGATTTGAAAGGCTTTACTGATGTCTTTTATCGGAAAATATGTGGAGGGGAGTTGCAGAATATTCTTGAGACCCTTCGGTATGTCGCCCACGAAACAAATGTCTGGCTGGAGCTGACTACTTTGTTGATTCCCGGGGAAAATGATTCCGATGAGGAGCTTGACGCCATGACCCGTTGGGTAGTCAGTGAGCTGGGACCGGATGTGCCGATGCACTTCACGGCGTTTCACCCTGACTGGAAAATGCGGGATACGCCGGCCACCCCGCCGAAAACCCTAACCCGTGCACGACAGATTGCACTGACCAACGGCATTCACTTTGCCTACACCGGTAATGTCCACGATCCTGCAGGTGGCAGTACATTCTGCCCAAACTGTCATGAGGTCGTGATTGAGAGAGACTGGTACCAATTGGGTTTTTGGGGCGTAACGGCGGGGGGGCGCTGCCACGTCTGCAACTTCCCGTTACCGGGTGTATTTGAAGCGGAGCCAGGCCATTGGGGGCCTAGACGGGTGCCGGTAAAGTTGTTGGAGTAAGAACCCCTGTTGCCGTTGCCTGACAAACAGGTAAGGTGGAATGGTGGCAGCCGCTGTTTTCGGTGGTGCTGAATGCAGGTATTTTATCCCGTGCTATAATCCCCGCCTTTTCAAGACCGGGTTAACCCGGACATTCCCCCTGTTGGCATACTATGACTGAACAAACCACTTCACAATCGCCTGAGACTCACCCCAAACGACCTGCCCGCCGCAGTCGCCGCCGCGGTGGCAAAACCCCCGCCAGGGCTAGGGATAACGCATGGACACTGTCGGACTTCCAGGTGCCAGAGGAAAAGGGAAAACTGCGTTTCCACGATCTGGATTTACCGGAAACGCTGATGCATGGCATCGCTGACCTGGGTTTTCGATACTGCTCACCGATTCAGGCCCGCTCGTTGCCGTTTACCCTCAGGGCCCACGATGTAGTGGGTAAAGCCCAGACCGGTACCGGTAAAACAGCCGCTTTTCTGGTGACTATTATTACCGAATTGCTGAATCACTCGATCGATGATGAGCGTTTTGCCGGTGAAGCCCGCTCGCTGATTATTGCCCCTACCCGCGAGCTGGTCATGCAGATCGCACAGGATGCCAAGGATCTCTGCAAATACACGGACCTGCATGTGCATACCCTGGTGGGCGGTATGGATTACGACAAGCAAAAGCGTCATTTACTTGAGAATGTTTGCGACATCCTTGTGGCTACGCCGGGACGTCTGCTGGACTTTGCAGGAAGCCGTGATGTCTATCTGGACAGGGTTGAAGTACTGGTGCTCGATGAAGCTGACCGCATGCTGGACATGGGCTTTATTCCCCAGGTGCGCCGTATCGTCAGACTTACGCCTCCCCGTGAAAACCGGCAGACGTTATTCTTCTCTGCCACTTTTACCCCGGAGGTGCTGAATCTCGCCGAGCAGTGGACAGTGAGTCCGGTGAGTATCGAGATTGAGCCGGAGAATGTGGCGACTGACAGTGTTGATCAAAAAGTCTTTATTGTTTCGGCAAAAGAAAAATTTCGCCTCCTGGACGGCATCATGCAACAGGAAGCGGTGGAAAGCGTGATCGTCTTTGCCAACCGCCGTGACCAGTGCCGGCGGTTACAGGAAAAACTGAGAGCGAAAGGCTTTAGTGTCGGCCTGCTGTCGGGCGATGTGCCACAGGGAAAGCGGGTGAAAACCCTGGACGACTTCAAGTCCGGTGAGCTCAAGGTGCTGGTTGCCACGGACGTGGCGGGCCGCGGTATTCACATCGACGGTGTCAGCCACGTCATCAATTTTACTCTGCCGGAAGAACCTGAGGATTATGTGCACCGGATCGGCCGTACCGGTCGCGCCGGAAAATTCGGAACCTCCATCAGCTTTGCCTGTGAGGATGATGCCTTTTTGCTGGAACCTATTCAGAAGTTGCTGGGTAGAGAGCTGCACTGTGAACAGCCGGGCCCCGAATTACTCGGTCAAGATTGAGCCGTTTTTATCGCTGTGCCCCAGCCGTTGCGGGTCGCTGGCCAGGTGGTCCAGCCAGAAGCTGGTGGCGCCGATCACTGAGGCGGGCATGATAAAAAGATTCAACAGCGGTACGGTGGTGGCAATCAGCACCGTGCCACCAAAACTCAGTGATTGCAGGCGCTGTTTTTTCAGCACCTGGCGCAGCTCATCAAAGGACTGTCCATGATTGTCCGAAGGATAGTCCAGGTATTGCAATGCCAGCGACCAGCCCCCCCACAGAAAAGCAATTGCCGGCCCCACCAGATTCAGTACCGGGATAAATGACAAGGTTAGTGTCAGCACAAAGATGCCGACAATTCTCGGCAGAAAATACCCCATTTTGAACAGTTCCCGCTTCATGGCACTGCCCGCCATTGCCAGTAGCTGCTTCATTGAGGTCGGTGTTGACTGAATATGGCCGGTGATCACCTGCTCCGCCCGTTCCGACAGTGGCCCGTAAAATGGTGAGGCCAGCAGATTCCCGAGAATGGCGAACGTGTAGCCGTATACCAGCAATAAGAATCCACCGAACAGTATCCAGAAGATCCAGGTAATAAATTCCAGCCAGGCTGGAATTTTACTGGTCAGCCAGGTCAGTAATTGCCCGAACTGATCAATCGCCAGCCAGGTGAGACCGACAAACAGAAAAGCATTGATCAACAGCGGCCATAACACAAGCCAGCGCAGTTGCCGGTGGTGGAGTAGTCGCATGCCCTGAAGCAGATAGGTCGGGCCGATTCTGGGAGCTTTTGTCATAAGGGTTTCCGGATTTTTGGCATTCGATCAGATTGCTGTACACTTTTAATTTAAACCGAGCACGTTTATTTTTAAAAGACGCGAGTAGGCCCCTGGTCAAAGGAAAAAAATAATGAAAACTCTGTTGAAGATTGTAGCTGGTCTGGTGGTAGTACTGATCGTTTTATTGGTGATCGGGGTGCTGAATCTTGATCGCGGTATCAAAATGGCGGTTGAAACTGTCGGCCCGAGGCTGACCCAGTCCGATGTCACGCTGGCAGATGTCGACCTTTCCCTGAAAACTGGTGAGGGAAGCCTGCAGGGGCTGGTGGTGGGCAATCCCGCTGGCTTTAGCAGCGCTGATGCATTTTCTCTGGGGGAAATATTCCTCTCTATTGAACCGGGGTCCATCACCACCGATACCGTTGTTATCAACAGCATCCGTATTGTTGCCCCTGAAATTACTTACGAGTCGGGGAAGGGTGGCACGAACCTCAGTCAACTACAGAAAAATGTCAGCAATGCTGCTGGTGGAAGTGATTCGACCTCTTCTGCTGATGAATCCGGTGAGGGCGCAGCCAAAAAACTTATTATCCGCGATCTGAAGATAACCGGTGCAAAAATGCGCTATGTGAACCAGTTGTTGGACATAAAACCCATTGAGTTGACCTTGCCGGACATACAGCTGACCGGTATTGGTGAAAGGTCCAACGGTGCCACCGCTGCAGAGGTCGTTAGCCAGGTGATGGTGGCGATCAATAAAAACGCCGCCAATGCGGCAGCCAATTCCGGCGCACTTAAAGAAGCGGGTGATCAGATCAAGAAACAGGTAGAGGACAAACTGGGCGGCTTCAAGGGCCTGCTGGACAAAAACTGAGCCGCCGGTGCGGTCTGTCCTGTCGAGAGGATAATCGCGCTGTAAGAACGATTATTTAAATAAGTTGATCGACTTGTCTGGGGGGTGCTGTTATAGTGCCCCCCGCATGGTATCCATCGGTCGGTACCTGTTGTGTCCTCGGTACTTTCCTTTCGGTTTTTCCCTGACACCCCCCTTAATTAATTGTTGCCAGCCTAAGACCGTTACTGTGCTCTATGCATGGCTAGGCCGGTTCCGGAGTTAAAATCTATATGTCATTTAATGACCTCGGCCTTTCGGCCGAATTGCTTCGTGCTGTGTCTGATCAGGGCTACAGCAACCCCACCCCCATTCAGGCGAAAGCCATCCCTATTATTCTCCAGGGTCTTGATGTCCTGGCGGGCGCTCAAACCGGCACCGGCAAAACGGCCGGCTTTACCCTGCCACTGCTGCATCGCCTCAGCAGTAATAAACCCACTGATAACAACCGTCGCCCCGTTCGCGCTCTGGTGTTAACCCCCACCCGGGAGTTGGCTGCGCAGGTAGCGGAGAGTGTTGTCACCTACGGTAAGCATCTGCCGCTGAAATCCGGTGTGATTTTTGGTGGAGTCAATATCAACCCACAGATTTCAATGTTGCGCAGGGGTGTGGATATTCTGATTGCCACCCCGGGCCGGTTACTGGATCACGTGAATCAGCGCACTCTCGATCTGTCACAGGTGGAAATTCTGGTGCTGGACGAAGCAGATCGCATGCTCGACATGGGTTTTATCCATGATATCCGCAAGGTTTTGGCCCTGTTGCCAAAGCAGCGTCAGAATCTGTTGTTTTCCGCTACTTTTTCCGATGAGATTAAACGCCTGGCTGACGGTTTGCTCAATGCGCCCGTGCTGATCGAGGTGGCTCGCCGCAATACGGCTTCTGAACAGGTGGCCCAGACCGTTCATCTGGTGGACAAGGGCCGTAAACGCGAGCTGCTGTCTTACCTGATTGGTGACGGCAACTGGCAGCAGGTGCTGGTCTTTACCCGAACCAAACACGGTGCCAACCGGCTCGCTGATCAGTTGACTGAGGATGGCTTGCGGGCGGCAGCGATTCACGGCAACAAAAGCCAGGGTGCCCGGACGAAAGCCCTGGCAGATTTCAAAAAAGGCTCGGTACGGGTGCTGGTGGCGACGGATATTGCCGCCCGAGGACTGGATATTGATCAGTTGCCGCACGTGGTGAATTTCGAATTACCCAATGTGCCGGAGGATTATGTGCATCGTATCGGTCGTACCGGTCGCGCCGGTAATGAGGGCGAGGCTGTTTCGCTGGTATGTGTGGACGAGCACAAGTTGTTGCGCGATATTGAGCGAGTGCTTAAACGCGAGGTTCCCAGGGGAAATATCAAAGGTTTTGAGCCGGATCTCTCCATTCGTCCGGAGCCTATCCAGAATGGTCGCCGCAGTGGCGGTGGTGGTCGTCCCGGCGCTTCAGCAGGCGCCCGTCGACCGGGCAGCAAGCCCCAACATGCCCGCAGCACTGGCAGTCGCAATGGTGGCAACGCCACAGGTGATCGTCGCAGATCGGCTGGGGCAAAACCCACCCAGGGTGCGCCGCGACCGAGACGCGCTGCCTCACGCTAGACAAGCAGGTCAACAGAACCGCACCCGAGATTCTCGGGTGCGGTTTTTTTATTTCAGGTAACGGTAAACAGATGATTCGAAGTCAACAAAACCGGGGTAGGAAGAGATATCCTTAAACGGTAATATTTGTGAGGCCCACATGCCCCCGATCCCATTCTGTCGGTCAATCCAGTAGAACAGATTCGCCAGTCCCGCCCACATTATTTGCCCGGCGGGCCGGCCAGAGGGCGTTGGTTCATCGTTGATCTGGAAGGTATAACCCCAGGATTTTTTCAGCCCCGGAAAGAACTCGCCACTGTTGGAAAGCGCCGGCATCGAGGTTGTCCAGCCGCCACTCTGTAAACCCACCAGCCCATTTCTGGACATCTTTTCTACGGTTTCTTTGTTCAGTACACGGCCATCTGGCCCCGCGCCATCATTCAGTATCATCCGGATAAATTTCATGTAATCCGGTACGGTGCCGTACAACCCGTGCCCACCCATATCCATTTCCGGTGGTTGCGGGAGAACCAGATCCCAGGGTGCCAGCTGGCCATCTTCGGCGCGGGTGTGCAGGCTGGCCAGTCGTGATCGCATGGCGGGGGTCAGGGTGAAGGCGCTGTCTGTCATGCCCAATGGGTTAAAGATGCGTTCCTGCATGACTTCGCCCAGGCGTTTGCCTCGCACTGCTTCGACAATCTTGCCCACCCAATCGAGGTTGACACCATACATCCAGCATTCTCCCGGGTCGTGCAGCAGTACGGATTTGATGCCGTCATAGGTGCTGGATACCACTGAAGCTGTTTCCCTTGCTGTGCGGAATGCCAGGTCATCGTGGCTAAAGAACTCATAACCAAAACCGGCGGTATGCAGCATCAGTTGATTGATCGTGATATCTGATTTCGGTGCCCTCAGCTTCGGCTGGCCGTTGCTGTCAAAACCGTCGAGTACCTGAATCTCTGCAATGTCGGGTACATAGTCCCTGGCGGGATCATCCAGACTTACTAAACCTTCTTCGACCAGCTGCATCAAGGTAGTGCCGGTCAGGGCCTTGGTGCAGGAAAAAATGGCGAACACGGAATCGGTGGCAATAGGCTTTGTTTTGCCCATTTCTCTCACCCCGGCAGTCCCTTCGTAGAAATTGGCCCTTTTGTCGGTGACCATGGCTACAACGCCCGGTGCCCCACCGGACTCTGCGACCGTATTCGTCAATACGCTGTCCGCCGCTTCTTTCATTCGATTATTCATTGTGGTTCCTTCTCTCATTGCCCTGTTTGTGGATATCAGGCGCTCCTATGGTTATTGATTTTGCTGTGCTGTTCAAGCGAGTGCAGAGCATATTTCTTTAGCGCTGGTGGGGTAGGAATCTCTGGGCCATGTCTTTCGTATAACCCGTCAGTGCACAATGCAGGGGTGGTTCCCGGAAAAGGAGTTTTAAAAGCATGGACCCTGTGGGGGTAGGCCTGTTAAATCGGTGTTAATGTTTGGTGGAACCCTGTTTAAAAAGCCTGGTGTCAATTTGATATTTCTTGATCCTCGATGCCAGTGTGGTGGGTTTGATATCCAATAGCTGGGCCGCCCCGTCATGGCCAAAGACCTTGCCATGGCATTTTTCCAGCGCCATTAGCAGATTGCGGCGTTCCTGTTGTTTAAGGTCGGAAGCGGTCAGAACACTACTGTCCGGTTCAACCCGGGCAACGTTTTGTTGATCTCTGGTCAACAGATCACTGAATCTCAATGTCGGTCCCTGGGCGAGTATGACCTGGCGTTCAATTACGTTTTCCAGTTCGCGGATATTTCCCGGCCAGTGGTAGTCCTTTAGTTTTTCCAGCTCACTGAGTGAAATTTTCAGGCCCTGCTTGTTGGTTCTGGTGCAGCTTTTTTTCAAAAAATGTTGGGTCAGCAGAGGGATATCCTCTCTCCTCTCGCGCAGTGGTACCGATTCAATCGGGAAAACATTGAGTCGGAAATAAAGGTCTTCACGAAACTGGCCCCGCTGCACCTGTTCCTTGAGATTGCGGTTGGTGGCGGTGATGATACGAACATCTACACGACGGGTTTTCGATTCGCCAACGCGCTCAAACTGCTGCTCCTGTAAAACCCGCAGCAGCTTGCCCTGGAGGTGCAGGGGTATTTCGCCGACCTCGTCGAGGAATAGTGTGCCGCCGTTAGCCAGCTCAAACCGGCCGGGTCGATCGTTGGTGGCGCCGGTGAAAGCGCCCCTGGTGTGACCGAAAAATTCGCTTTCGAACAGGTCCGCTGGAATGGCTGCGCAGTTGACCCGGATCAGTGAGCGATTGGAACGGTGGCTCATTTCGTGGATTGCCCTGGCAATCAGTTCCTTTCCGGTGCCGGACTCACCACTGATAAGCACAGTAGAATCTGTCGGCGCCACCAGTTCAATTTTCTGCAGGATATGCTGCACGGCACCACTTTTACCAATGATCTGGTGGTGATTGAATTCAGAGTTGATTTCTTCCTGTAAATAGGCGTTTTCCAGTTCCAGTTGGTTTTTCAGTTTTTCGACTTCTGCCAGTGCTTCCAGGAGCCGTTTGCGGTCGGTTTTTTTCTGGGATATATCGCGAAAAATCACCACCGCGCCGACAATAAAGCCGTTGTCCCTGACCGGTGTGCTGGTGTATTCCACGTCGATGGGTTTGCCGGACTTCGTCCAGAACGTGTCGTCCTCTACCCGGTGAACCGTGCCGTCCCGGAACGCTTCAAAGATGGGACATTCCTGCATATTGAAATGCGAGTGATCCGCGTGGGAGTGGTGCACCATGTTGTGCATATTCCTGCCGGCCAATTCCTCTGCCCGGTAGCCGAGAATCCGCTCCGCCGCAGGATTGACGAACGTGGTAATACCATTGGCTTCAACCCCGTAGATCCCGTCACCGGCTGCATCCAGTAGCAGCTGGTTTTCTCGCTCAAACTCCTGGAACACCTGGGATACCCTGTTCCAGTGGCCGATACCCGACAGGTAGTGTCGCTCGGCACTGGAGCGCTCACGCAACAGTTCCAGGTCATCGGCCCTTTGCAAACCGAGGAAGAGCTGAGGTTGGCCGCCGGAATCAGAACAGCGGCCATTGACCTCCAGACGGGTTTCCCCGATGGCCGATTGCACCAGGAGGTGGTCACACCAGCCCCGCCCTTTTTCGATCAGTTCCTGGGTGAACAGGATCAGCGCTGGCAGGTTGGGCGCGAAGAGCTGACTGGCCCGGCCGGACTGAATCTCAATAACATCCCTGTGCAAGAGTCGGCAGGCCTCCTGGTTGACGAACAGAACCCGGTCCTCAATCGGGTCGATCACCAGTTGTGCGGTGGCGGAGTAATAGAAAAAACGTTCGTCCTGCATAGGCCCTACCGTTAGGTCCTGGGGGGGTATCAATACAGCTAACAAATTTCGGGCCAATAACGACGAAAAATCGTTTTTTTGTCTACGACTTTTCGTGAACTACGACTTTTCGTGGTTGGTATAACAGCTTGTTGTCAGTTGTTTTTCTTTTTAAATCAGACAATTGACAGTCTTCAGCACGGTTGGCACCAAAGTTGCGACGTAGTAGGGCAGCAGTTGCTATCAATACAAACAAGCAAGATTTGATGGTACACCGCTGCCCGTCCACGAGCGGTTCTCAGGGTTCAGCGCACCAGCACAGTGCGCAGCCACAGCGTTAGCTACAAAACGAAGAGGAAATACATCATGGCGACGAAAAGTTTAGGTAACCCGTTTGATGCCGATACCAGCCTCACGCACACCAATGATTGTTCCTGCAGGTTATGTCAGGCTGAGTCTGTCAATCCCGGTGGTCTTACCGACGACCAGCGCCTGGTCTTGTTGGAGCAACAGGCTGAACAGGGCGAAGGCCACAGACAATCGTCAGAAGCAGGGGGGGTGTCCTTCAACAGTTCTGAAGATTTGCTCGACCGGGCAGTGGAAAGTGCGATTGTGCGCGGTGTTTTTGGACACAACGATACCAGTCGTCGAAATTTTATCCGGTTGATGGGCGGCGGTACCCTGGCCACGGTACTCGGCAGCATGATCCCGCTGGAAAAAGTGAAAGCGGCGGTGAAGGAGTCGATGGGTCCACTGGAGAAAACCAAGCTGAAGGTGGGTTTTGTGCCGATTACCTGTGCCACGCCGATCATCATGGCGCAGCCAATGGGTTTCTATGCAAAGTATGGCCTCGACGTGGACGTGATCAAGACAGCCGGTTGGGCGGTGGCCAGGGATATGTCCCTGAATGGGGAATACGATGCCTCTCACATGCTGACTCCTATGCCGCTGGCCATGTCCATGGGGGCGGGATCAACCGCGACCCCTTACATCATGCCGGCCGTGGAAAACATCAACGGTCAGGCCATCGTGCTCCACAACAAGCACAAGGATAAGCGCGACCCGAAACAGTGGAAGGGCTTCAAATTTGGGGTGCCCTTTGATTACTCCATGCACAACTTCCTGCTGCGCTATTACGTGGCGGAGCATGGGCTGGATCCGGATCAGGATATTCAGATCCGGGTCGTGCCGCCGCCGGAAATGGTGGCCAACCTCCGGGCCGGCAACCTGGATGGTTACCTGTCGCCGGATCCATTCAACCAGCGTGCTGTTTTCGAAAAGATCGGTTTTCTGCATATTCTCACCAAGGATATCTGGGAGGGCCACCCCTGCTGTGCCTTTGCCTGTAGCCAGAAGTTCGCCACGGAGATGCCCAATACCTACGCAGCTCTGTTCAGGGCCATTGTGGATGCCACCCATTTTTCTGCCAAAGCAGAAAACCGTGAAGAAATCGCCCGGGCCATCTCGCCGAAAAACTATCTCAATCAGCCGGAGGTGGTGGTCAGGCAGGTTCTGACGGGTCGCTATGTGGATGGGTTGGAGGAGAAGATTTACGACGTTCCCGACCGCATTGATTTTGATCCCTTCCCCTGGCACTCCATGGCGGTATGGATTCTCACCCAGATGAAACGCTGGGGTTATATCAGTGGTGATGTGGATTACAAGAAGATCGCCGAGCAGGTCTACGTGGCATCGGAAACCGGTAAGGTCATGGAGGAGCTGGGTTATACACCACCGGCGACCACCTACAAGAAACACATCATTATGGGCAAGACGTTTGATTACAACGAGCCCGAGGAATACATCAACAGCTTTGCCATCAAGAGGGTATGACATGGCGTCACTGAATATTAAGGCAACCCTGCTCTCGCTGTTGCTGTTACTGGTTGGGCTCGGCATCTGGGAGGCGATGAATCAGGCCCCTGCGGCCAGTACGGGGTTGTCGGAATATGAACGGATGATGGGCGGAGCAGATCAGGAGGCCCGCGTTCCACCCCCGTCCCAGGTGTTCAGCCATGCCTGGAATGAGCTGCGCGACCCCTTCTACGATGCCGGTCCCAATGACAAAGGTATCGGTATCCAGTTGGCCTATTCCCTCTATCGGGTGCTGACTGGCTATCTGGCGGCGGCGTTGATCGCAATACCTCTCGGTTTTGTTATTGGCATGTCGCCTCTGATGCACAAGGCACTCAATCCTTTTATCCAGGTACTGCGTCCCATCTCGCCACTGGCCTGGATGCCTCTGGCTCTATTCATCATCAGGGACTCGGAGGGATCAGCCATTTTTGTGATCTTTATCTGTTCCATCTGGCCCATGTTGATCAATACCGCCTTTGGCGTGGCCAATGTCCGCACCGACTGGATCAAGGTGGCCCGTACCCATGAGCTGAGCCCATTGAAAACGGCCTTTCTGGTGATTCTACCGGCGGCAGCGCCCACCATTCTCACCGGAATGCGCATTTCCATTGGTATCGCCTGGCTGGTGATTGTCGCTGCCGAAATGTTGGTGGGTGGAACCGGTATCGGCTATTACGTCTGGAACGAGTGGAATAATCTGGATCTGAACAGCGTTATTTTTTCCATTTTGATGATTGGTATCGTCGGTATGTTGCTGGATATGACCCTGGCAGCTGTGACGAAACTGGTGCAATACGAGGATTAGCCCATGAGTCGACATTTCGTCAGTATCGAAGGGCTTTCCAAAGTCTATCCTTCAAAAGAGCAGGATCTGGTGGTGTTTGAAGGTGCCAACATCGGCATCGACAAAGGGGAGTTTGTTTGCATTATCGGTCACTCAGGCTGTGGAAAGTCCACCATTTTAAATGTGATGGCGGGACTGGAGACCCCCACCACGGGCACCATGATCATGGACAACAAGGAGGCTTCCGGACCGAGCCTTGATCGCGGTGTGGTCTTTCAGAATTACAGCTTATTGCCCTGGCTAACGGCTCTTCAGAATGTCAGTTTTGGGGTCAAGGCGAGGTGGCCGAAGTGGAATAAAGCCAAAGTGGACGCCCACAGCAGTCACTTCCTGGAAATGGTCGGGTTATCCGGGGCGCTTCATCGCAAGCCATCCGAATTGTCCGGCGGCATGTGTCAGCGTGTCAGTATTGCCCGCGCCTTTGCCACTAGTCCCAAGCTGTTACTGCTCGATGAGCCATTTGGTGCGCTTGATGCGTTGACCCGGGGGGTCATTCAGGATGAACTGCTGAAAATATGGAGTGAAACCCAGCAGACCGTTTTCATGATTACCCACGACGTCGACGAGGCCATACTCCTGGCAGACAGGGTGCTGTTGATGACCAATGGTCCCCACGCCAGAGTGGCCGAATCCGTCAAGATCAATATACCCCGCCCGCGCAACCGCGCGAATATTATTGAGGATCCTGCCTACTACAAGATTCGCAATTACCTGGTGAATTTCCTGGTGAAACGTTCCGGGCAATTGTCGGGCTCTGCAGGGCAGGTTGGCGGGGCCACGCAGGAAATAGACCCCTCTGTTGAAATTCATCCACAAAGTGAACAGTCGGCAGGCCTGAAGGCTGCTATCTAATGAAAAGTTAAGGAGTTTCCATGAACAAAGTATCCATGACTGAAACCATTATCAGTATCAAGCTGGCCAAGGGTTTGAGCTGGGAGACCATGGCCGATGATCTGGGTATGTCGACGGTGTGGCTGACCTCCGCCTGTCTCGGCATGAACAGTGCCCCACCGGAAAAGGCGAAAGCGATTGCCGACTACCTGGGTCTGGGTCCGGAAGTTGCCACTGCACTGGCGAGCTATCCAACAAAAAACTGGGACAAGTCGGTGCCGACAGACCCGTTGATCTACCGGCTTTATGAGGTGGTTGGGGTCTACGGGGATACTCTGAAAGAGGTTATTCAGGAGAAATTTGGTGACGGGATCATGAGCGCCATCGATTTTTCCATGGAAGTCGACAAGATTGAGGACCCCAAGGGCGACCGGGTATTGCTGACCCTGAACGGCAAGTTTCTACCCTACAAGAGTTGGTAATGTCTTGCCGGATTGTGCGGGGACTGATGCCAACTTTGGTTGCTGCGAGGAGAAAGCCATGAATGAACCACTGAGGCCACCGTTGCCCCCGTTTACATTTGAGGACGCCGTGCTCAAGGTGCGCAGGGCCGAGGATGCGTGGAATACCAAAGACCCAGCATTGGTGTCGCTGGCTTATACGGAGGATTCCCGCTGGCGCAATCGGTCCGTGTTTCTCTCTGGTCGCGGTGAGATTGTTACATTTCTGGAAAACAAGTGGTTACGCGAGCTGGACTACCGGTTGATCAAGGAAATATGGACCTTTAGTGATGACAGAATCGCGGTACGATTTGCCTATGAATGGCGCGATAGGGAGGGTAACTGGTTTCGCTCATACGGTAATGAAAACTGGCAGTTTGCCAAAAATGGCCTGATGAAAATCCGTTATGCCAGTATCAACGATATACCCATCACTGAAGCTGAAAGAAAATTTAACTGGTCGCCGGGAGCTCGGCCAATGGATTACCCCGGTCTCTCGGCTCTGGGGCTCTGATTGAGGGTTCAGTCGGGAGTGGAGTCATTGCCGGTAATAGTGAAGCACCTGACAGGAGAAGGTCTCTGGCAAGTAGTCGGTGTTGGCTATTTTCTGCTGGCTGGAAGTGTAGCCAAGCTCAATCATTTTTTTACTGAATGGCGCGTGGTGGCCTCTGCCCGGATCTACGATGATCACTTCGCAGGTGGGCCGTGCGTGTTTATCGATAAAGGCTGCCAGCAGGTCGACGTGTTCACGCTCGTACAACACATCACTGCCGATAATCATGTCGAATTTACCCAGTAGCAGATCCTCATCGGCCCAGCCCGTTCGGACAAAAGGAATGGGTTGCCCCTGGTTGAGCTGGACATTGATATTGAGAAATTCCCCTGCCCTGGGATGGTAGTCCGTGGCAGTGATGTCTGCGCCACCATGGTTGAGCACCAGGCTTGCCAGGCCAATGCCACAGCCTACTTCAAGGATGTGTTTGCTGTCCGTATCCATACGGAGCATGTGGTGCGCCAATGCTTTGGCCGAATCCCAGACGACACCGAAAAGTGGCCAGCTGGCTGAAGAGATGCCCAGCGCTTCAGCGTCTCCGTCCGGATCGCTGTATTCCAGATTGCTGCGCAGGGTTCGGATGTGAATATCCAGTTCACCAAACTCTATGGTCTGGTAGCGGACGCGCAGCAGCGACATAGGGGCTCCAGTATGCGTTGGTTGATAATGTCGGTTACATTATGGATCGTCCACCGCGAAAACAGGTGCGGTGATAATGCGTAAAATGCATCGTTTATCCCGCCCCTGTAATAGGCTGAAGGGTGTTCGGCAGTTTTACTTCCAGCTCTACTCAACTGCCATAAACCCGGTGAAGAGGCTGGTCAACCTTCAGGGTAGATTACCAGTAGCGTACAGCCGGTTTCCGATTGCGGAATGTGAGAAGAATTCTTCGGCTGATGAACAAAATCACCCTCCCGGTAGTCTTCTTTGCCGCCACCAAATACACCGGATATAACATAGATTTGCTCAGGCCCTTTCTCATGCTTGTCGATGTCGGGAAATTTGGCACCTGGCTGAAATTCATAAACTGCTGCCCAGCTACCGTTTTCTCCGGCCCAGAGCTTCCGCTCAAAGATACCGGGACAGACTTCGACAGCATCAACATCTTTCCAGTTGACGCGAGTTACGCCCTCAAAATTCAGTTTGGTTGTCATTTTTTATCTCCTTGTCGTAGCTTTACCCTCGCAATATTCAGGATAAAGCGTTAATAAAAAAGGGCAAGGTATAAACCTTGCCCTTTTTCTGTCCACTTCTTCAGGAAGAAGCGGGCTGACAACTATCAGTTGTCAGCAGGTAGTCTCTGAGTCTCTGTATTAAGAGACGACTACGATGTTTTCAGCCTGGGGACCTTTCTGTCCCTGGGTGACAGTAAACTCCACTTTCTGGCCTTCGATCAGGGTTTTGAAGCCTGAACTTGAAATGGCGCTGAAATGAGCAAAAACATCGGGGCCGGATTCACGTTCGATAAATCCAAAACCTTTTGATTCGTTAAACCATTTTACGGTGCCGGTAACTGTAGACATATTCGTTTCCTATCTATTCATTGGTAATAAAGTATTAATTGTTGCCTTTTTGAGGAGGCGGTATTTGCTGGAAGTATTGCTAGTAATTATGAATAACAGGCCGAAGTTCTAAAGATGAGACATCGAAATGGTGCACATAAATATAGGACGTACTTTCAAGCTTTACGCACTATATAGGGTTTTTTTCAGGAATGGTAGATTTATTTGATTGCCACTAGGTTTTGGGACTCAGGGCCGCTTCCCGCGGGTTTAGGGTTCATCGAGCTTGGTGCGCTTGATCCGACTCTGGTACCTCTGGCGAAACCTATCGATCGTATCCAGCAGTATGGCATCTGATACGCCCATATCTGCCAATGCCATTCTGGCCAATTCGAGACTGGCTTCAAGGTTTTCCGAAACCACCCCGTTGGCACCCAGGTCACTCAGGGACTGGCACTGGGGCAGGCCGAGACCACGGGCATAGATATGTTTCTTGGGATAGGTGCGTCGCAGAGAAGCGACAATCGCTTCTGTGGCTTTCGAGTCATTGATAGTGACGATGATGACTTGGGCATTGGTCGCGCCTGCGGATATAAGAACTTCGGGTTTTCGAACGTCGCCAAAATAGACGGGGTGGCCGTTGGCTCGCTCCCGCTTAACGACTTCCGGATCTGCATCCAACGCGACAAACGATTTGCCAGATCGGGTGAGAATTTCACCGACATTGCAGCCAACCCGGCCAAAGCCGGCCAGAACTATAGGTGCTTCAGCGATGGTTTCTGGCTCTTGTCGTTCGCCGTGTTGGGATTTCGCCAGTTTTTCCGCTTTCCTTGCCAGTAACGGGGTCGCAAGCATGCTCAGCAAGACCACCAGTAAAAGTTGCTGAAACAATGCTGTGCCGAGTAGGCCGGATTTATTTGCCAGAGAAAAAAGCACCAGAGAAAATTCGCCACTTTGGGCAAGTATCAGTGCGACGGCCAGGCTGACCCGGGTTTTTAGCCCTAACAGGAGACAGATCGGTAACAGCACTAGCATTTTTACCAGCAACAGTAGACCGAGCAGGCCAAGGGAGAGAAACGGTTTGTCCAGCAGTAGACCTATATTCAGCGACATCCCCATGGACATGAAAAACATACCCAGCAACAGGCCGCGAAAGGGCTCAATTTCGGCAATTACCTGATGGCGGTAAAATGAGTCGGAGATCAGCATACCCGCCAGAAAGGCACCCATCGCCATGGACAGGCCGGCATGTTCAGTGGCCAGCGCGGTGCCCATCACAATCAGTACGGCCGAAGCCGTGAATACTTCTCGGCTACCGGACATGGCCACCCGGTGTAAGAGTGGGTGCAGTAAATAGCGTCCCACAAAGACTACCAGTGCGACAATCGAAACGGATTTGATCAGCGTCAGCCAGATATCGTCATCCATTTTGATCTCTGGCCCGGAGAGCAGGGGAACCAGCGCCAGTAAAGGGACTACGGCGAGATCCTGCATCAGCAGCACGGCGATAGAGGAGCGACCATAGCTTGAATTTATCAGCTTTTGGTCAGCGATTAGCTGGATGACAAAAGCCGTGGAAGACAGGGCCAGCGCCGGGCCAATCAAAATGGCCGCATGGGAGGAAATATCGAATAGAAAATAGGCAATACTGCCGATCAGAACCGCACTCAACAATACCTGCAGGGAACCCAGGCCAAATACCAGGCGGCGCATCTGCCAGAGTAGGGAAGGTTTCAGTTCAATACCAATCACAAACAGTAGAAAGACCACACCGATTTCAGCCAGGTGACTGATGTCGCCGACATTACTGATCAGACCAAAGCCGTAAGGTCCCACGGCCAGCCCGGCGATCAAAAAACCTGGGACAGCGCCGAGCCGCAGTGTCTGAGCCAGCGGTACAGCGATGACAGCCGCCACCAGCAGGGCGATGATGTCAGTGAGATAGGATGGCGTCATGGTCGGGCATACTTTTCTATAAAGTGCTCTGGCTTGTGATAGTAGAGAATCCGGTTAAGGGGTTGCCATCCTGTGTTTTGCCATCGGTTAAATACGGTCAGGTGCGATACGGATCAAGCGTTTGCCCAGATTGTCGCCCCGGTAAAGGCTGGCGATTGAGTCCGGTGCCTGATCAATGCCTTCGAGAATGGCTTCCCGATATCGAAGCTCACCATTGCGAACCAGAGGAGTCAGTTTTTCAAGCGCCTCAGCATAGCGATCCATATAATCGAATACCAGAAAGCCCTGCATTCTTGCCCGGTTGACCAACAGCTGCCGGTGTACTCTTGGTCCCTGCGGAATGGGATCCCAGCGAGTGATTGAGGCGGTGCCGCACAGGGTGATACGTGCGCCGACATTGATGTGTCGCATCACTGCATCGCTGATCGGACCGCTGGTGTTATCGAAATAGATATCCACCCCATCCGGACAGGCCAGGGCGAGTGTCGCTTCGAAATCATCAGCCCGGTAATCAATCGCTTCGTCGTACTGAAAAGTCTCTCGGCAAAGGCCGACCTTTTCGGGGCCGCCGGTAATGCCAACGGTACGACAACCATGCAGTTTGGCCAGTTGGCCAACACAGGAGCCCACTGCGCCAGCGGCAGTAGATACAACTACGGTGTCACCCGGGTTCGGCTGGCTCAGATCAAAAAGTCCAAAATAAGCGGTTAATCCATTGATCCCCAAAACACCGAGCGCAGTGGAGATCGGCAGTCCGTTATCGGGCACCTTGCGTTGAATGGCGGCTGCCTCGACGGCCGCATAGTCCTGCCAGCCAAACATGCCTGTGACAACCTCGCCAATCTGGAAATCGGGATGGCGCGATTCCACCACATGCCCCACTGTGAGGCTGCGCATTACGCCATCTATCGCTACCGGTTCCGAATAATTGGCCACTGCGCTGACCCAGCCGCGCATCGCTGGTTCCACCGAGAGATATACATTGCGAACCAGTATCTGTCCGTCATTCAGAGAGGGTATCGCCGATTCGATAACAGCAAAGTTCTCCGCCTGTGGAATGTCGGAAGGTCTTGATTTGAGGATTACCTGGCGATTGACCGGTTGCTGCATGGTTTACTCCCGCAAAGATCGGTTTGGTTATTTGTCGTGCTGCGATCCGACAAAGCTGTAATATGGTTATATGATACTGATTATGGGCCACAGCAGGTGGATTTGTCGGCACTGTCAGATATTGTCGGGGAATTCTTTCCAGGAAAACATATATTTCCATTGCCCGTCACGGGTCGTCGGATAGTCAATCCATCGAATGCACATTGATGTTGTAGAGTGTATGCGCGGCAGCAGACTGGATGCGAAACTGGCGTGTGCCTGACCCATAGATCATTGCAACAGAAACAGGAGAGGAACATGAGCACGCAGGCAGACATTCTTTTTGAATCTTTCAGGCTCGGTAATCTGTTGTTGCCGAATCGTATCGTCATGTCGCCGCTGACCCGTTCCAGAGCCACCCAGCCGGGTGATGCTCCCAGTGAAATGAATGCTGAATACTATCGGCAGCGGGCTGGTGCGGGACTGATTATCAGTGAAGCAACTCAGATCTCCCGGCAGGGTAAAGGTTATGCCTTTACTCCCGGCATCTATACGGACGAGCAAATCGCTGGCTGGCGCAGGGTCACGGATGCGGTACATCAGGCAGGGGGCCGAATACATCTGCAGCTTTGGCATGTGGGCCGGATTTCTCACCCCGCCCTACAGGCGGAGGGTGCACAGCCCGTGGCGCCTTCCGCAATCAAGCCCCGCGGGGCGCAGACTTTTATCAGTGCCGATTCGGGAATGGTGGATATTCCCCAGCCCAGGGCGTTGAACAGAGACGAGATTCCCGGCATCGTCAATCAATACCGGGTCGGTGCGGAGAACGCTCGGCGGGCGGGATTCGACGGTGTTCAGATCCACGCGGCAAATGGCTATCTGATCGACCAGTTTTTGCGCAGTGGCAGCAATCAGCGCGAGGATGAATTTGGCGGCTCTCTAGAAAACCGGCTGCGTTTTCCGATGATGGTAGTGGATGCTGTTCTCTCTGTCTGGGGTGCCGACTGTTCCGGCATCCGGGTCAGTCCCACCGGCAGTTTTAATGATATGTATGATGATGATCCAGTGACTACCTATGGGACCTTTGCCGAGCGGCTGAACCAGACCGGGCTGTCCTACCTTGAGGTGGTGGAGGATTCCTTTCAGGGCAACCATGCCGACGGTCGGCCCGAGCAGGTAATCGATGCTATCCGGGCTGGGTATAAAGGTTGTTATATCGCCAATGGCGGATACACGGCCGATGAGGCGCGCCGACGGATCAAGGCAGGCCGTTGTGATCTGGTCTCCTTTGGCCGTCCGTTTATTGCCAACCCCGACCTCCCCGAGCGTTTCCGTCGTCATGCCCAGCTGAATGAATGGGACTCCGCCAGCTTTTACGGTGGCGACGAGCGGGGGTACACCGATTACCCCCGTCTCGCTGACACGAACTGAAATACGGGATTTGTTCCTACTACAGGTTCACTGTGTACCGGTGAGCTTGCGCAGTACGTAGTGCAGAATGCCACCATTTCTGAAGTAGTCGAATTCATTGGGGGTGTCGATGCGCACCGTGACCGAGAAAGTGCAGGTTCCCCTCTCGCCGGTTGCTGTGACAGATAACTCGCGTTGGTCAGCATCAATAGCGGGAATATCGAAATGCTCGGTGCCATCCAGACCCAGCGAGTCGGCATCTTCCCCATCACTGAACTGTAGCGGCAAAACCCCCATGCCCACCAGATTTGAACGATGAATGCGCTCGAAGCTTTTGGCAATCACCGCCCGGACACCGAGTAGAATGGTACCTTTCGCAGCCCAGTCCCGGGAGGAACCGGTGCCGTATTCCTGCCCAGCCAGCACCACCAGGGGTGTTTCGGTTTGCCGGTATTTCATGGCGGCGTCGTACACACTGATCGACGAATTATCGGGAAAGTAAGTGGTCCATCCGCCCTCGGTGTCCGGAGCCAGCTGATTGCGCAACCGTACATTGGCAAAGGTACCGCGCATCATCACCTCGTGGTTGCCCCGCCGCGAGCCATAGGAGTTGAAATCCTTCGGCTCCACACCCTGTTCGACCAGATAGCGCCCCGCCGGGCTGTCCTTGGCAATACTGCCGGCCGGGGATATGTGGTCGGTGGTGATTGAGTCTCCCAGCTTCAGCAGGCAACGGGCCTGTTCGATGGGCCTTATCGCCGCTGGCTCGGTGGTCATGCCTTCAAAAAAAGGCGGTTTGCGGACATAAGTGGATTCCGGCCAGCTGTACAGCTCCCCACCGGATACCGGCAGGTTCTGCCATTCCTCATCCCCACTGTAGACATCTGCGTATTTTTCCCGGAACAGTCCGGCTGCCACATGAGTATTAACCAGCGCCTTGATTTCTTCTGAGGATGGCCAGATGTCCTTCAGATAAACGGCACGACCTTCCGCGTCTTCGCCCAGAGGCTCGTTTTTCAGATCCAGCAGCATACTGCCGGCCAGCGCATAGGCCACCACCAGAGGGGGCGATGCCAGATAGTTGGTTTTTACATCGGAATGAATACGGCCTTCAAAATTGCGATTGCCAGACAACACGGACGCCACCGTGAGATTCCGGGCACGGATGGATTCGGCTATTTCATCGGGCAGTGGCCCTGAATTGCCGATACAGGTGGTGCAGCCATAGCCCACCAGATAGAAGCCCATTGCTTCGAGATCTTCCAGCAAGCCGGACTTCTCCAGGTATTCGGTGACTACCTTCGAGCCGGGGGCCAGACTGGTTTTGACCCAGGGTTTTACGGTAAGTCCCCGCTCTCTCGCTTTCCGGGCGAGCAGGCCCGCTGCCAACATGACACTCGGATTGGAGGTGTTTGTGCAACTGGTAATGGCGGCAATGACCACTGCCCCATCATGTAGCTGAAAATTTTGATTCTGGAAAGTGATTTCGTGAGCGGTATCTACTGGCTCCTCCATGGCCGCGCCTTCATCATCCATGTTCCGTGCCTGAATCTGGTCAGTGCGTGTGGCGGTGGCATTTTCCAGCAGCTCGCGATAGTGGTCGGCCATAGCCGAGAGAGGAACACGGTCCTGGGGGCGCTTTGGTCCCGCGAGGCTAGGTACGACATCGGCCAGATTGAGCTCCAGCAACGAGCTGTACTCTGCGTCCGGGGTATTTTCGTCATGCCATATCCCGACAGTTTTGGTGTAGGTTTCTACCAAGGCTAGTTGTTGTTCACTGCGCCCGGTGAGCTTGAGATAGTTAATGGTTTCCCGGTCGATAGGGAAAATAGCGCAGGTCGCGCCGTATTCCGGTGTCATATTGCCGATAGTGGCACGATCTGCGAGTGACAGGCTTTCCAGCCCCGGGCCAAAGAATTCGACAAATTTTGATACCACCCTGTGTTTGCGCAGCTGCTCGGTCACAGTTAGTACCAAATCGGTGGCGGTGGCGCCCTCGGGTAACTTGCCGGTCAATTTAAAACCCACAACCTGGGGCAACAGCATGCTGATGGGCTGTCCCAGCATGGCGGCTTCCGCCTCGATGCCGCCCACTCCCCAGCCCAGAACCCCCAGGCCGTTGATCATGGTAGTGTGTGAATCGGTACCTACCAGCGTATCGGGATACGCCACTAGCTTGCCGTCAACGGTCTTTGAGTAGACTGCCTGAGCTAGATATTCCAGGTTTACCTGATGGCAAATGCCCGTGCCGGGAGGGACAACCTTGAAGTTTTCAAAGGCTTTTTGTCCCCAGCGCAGGAACTGGTAGCGCTCCCGATTGCGGGTGACTTCAAGGGCGGTATTCTTTTTGAGCGAGTCCTCGTGACCGTAAAAATCCACCATGACGGAATGGTCAATGACCAGATCCACTGCGGAGAGTGGATTGATCCGGTCCGGTGAGCCCCCCAGTTCGCGCATGGCGTCGCGCATGGCTGCCAGGTCAACGACTGCCGGAACACCGGTGAAATCCTGCAACAGAACCCTCGCTGGCACAAAATTGATTTCCTCCCTCGGGGTTGCCTGCGGATCCCAGCCGGCAACCGCTTCAATATCCCTGTCCTGAACAAAATCCTCATTGGCATGACGGAGTAGATTTTCCAGCAGGATCTTCAGTGAATAGGGGAGTCGGGTAATATCGTATTTGTCTGACACACCCTTAAAGTCGTAAAAGATGTAGGTGTCGTCGCCAATAACCGACGAGGTTGTGGACTGATACTTGGACATACTCGCTCCTGTTTCGATTGCTTGATCACTAGCCTAAGGATAGTCAAAGCCTGCAATCGTGTCTGTATGCGAAATAGTGGGGAAGTTTATTAATGGGTTTACAGTACCCCTGTAAACTCTGTTTATCTTGCCAGTTTGATTGCCAGCGCGGTACAGATACCCCAGATCCCGTTAAAAAATATTACCAGCAGCGGTGTCAGCAGTCCCAGTTCCAGACCGGCTATACCCTTCTGTGCCTGCAGGGGAAATACAATGAACAGCTGCATTGCAGTGGGAAACAGGCTCAGCACTATCCCTTTCCAGACCAATCTCGATTGCCATATCGGCAGCAAAAACAGCAGTCCCCACAGTCCGCCCCAGACGATCCTTGGGTAGAGCCATTGTGGGGACAGGCCCGGGGCAATAGCGACTCCGAGTGCTTGCGATATACCGAGATCGCCAAAAATCCAGACGGAGAGGCTGTTGGCCAGTGCGCCGAGGCAGCCAGCTGCGAAAAAAAAGAGTGACTTGTGCATAAGTGGTCCCGGAAACGTCTTACCCGATCATAGGGCGATACCCTCCTGGCTATCAACTATTGGCATGCATGGGCATGCAGTTCAGGTATTGGCTCTGGGTGTTTGCTCATAAGCGGGAAAGGCGATAGCGCCGGCGGCGAAATCCAGCGCTGTTTCCAGCCGTTCATTGCCCCAGAACAGCTCCCTGCCCACCAGAAACGAGGGTGCGCCGAAGATATGTTGTTCGGTGGCCATCCGGGTCTGCTGATGAAGACGACCTTTGGTTTCTGCAGAACCGGCTTCTTCCAGTACAGTTTGTCCAACTGTGCCACTGGCGGTCAGGCATTGGTCGATGACCTCAGGTGAGGCGATATCCTCGTCGCGTTCAAAGTTTGCGCGAAATACCTCCCGACAGAACTGCGGTACCCACTGGGCATCCGGTGCAGTACAGACTGCCCGTGCCGCCAGCAAGCCGTTGCGCGGAAATTGAGAGGGTTCTTGCCAGGGCAGACCTAGCTGGCTGGTGATTCGCGTCATATCACGCCACATGTAGCGCCCTTTGTCGGGGTAGATGTTGAATGGCGAGTCGTTCCAGCCCTGTTGCTTGAAAATGGCTCCGAGCACGAACGGGCGCCACCGTACCGGGATGCTTCTCTCCTCCGCAAGGGCCTCGATACGCATGGCGGCGGGGTAGGAATAGGTGCTGCCAAAGTCAAACCAGAATTCCAGATACATGGTGTTGGTTGCTCCTCAGGATTAATCGCTGGTGCTGTCTATCCGCACCACACTTACCCGTTGCGTGATTGGCGAGACAGCCGGGCCAAACTGGTTGTAAATAGCCACATCGGCGGCGTCCCGGCCATAGCCGATTGCCACATAACCACCCCGCAGTGTTGGTTGTGTCGCATCAAAGGTGTACCACTGGCCACCCACATAGGCCTCAAACCAGGCATGCATATCGATAGGGTCAAGCTCGTAGAGGTAGCCGACGACCATTCTGGCGGGAATGCTGAGACTCCGGCATAGGGCAATTCCCAGATGGGCAAAATCACGACAAACGCCCCACTGGCGCATATTCACTTCTGCCGCAGAGAGTTGATCATTGCCGAGCATAGGCTCATAGCGAATGCGCTCACGCAACCAGCATTGAATGGCGCTGACCTGATCGTAGCCCGGTTGTTGTTCGGCGGTAATTTCGTTGGCCATCTGGACAAAGCGATCCGATTCGCAGTAGCGGCTGGGAAGCAGATAGCAGAGCATGGAGTCCGGCAGATACTGTACTTCGATAAAAGGCGCGCCCGGGGCCTGTTCAATGGTATCCACAGTCTTTACATCGGCAGAGGTGGTGATGGAAAAGGGGCCGGGTTGGCCCAGTAGTCGCTGGCAGAGGTTACCGAAATTATCAGTAAATTCCTCCATTGGGCAATCTGGTGTGAGCGTGTATTCCTCGCGGGCGACCCTTTGTTGTCCGCCACTGCGTGGCCTGAGCATGAAAATGAAGGGTGTCGGAACGTCGATTTCGAAGCTCATGCTGCAAGTAGTTCGTAACCACATAAGGCAATGTCCAGTATCAAAACAGTCTTATGAACGAGACCTGTCAGGCCGCGTAGTTGAAAATGGCAATATAGTGGCAAGTAGTCCCCGCCATGACAAACAAGTGCCAGATAAAGTGGCCGTATCGTAAATAGTTGTCGGTGGTGAAAAAGGCCACCCCCACGGTATAGGCCAAGCCGCCGGAAGCGAGCCAGACCAGGCCCGGTGTCGGCAAGTGAAGCCACAAAGGGTTGGCTGCAATCACAATCAGCCAGCCCATTAAAATATAAAGGCCGGTGGAAAAGACCGGATGATTAAGCCTGTTGCTGGCCTTGAGTATGACGCCTGCGGCTGCCAGACACCAGATCGCCGCCAATAGAGACCAGCCCCATGCACCTCGCAGCGCTCCTAGGGTAAAGGGGGTGTAGGTGCCGGCGATCAGTAGAAAAATGGCCGAATGTTCTATTACCTGAAACTGTTTCTTTCTGTACCCCTTGGGAAGGCCGTGATAGAGCATGGATGCAAGATAGAGCAGTATCATCGTCAGGGCAAAGACCGCCGAGCCGATCATGAACCCGGTGTTGTCCTGTTGGGATGCACGGATTAACAGAGGGGGTGTGGCAACAAGAGCCGCCAAGAGTCCTGCGCCATGGCTCAGGCTGTTGGCAATTTCCTCTTCGGAAGACTGCTCGCGCTCCGGTGATTTCAGAGATGATGACACAATGCTCCATTTTCTCGGTTTTAGGCAGGTAATAGATCCCTGTTTTTTCACTCAAATGACTGAAGCTGACAAGATTAATCCGCTTGGCCTACTCTGTGACGGTCACTGGTGAAACAAACCCCGGCGGCTTAATGGCTAGTACGGAACAGGTCAGCTGGTCGAGAATGGCCTCAGCCGTATTGCCAATGATCAATCCCGATATTCCTGTGCGCCCCAATGTCCCCATTACCACAAGATCTGCTTTCAATTGTGTTGCCATATCAGGTATTACCCTCGATGCAGGCCCTTGGCGCAAATGAAACTGCGGTGACAGGTAGTTGTAGGCTTCATCGCCAACCCGCGCATGTATTTTGCGGTCCAGTGTGTCGATAATCGACTGGTGTCGCGCCCTTTCACCCTCAGTGTAATTGAGACTGCTCTTTTCCGGGTTGTCGCTCCATACCCGAAACAACATTTCTCCGGGTGCATCCCAGGCGTGCACAAAATGCAGGTCGGCAAAATCCGCGATGGCGAGTGAGGTGGCAAACTCGACAATCTGTGGGTTTGGACCCTGTTCTGCCGACGCCGGTTCCTCCGGATCAAAATCCAGGGCGGCCATAATGCAGCGATAGTCCTGTGGCTCATCTGCCTTTATCAGCCATACCGGGCAAGGACATTTGCGCAACAGGTGCATATCGTCACTGCCGAATAGCCGCTCTATGAAATCCGGATTTTCTGCCGGCTTGATGACCAGATCATGACCGTCTCTCAGAACGGTGCGGATGACCTCCAGGAAGCACTTGCCTTCAACCACGGTCAGGGTGATCTGGTTATCCTTGGAGTAGGGTTCTGTCAGTGATTGCAGCACGTTGTAGCGTTCTGCAACCAGATTTGCCTTCAGCTCGGCTGAACTCGGTGCCTCAGGGGGCAGGTGCATGCTGATAAGTAGCGGTGACATTACATCAATCACAGTTAACTTGGCCTGGTTTTTGATGGCCATTGATACTGCACGAGCAAAGGCCAGTTCCTGGCTAACAGCGGGCTCCGATACGTAGAGGATACGCTTGAACTGGCTCATCTCAATCTCCTGTCAGGCCTGCGGGTTGTCGGCCTTTTTTTGTGGGAACAATTGCGCTGCTGCTTCCCTGGCGGCATCGGTATAGGGGACCAGTACCATGTCCACACCCACTTGCTCAAAAAACCTGGCGTCGTAGCTGCCAGCGGCTGAAATAGCCACCTTCCCTTTATAGCCCTGTTCCTTGAGTCCATGCAATATCATCCGGTTGATGGCTCGGTCGCGGACGGTACTGACTACCCAAGTTGCCCGGGACAGGGGGAGTGAGGCGATGAATTCGGGGTCTTCGGCATCACCATAGCGTACTGCGTAGCCGTCGCGGGTGTGGTACTGGACGGCTTGTGGGTCGAAATCCACTGCCAGCAGACGACAACCCCGCTGGCGCAGGTTGGTGGCGACGGAGGCACCGAAACGACCCAGACCAATCAGCAGAATATCGACCTTTTCTTCGTCGCCAGCAGTGGTGCTCTGTTCCCGGTAGGCCACTTTGCGCTCAAAAATGCTCAGCCAGGGAGCGAGCAGGGCATAAAGCGGGTGGGAATAAAGAATCATGTAGGTGGAAACGCTGATGGTAATCAGGCCCACCAGGGTGATAAGTCCTACGGTATCCTGTCCCAAGTGACCGAGGCTGAGGCCGAGGGCGGCCAGGATCAGGGAGAATTCACTGATCTGTGCCACTGTCAGTCCTGCCAGAAAACCGGTGCGTTTACGGTAGCCCATATACCCCATGATCGCCATGACGATCAGCGGATTGCCGACCAGTACAAACAACGAGAAGATCATTGCTGTCCCCAGCTGGCCGCCCAGATTAAGGATATCCAGTGACGCGCCCAGTTCGATAAAAAAGAATAACAACAGGAAATCGCGCAAACTCACCAGTCTGGCGGCGACCTGTTCACGATAGGTTGTCGAAGCGATGGAAATACCTGCCAAAAAGGCCCCCACCTCCTTGCTGAAACCCAGCAGGTCACCAATCGATGCGCCGAGAACGGCCCAAGCAATGGCAAATAACATCAACAATTCAGATGAATGCGCCATACGCTGCAGTAACCGGGGCAATACATAACGCATTAACAGTGCCACCCCGATCAACATCAGGGCGCCCTTGAGCAGAATCACCAGTGCTTCTCGGCCGATATTGATGCCTTCTTCAGCTTGGCCAAACGCGGTCAGACCGATCATCACCAGTACCACCACAATGTCCTGAACAATCAGAAAGCCCACGGCGATTCGGCCATGCAGGGAGTCGACTTCCCGTTTGTCGGACAGTAGCTTGACAATAATAATCGTGCTGGAGAAAGTCAGTGCTACAGCGACGTAAAGCGCGATGACTGGCGACATACCCATGAGCAGAGCGATCAGGTAGCCCACGACCGAGGTAAAGAGCACCTGTCCGAGCCCGGATGCCAGGGCGACCGGGCCCACCGTTCGGATAATGTGCAGATCCAGCTTCAGCCCGACAACGAACAGCAACAGCGCGATACCCAGCCGGGCAAATAGTTCGATCTCGCTGCTGTGGGAAACCATGCCGAACCCGGAGGGCCCCACCAGAATGCCGATTGCAATAAAAGCGACAATCAGAGGTTGGCGCAAAAACTGGGCAATAAAGCCCCCAATTGCCGCCAGGCCCAATATGACTCCAATTTCCAGAAAAACACTTCCCAGCATTATTGGGATCCCTTTTCCGACAGGTCTTTTAGGCGAGAGTGCGATGCGCTGTTCTTCGGTGCCAGACTTTTCCGATCGAGCGTTTTACCTATTTAGTCAAGGCAATGGTTAGGTTAAGTGATAATAGCCGCAAATGGTACAGCCCGACATTCTGGGTATTTTCCGGGTTGTGGCAAGTAGACAAAAATGCCTGCGGTGACGATTATCCCGTTATTGCTTGATGGGCAGCTCAGGGGATACTTTTCTTGGTCCGGTACATGGCATGGTCGGCGTGGCGTAGCAGTTGAGTCTCATCGTCGCCGTCGTCCGGGAACTGAGCCACGCCAATGCTCGGGAGTATGCCGATGTTATGATTTCCCAGCACAAACGGCTGGTTTAATGCCTGGTGAATTTTATTCACGACGGCGGCAGTGTTTGCCGGGGAGTCGATGTTTTCGAGCAAAATCACAAATTCATCGCCGCCAAAGCGCGATACCGTATCGGATGCCCTGACACAGTCCTCAAGACGCTGTGCGACCTCTTTTAACAAAAGGTCGCCCACCGGATGGCCATAGTTGTCATTGATGAACTTGAATTTATTCAGATCAAGGTAGAGCACGGAGAGCCGAAGCCCATCGCGACGGGCTCTGCTGAGGGCGGACTGGATGCGATCCCCGAACAGAGCCCGATTGGGCAGATCGGTAAGCTGATCGAAGAGCGCCATATGCTGCAGGTGATCCAGCAACTGTTTCCGCTCAATGGCGGCAGCGGCTTGCGTGGAGACAAATTGCAGTAGTTCCCGGTCTTCATCTGAGTAGTGCGGGTTATCCGGGTGGCTCAAAACGGCCATCGCACCAATGGTTCCCCGCTGTGACTTCAGAGGGACTCCCAGCCAGCTGGATGAGGTGTCTGCCAGCCCCCGCAGCTCATTGATATCCTTCGGCAAGAGCAGCAGTGTTTTGCCGGTGCGGATGACCTCTACGCAGTGGGCCGTTGAATCGATTATCGAAGGTGATACCTGATTGTCTGCGTGGTAGGGGAAACACACGTCTTTTTTAATATCATCGTAGAGCGCGATCGAAAAGCTGGCAGCCGGTAGCAGGTTTTCAATAATTTGATGAAGCCGTTCAAACAGGGTTGGCAGGTCCTCCGCTGCGTGTGCTGCTTCTGAAATGGCAAACAGAGCGGCCTGTCTGGCCTCAATGCGTTTGCGCTTGGTGATATCCCTGGCCACGGCAATACGCAGCTGATCAGAATCGGACCAGCGCGCCGACCACATGATATGAACGATCTGGCCATCCTTTCGTACATAGCGGTTTTCAAAATGGGGTTCATGCTTCCCGGACATGATGTCCCGGGCCGTTTGCAGGGTTATGTCTCGATCTTCAGGTAATACCAGGTCAATCATGTACTTGCCAATCATCTCTTCACTGGTGTAGCCAAAGATCCGTTCGCCTCCCCCACTGACGTAGACAAACTTACCCGCTTTATCCACCACACAAATGGCGTCCAGCAGCAGGTCTATATAGCTGCTCAGATGTGTGTCTGCTTCCAGAGTGAGCTCTTTGAAAAAAAGTGGACTCTGAGGTTGATCAAAGAAGCGGGTCTTGCGGTCGATGGTCATAATGCTTGCCCGAGAGATCCATTCACTATTCTATGCCTGAAGAGATGCCAATAGGTATCATCCTGTCTTGTCGCGCGTATAGACGGAGTACAGATATTCTGTCATTGAGTCAAGATTCTGAATCTGTGGAGTTTATTCACCTATCCACTCGACCTTATAGAGATCACGCCGCCGATCCAGGAAGTTTCTCACCGACCCTTCATTCTGCAGCTTGTTGAGCTTCTCCAGATCGAGATCGACGATCAATGTCATCTCGGTATTTGGTGTGGTTTCGGCCATGATGGCATCGTGGGGGAAAGCAAAGTCTGACGGCGAGAATACCGCTGACTGGGCATACTGGATATCGGCGCCATCCACCTTCGGCAGGTTGCCGACACTACCGGCGATTGCAACATAACACTCGTTTTCAATGGCTCTGGCATGGGCGCAGCAACGCACCCTCAGGTAGCCATTCTTGGTGTCGGTCCAGAACGGTACGAACAGCATTTGCATGCCCTGTTCCGAGAGCAGGCGAGCCAGCTCCGGAAACTCCACGTCATAACAGATCAGTACCCCGATCTTACCAAAATCGGTATCAAACACACGCAGGCCATTGCCGCCCTGCATGACCCAGGAGCGCTTTTCACCGGGTGTGGGGTGAAGCTTGTACTGGGTTTCAAGGGTGCCGTCGCGACGACAAAAGTAGGCCACATTGAACAGCTCATCGTTTTCAATCAACGGCATGGAGCCGGCAATGATATTGATGTTGTAGGAAACCGCGAGCCGGGAGACGGCCTCGACAATCTCATCGGTAAATTCCGCTAGGGCCTTGATGGAGTCAATGGAGTTCGTGTGATTTTCTATCCCCATCAGCGGAGCATTGAAAAACTCCGGGAACAGGGCCAGGTCGCACTGGTAATCGGAGAGCGCGTCTACAAAGTACTCAACCTGCTGCATCAACTCCTCGACGGATCCGAGGGAGCGCATTTGCCACTGAACACAACCGATCCGGGCAGTGGTGCGCGGTGCACCAATCAAAGGGGCTTTGCGCGGGTCATAGTAAAGGTTATGCCACTCCAGCAGGGTGGCATAGCCACGGGATTCTTTGTCTTCCGGCAGGTAATCGTCCAGCACCCGCTTCACTTCGAAGTCATTGGATAACTGGAAAGTCAGGATAGGGTCGTAAATTTCTTTCTTTTTGACTTGCTCGATGTAGGCCTGTGGGGTCAGCTTGTCTGCAAAATTTTTGTAGTTGGGTATCCGCCCCCCGGCGACGATGGATTTCAGGTTGAGGTTTTGGCAAAGTTCCTTGCGGGCTTCGTAGAGTCGTCGACCCAGCCGCATGCCGTGGTAGTCGGGCGAGACGAACACATCCACACCGTACAATACGTCGCCACTCGGGTCGTGTGTGGTCAGATACGCGTCACCGGTGATTTCCTCATAGGTGTGCTGGTCACCAAATTTATCATAATCGACAATGACCGAAAACGCTGCGGCCACAATAATGCCGTGATCCTCAATACAGATTTGGCCTTCAGGAAACACAGCCAACTGGGCACGGAATTTCTTCAGCGGCCATGCACCACCGAGACCCGGATAAACATAATCCATTAATGCCTTTAAGTTGGGATAGTCCTCTTTTTTCAGGTGTCGTAGGGTCAGTTTGTGTTCCGGTTCTTCGGGATGAGGCGTCGCGTTCACGAGATTTTTATTCCTGAATTAAAAAATGGATGTCGCAGCAAATAGTCGGCGCCCAGCTCTGCTATTGTTCAAGGTTACCGAGTAAAAGACACCTTGTTTGGGCACAACATGAATTGTTCGTTGAAAGGGGACTATGTGCTCTGCCACAGATGATAACTTAAATTGGCCTGATGAGACGGCTGAAGTGCAACGGTTCGGAGTATAAATAAGTATGTGGGTACCTGGAGTCCTGTGGTAAATGATTCAGTTAAGACTGAGCTGAAGGTGTGTAGCGTTGCAAGGGGGCTGCCGAAGGGTTGGAGAGAACCTTGACCCGGCAGGGGCCGGGCCAAATTCTCCGTAGCAAAGAACTAGAAGGTTTCTTTTGTTGTTTTAGTCCCGCCACTGGCTTTGACAACCGCCAGTGCCGTGTCGCGATCTTCAGCGCTTTTGAACATCTGGCTGGTTCCCAGTACCCGACGTTTCGGGGTTTTCAGTTCAAAATAATGCTGATTACCCTCAGATTTTTTCTCATACAGGGCATCGTATCCGCAGCTGTGCTGAACATCCGAGATGTCCATCTTTGCATTGCCCTTGGAATAATAATTCGGGCTTGAAAGCAGAGTTTCGCCGCTTTCGCTCTTGAGGTTGAAGTTGTACTCGCCATCTGGCGTTTTATTGAGCTCGAACCAACTTGACATATTTATCTCCTTTTTATTTTAGTAATCGGTGCACATGGCACTATATAGATAGCCTAAACATTGGACGTTTATCCCGTATCCGGTTAGCTGTTACCTGTGAACAGGGTCGCATCGATTGCGATCTGTCCAACGGGGACATCCGTTGAAAAGCCCATACTAGATATCACAGACCATAGGAAAATACAAAGTACCTTTTTGAATGGTATCCAACCGCATCACTGGAGTTCTTTGCAGTAGTCTCTCTGTACTGGTGACGATAAACAGTACCAATATTAACTATTAGTAGCCGCAGCCCCGTCGGCCGGAACGCTCTGGCTGACGGGGCCCGTACTCAACTTACTCCACAATCACTCGTGCATTGATGGGTTGAACTGGCCGGTTGGTTGGATGCTCCATGGCATTGCTGAATTTCTCAATCTGTTCCCTGGAGGCTGTAACGGGCTCCTTCATAACAAACCAGGAAACCCCCTCGCTGCGTGGCGGCGTGGTCAGGGAGCCATTGAAACGATAGTAATCATGACCTTCCGGCATCAAGGACAATGCGTTGACTGCGGTGGTCAGTTCTACCAGACCACTGGGATCGGAAGGCATTTGTGTCCAGGCTTTTTCAAGCTCGGTATTGGTTTCGCCTATTTCAAACATCACCCCGATGACAGCCAGGTTGCCATCCTTGTCGGCATGCACAAAGTGGGCATCCATGGGGTAGAGCTTGCCGTTAATAGCGTTTTCACTGGGAGCGTGGACATGGAACTGTTTCAGTTCAAAGGCTTTATCGCCCACTTGCATGGTGCTGCCCTGTACATAATTGACCTGGACGGTATGACCATTGTTGATGACATTTTTGCCGCCGGTTTTGTAATCCAGTTCCAGTGATGGAAGGTCACCCTCTATCGTGTTGCTGATATTCACCGGCGACTGGTTTTTACCCGTCTTGCAGGTGGCATATTCTGAGGCGAGACTGCCCCAGTTTTCCGGCCCCTCGTCACCCAGGTAACTCCAGGCGACACTATCAGCAGCATGACAAGTCCCGAATGCCAGCATCCCGGCGGTTAGTAGTGACAGTTTCATTGAACATTTTTTCATCGTTAGCTCTCTATTGTTAAAATGGATTTTTATTGTTGTCTTGGGAAATACACTGCACCTCCCTTAACGCATTAGCCCCTGTCTCTGGGTATTATTCGAGTGATGTCATTCTTAACTGACTGACTTATCTCCCACAGGTCCAGGGGTTGTTGTATATTCAACCAGAAATTTGCCGGGTTGTTAAAGAGTCGTGCGAGGCGCATTGCCATTTCCGGGCTGGCAGCACGGCGTTCCAGCAACAGCTCATTGAGAGACTGTCGGGAAACGCCCAGTGCCGTTGCCAGTTTCGCAACGGACAAACCGGATCTCCGCATAAACCTTTCCCGCAGTATGGCTCCGGGATAGGTGGGTTGCTGGTTCGCGGTTAATCGCTTCCATTTTCAGGTTAGCCCGATTAATTTTTGGGTACCTTTAGAGGGTTTTTTAGAGGGGCGCGACCTGATTATTTGTTCGGAATTTAACGTGTCGCGTGACGAATTTCAACGCCCACCGAGCCTAGGTAGCTGCATTCAGGTGCTCTCATTATTGGAGCGGCTTAAGTCCGGCTGATGCCAGGGTCTTTGGATAACTGACCCGGATGTCGATCTTTATCTGAAAGGAGGGTGAATGTATTGTGAGTCTGAGGGGGTTTCAGCTCAGCGGCGGTTTCTAGGTGTTCGGCTTTGCCTTCCGCTGTGGGGGGTAACCTCAAAAATCACGGCGATCATATGGGTTTTCCTGTCACGTTTTGCAGCTATTCGATGCTAGCAGGTAGGCAAGTATTTCGCCCATTAAATGGTTAATCGTCCGGTAGCACTCCGGGCTGGCACTGAGAAGAGTGGCGGCATCCTGCACGTGGTCATCGGGTGTTAATTCCGCACTGCAGTGGGTGACTATATCCCTTGCCGATGCCGGCGTCGTCTCCAGGTGAAATTGCAGCCCTATCACCGACGTGCCCAGCTGAAATGCCTGTAGTCGACAGACATCGCTAGAGGCGAGGTGAATTGCGCCGGATGGCAAGTCAAAGGTCTCCCCGTGCCAGTGGAAGACGTTAACTGATGAGGGGAAGGAAAAGTTGTGTGCCCCCGGCACTGTGCAACCATGGATCGGAAACCAGCCGATTTCTCTGGTCGGGTTTGGGTAAACTCTTGCGCCCATGGCGCTGGCGATCAATTGCGCACCGAGGCAGATGCCAAGCACCGGCTTGCCATCGTCGATGGCCCGGCGAATAAAAGCCTTTTCTTGCGCCAGCCAGGGGAATAGTTGCTCATCATTGGCGCTCATTGGGCCGCCCATAACGATCAGTGAATCGATATCTGAAATCGCCGGCAAGGTACTCCCACCGATAAAGAAGGGCGTTCGTGTAATGTTGTGCCCTGCGGCTCTCAGCCAGGGTTCAATACTGCCGGGGCCCTCGAAGGGCACGTGTTGGAAAATATGGCTGCGCATGGTGGGTGTCCGGAATCCTGAGATCGTTCAGATAATGTAACAGCTGTCAGTTTTCCTGTAACTGCTGTGCAGTTTCCTGCTCGGCAATCTGCAATGCCTGATAGGCGGTGAAGGTAGACAGGAAAATCTCGCCGCTGAGACGTTCGGGGAATGTATCGTTTTCCAGTTGACCGAGTACCGGGCCTTTTACTTCTGCCAGGTGCAGCTTCATGCCCTCATCAATCAGGCGCTCATTGAGCATGTCGAGCATTTGCATGGCCGTGGCATCGACGCTGCTGACTGACGACATCACCAGCACCAGGTGGTGAGCTTCTGGTTGTGCCTCTATGGCGCGAAGAATGAACTTTTCCACCGACTCAGCATTGCCAAAGAACAGGTTTTCATCCACCCGAAGTATCAGAATTTCACCCCGCGTTTCGACCTGATAGCGGTTCACATTGCGAAAGTGTTCGGTATCGGGTACCCGCCCGACAATGGCAATATGGGGCCGACTGGCTCGCCACACCAGGGTTGCCAGTGACAGGGCGATGCCGATGGCAATGCCAACTTCCACACCAGCCAGCAGTACTCCCAAAGCCGTTCCCGCCTGTGCCATACCTTCTGCCCGATCATAGTGCCAGTTGTGGATCAATGATTTGATGTCCACCAGACCGATTGCAGCGATAATGATTGTGGCGGCCAGTACCGCCATGGGCAGGGCGTGGAATAACCCAGTGGCAAAGACCAGTAACAACGCGATCAGGACTGCCGCAAATATTCCTGAGAGTGGCGACCGGGCACCCGCTTCGGCATTGACAGCGGTGCGTGAAAAGCCACCAGTGACGGGAAAGGCACCGGAGAGCGCACTGGCGATATTGGCGGCACCCAGTCCGCGCAGCTCTGCGTTGGTATTGATGCGTTGCCGGTTCTTGTTGGCAAAAGCCTGGGCAATGGAGACGCTTTCCACAAAGCCAATCAAACTGATGGCCAGCGCCGGCAACCATAGTTTAGTCACGATCGAGAAATCAATGGTTGGCACCTGTAGCGCCGGCAATCCTCCCGGTAAGGCGCCGACCACGCGGAGGTCAGCTTCCCAGCCCATTAGAGATACCAATAGAGCGCTGCCCAACACGGTCACGATAGGCATCAGTTTGGCAATCAGCGAAGCCGCACCCTCGGCGAGACCGAGACCCATGAGCAGTTTTGCCAACCAGTGTCTGGCCAGCCATAACAGCACAAACGTGGCAAAGCCGAATGCCGCCGTGAGTGGTTGAATGCCACCCAGGTTGGCCATCAGCCCAACTGCCAGCTCAACACCAGTTTCACCGTGGCTGTTGATGCCCAGTAACGGGCGCAACTGGCCGATAATAATCAGCAATGCCGCGCCACTGATAAAACCACTGATCACTGGGTGACTTAAAAACTGGGCCATGGCGCCGAGTCGCAACAGGCCAAAGGTAAACAGCATGATCCCTGACACCATGGCCAGCATAACAGCCCCGGCAATGTATTCAGCGCTGCCCGGTTCGGCTATCGGGGCCAGTGCGGCTCCGGTCATCAGTGAGATAACTGCCACCGGTCCCACCGACATCACCATGGATGAGCCAAACAGGGCGTAGGCAAGGAGTGGCAGCAGGCTGGCATAGAGTCCCAGTTGTGGTGGCAAGCCCGCCAGCGCGGCATAGGCGAGTCCCTGGGGGATCAGTAGCAGGGTGACGACCACCGCTGCTACCAAGTCGCTGGGCAATAGCTTTGCCTGATAATCTGTCAGCCACGAGGGTAGGAGTTTGCGCATCAGAGAGATCCTGTCGCCAATGGGTGGTCAGAGATAAAAAGGTGCATTGTCATTATCAAGGGGTGTTAGCTGGGCCGCTGGCGCTGGAGAAGCTCATAAACGGCCATGCCCGATAACATGGCGACGGTAAATACCAGCGCTTTCAGCTCGCCCGCACCCAGAGCCACCAGCGCCGGGCCGGGGCAAAACCCCGCCAGCCCCCAGCCTATGCCAAATCCAAGGCTGCCCAACACCAGTGGCTTGTCGATATCCTGTCGGGTGGGTAGGCGCATGACGTCACCTAGTAGAGAGGTCTGGCGCTTACTGGCCAGGTTAAAGGCGATCAGCCCTACCGCCACGGCACCGCCCATGACCAGAGCCAGGGAGGGATCCCATGGTCCTGCGAGATCGAGAAAGCCCAACACTTTTGCGGGATTGGCCATGCCGGATACCAGCAGGCCGATACCGAAAATCAATCCTGCGATAAAGGCCGAAAGCAGAGATCTGTTCATTTTATAGCCCTCCTGACAGGTGGCGAATAATAAACACAGTCGCAAAGCCGCTCAGCATGAAAGCGCCTGTAGCAATCAGAGAGCGGGGCGATAGTCGGGAAATGCCACAGACGCCGTGACCGCTGGTGCAGCCGGTACCAAATCGGGTGCTCACACCGACTATCAGGCCGGCAACAACCAGCATCGGCAAGCTCGCTTCAATCTGAATGAGTGGCAGAGAAGAGACCAATAGCCAGAGCAACGGTGCAGTGATCATGCCCCCCACAAAGGCCAGTCGCCAGCCCGTATCCCCTTTTTTGGGTGTCAGCAACCCGCCGACAATGCCGGAGATTCCCGCGATGCGGCCATTCAGCAGAATAAAGGCCGCGGCGGCCAGACCGATCAGTGCGCCGCCCAGCAATGATGTCCAGGGAGTAAAGGCTTGCCAGTCGATAGTCATGATAAATACCAGTGGTGATTGATAAACCGGGTGCCCGGGTCAATGGTCGGCCCTGCAGTAAAGATCGTACAAAAGCGTCACCAGCGCTAGCGCCTTTTGATCCGCCATCCGGTAAAAAATACGCTTACCTTCCCGCCGTGTAGTCACCAGTTTTTCCCGCCGCAATATGCCCAGTTGTTGTGACAGGCTTGGCTGACGGATTGTCAGCTGTGCTTCAATTTCCCCGACACACAATTCATGCCTGCTCAGCAGGCAGAGCAGAAGCAGTCGGTCTTCATGGGCGACGCCTTTCAGCAATGCACTGGCAGCACTGGCGGCAATGCGCATCTGGTCGATGTCTTCAAAATTATCAATGGTGGTGTCAGGCGGCGCAGTGACAGACTTTGTCATATTTCAATCTATAATAATACATTATATTTAATTGTATATTATTGATGATCAGTTGTGTCAAGGTTCAGAAGGTTTGATGCGATTATAGGGAGTGACAGAAAAAACGCCCTGACCTGACGGGATTATCAGGTCAGGGCGAGAAAGAGGGGGATTAATGAGTGTTGATGATTTTGGTTGAACCGACTGATTTGGCCAGTCCAATGGCATTTTCCATCGATTCCACCGAGCTGAACATCGGGCTGGTGCCGATGATCTTGCGCCTGGGAGTCTGGAGTTCGAAATAATGCTCGTTACCGTCCGACACGTTTCTTTGATAGTTATTCTCGTAATTGCAGATATGCTGCAGCTCTGAAATATCATTGATGGCTGAACCCTTAGAAAAATAGGGCTTGCTAACCAGAATTGTCTCTCCATCCTCAGTCTTCAGTGAAAAGTTAAAGGTACCCTCGTTATCTTTGTGCAACTCGTATGAACTGGACATTCTCTTTTCCTCTCTTGTTGAATGATCTGATGCCCGGGCATCAGATTGTTATATCACCTGCCTCAATATTTGTTCGGGCAGGATGAGTCGTCGTATCCGTTGAGTTACCCCGCCCCGTGACCGATCTGAACTGTTAGCCGGGTTAAAATCAGGTCCGGTAGATACCGCGATGGCATCCTGGTTTTTCGGTTCATGTCGGCCGTAAAATTATTATATTTAATCGGTTATTTATTCAATATGTTATGAATTATATTTTTATTTATAATTTTTTTATCAGGCGTATTTATTTAGGTAAGATATTGATAAATATAGTTTTTATTGTATTTTATGGGGGGTTTTTATTAGGCAGAAAAATATATGATATTTGTAATTGTATGCATTTTGTCGGGTTTAATATAAACCAAATAATACACAATGAAAAAATAATACTGATCAATATTCTTTGATGTATTTTAGAGTGAAGAAAATATTTTATTATGTGATTTATATGTTAATAAAAATGAAGGAGATGGGTGCGAATGTCGCGCTGACTGCGGATGATTGGGAGGGTCGGCTATGGTCGAAAAGGCCAATGTATAGATTAGTTGTCGGAAGGGACTTCGCTATGCTGGCCCGCAGTGAAAAAAAGCGCGCGCAACTCTTCTGGCTCCAGGCTTTCAAGGCGAGCGATATTGCGTTCGGGGATTTTGTCCGTGTCGGGGAAATTGGCTATGGCATTTGCCAGGCTGTCTTCGCGAAGCAGATGAAGCATGGGGTAAGGGGAGCGGTTGGTATAGTTCCCCGGCGCATGCTCGACGCTATTAAGAAACTGGTAGTCGGGATGAAAACTGGCAATCTGAAAAACGCCCCGGAGTCCCATGCGCTTTAACACCTGGTCAGCCCAGATCAAAAATTGCTGATATTCGAAAAAGTCTGTCAACACCTGTGGGTGAATAATCAGCGTTGTTTCGATGGATGTGTCCCGATCGAGCCTTTCCAGCTCTGCTTCCAGCTCGCTGAGCAGCATTTCCTCGTTGGTTGCTGCCGAAACAAAAAAGCGGATTCTGTCTTTCACCAGCTCCCGTTTGGCAAAAGGGCACAGGTTTAACCCTACCACGATGGTTTCCAGCCAGAGTTTCACCTGTTTTGTCACCCCTTCGTGCGAAGGTGGCAAGCTCGTTTGGGGCATGCCGTTCAGTTCTTTTTGACAAAGGCTGATTTGAGCTGCATGGCGCCAATACCGTCAATTTTGCAGTCGATATCGTGATCACCTTCCACCAGGCGAATATTTTTTACTTTGGTGCCGACTTTTACTACCAGCGACGAGCCCTTTACTTTCAGATCCTTGATCACGCTCACGGTATCACCGTCGTTGAGGACATTGCCGTTGGCATCTTTGACGGCATGTTGTTGCTGGGTATTGTCCGGTGGGGATTCTATGGGCCATTCGTGGGCACATTCCGGGCAAATAAATAGGCTGCCATCTTCGTAGGTGTATTCGGAGTTGCATTGCGGGCAGTTGGGTAAATTGGTCATACTGGTGCTTGTATCCTGTTCTTGGTGGAGAGGCGAAGTCATCTTTCAGCAGGCGGACATATTTTATGCCTTTTCAGATGGCAAGTGTTGACCTTGCTGCCGTCTGCAGCAATCAGCTTCAGGTGATTACTGTCACTGCCATCTCCGCCAGTCGCATATAAGTTCGACGGTGGCGAACAATTGGCCACCACCGATAGAGAAAAATCTCCATGGGTCGCCACATCGCCACCCAGCCACCGATCATTAGGCTTTCACTGAGTAATTCGGCAAATCCGCTGTAGGGGAAGGGGTTTGCCAATAGGCGGCCGACCCCGACACAGAGGCCAAGAAAGGATAGGCCGATGATCAGGCTGAGTCTTCCTTCCCGCATTAGTTGACGCAACTCGTGCTGGCAAAATCTGGCCCTCTCGTTGAAATAGTTATGGATGGCCTGTTCCAGTCGGTTTTTTTCCTGTGCTGAGATCGCTGTTGCCAGGGTGATTTCCAGGCAAAAATCCCCTTTGGCCGGATATTCCTGTGCCCAGTCCATAATGAATGCCTCGGCATTGGTGTCCAGGTCTCGTCCCAGAAAGGGCGACGGGTCCAGAGAATTGAAAAGCTGCTGGATATTGTCCAGCTGCAGGCGGATGACATGGGGTGCGCAATTCGACATACAGGGATTCCTGTGTGGGGTAGGCAATGTTTATTGGCTGCAGCTGGTTTGTCAATTGGCCGTCATGGTCGGTGCTACAGGGATGTTGGAGTCGCTGATCCTAGTGGCGTTCGAAACGCGACAGTATGGCATCGACGGTAATCTCCAGGGCTGTCAGCGCTGATGCTTTGGCTCTGCCCTCTGCCGAAGTGCGATACAGGTGGGGGGTCATGGCAAGCAGGTCAGCTATCGCTGCAGCGTCTGTCAGCGTGTGGCGGTAGCGAATGCTTTCGCTGGATCGGTGCGTGAACTCCGCCGGTTGCTGCGGTTCAAGCGTGCGAGCTGGTCGGACGCGGGGGTAGATGATATCGCGCAATTCCCGGAGATGATCGGGTCCGGCATCCATCTGATACAGAATGCCGCCGGGTTTAAGTACCCGGGCAAATTCATTGTAGACGGGAAAACCAAAAATACACAGCAGCCCGTCCAGCGTATTGCTCAATACCGGCAAATTGGCATTGCTGCCCACTACCCAGTTGGCCCAGGGAGCGGTGGTGGCTGTTGTAAGTCCCGACATGGTAGTGGCCTGTTTTGCCGCAGAGAGGATGGCCCACTTCGAAATATCCAGCCCCATGAGGGCGAGTGAGTGCTCCTCGCCGCCTGTCGCTGTTCTCAGCTGTCGCAGGTAGTAGCCTTCACCGCAACCGGCATCGAGATAATTCGCGGTGATGTCGGTAGTGAGCTCCGCCAGAACTGCCCGGCACACAGTATCGGCTATCGGTCGATAATGAGCGGCGTTCAGGAAGCGCTGGCGTGCCGACACCATCATTTTGCTGTCGCCGGGGTCGGCGGAGCGTTTTTTCTGCACGGGCAATAAGTGGGTGTAGCCCTGCCTGGCGATATCGAAGCTGTGTCCACTGGTGCACCGCCACGTTGTGCCATGGCGTGTCAGAGCATTGCCGTCCAGGGGGCAAGCCAGTGAGCTGAATGGCTCTGCGTTAATGGCCTTGCCTCCTGAGCTGTGCTGAATTATTGGGGGGATGCGTGGCTGTAATCAGGTTTGGTCCATTATCTGAATCAACTCTTCGGCGTGCAGAATCAATTGCTCTTGATCCTTCAATAATGCTTCCAGCAACATTAAAGAACTGCCGGATTCGCTCTGGGCGACTACTGTGAGCTTGCTCTTGCGATGGGATAGAGTGTCGAGTCGCTCCTTGATAAGATTCTTCTGTTGCAGAAATCGGTTCAGCCTTGGGTTGTCTGCCTGGCTCAGATTATCCCTCTGGCGTTTGGTGAACGACCGGCCACACTGTTCACAAACAAAATCCCCTGTCTTCGAGCCAAACATGTATTCATCGGCAAAGGATGGGTGGTCGCAAGGCTTGTCGCCCCAGCTTTCGCGCAGTGCTTTTGCTTCTTCTAATGTCATGGGGACTCCGTGAAATATTGATGAATTAAAGTGGTCTTGGCCAGGGGTGGCTTTGACGTTGTCTGAGCAGGCCGTAAGGGTGCCAAACCGGCTGTAAAACAGCAAATATAAATACGTTGCATGGCAGAGTGACGGCTTGGTATGGACGGCTCTTTACCTTTAATGTAATGATTGAGTTGTCTTCATAAAGTCAAGCCGGGCGCCATGAACAAAGCAGTTATGATTCGTCAGACGTACTGGGTCCCTCTTTCACTGTTGGTGGTACTGCTGGTGATGATGTTGACATCGTGCAGTAGCGGTTTGCCCAAAGGTGGGGCCAAGACCAAATCCCAATGGAGCAGCTTTGAGGAAGCCAAGGCGTCCTACGACAGCATCATTCTTAACGAAACCACTACCGATGACCTGCAGGATCTGGGTTTTGATCCTTATAGCGCCCCCAATGTCAGAATTCTTTCCTACCTCGACATCATCCAGAAATTCAGCCCAAACAGTTCCGTGACAAATGATGAGTTACCCCCCAGTGTCAGAACCTGTCTCAAGTCCCGCGAGAAGTGTCTGGCCTATGAGGCAACGCCCAGCGTCAGCAACAGCAAACGGGTGGGCAATGTAGTGCTGGACTTGCTAAAATTCAAGCGTGAGCGTATTCGCAACGGTTGGAACTTTAATGCCCTGATCGTGATTGACCACAATACGGTGGTCTACAAGATCTGGAGCGGTGTTCCTTTGATTGATGAAGAAGAAACCCGCCGCAATCCACTGGGGCCGTTGCAGGATTCTGTCGGTACGGCAGTTCGCAGCGGCGCTGAATAAGTCGCGGTGCCGCGAATACCACACTCTACCGGGTGTGATTCGGCGCCTGGTTGAAAATCCATTGTTGGCAGCTGTGTCCAGTACGCTACTGAAGCAGCAGTTGCCTTTCCAAGTGATGAGTGCCAATGATTATGACCAACAGAAATCAGCAGGATACTGCGCCAGAAACCGCCACTGAAGTAGATTCCCGGCAGGATGAGGCGGAGGAGACCAAGCCGAAAAATCTCAGTGCACTTGAGATTATTACCCAGGCGTTCTGTCTGGTGTTTGCCCTGCAAAGAAGGCGTGGCATGAAGAGGGCATCGGACCTGTTGGAGACCAATCCAAAATCCGTGATTCTGGCGGGTATCATGGCAATGGTGATTTTCTTCTCTATCTGCTTCATTGCCTCGCAACTGGTCATCAGGCATCTGGTGCCATAATAGCCCCGCAACATGATGGGCTGGCAGGATTTACTGCCTGCGAGCCTCAAAACAATCGATCAACGGGGTGATGTTTCGCACAATTTCTCTGCCCACATCGCCAGTCAGTTTTTTAAAACCAAAGTTTGACGTTAATACGTCAGTTTCGTTGAGAATTTCTGCTTTTCCGGTGTTTTCAATCAATTCATACCGGAAATCGATCCTAGTGAACAGGTTGCCCCGGGCGATATTGAGCACCTTGATTTTCAATAAAAGCCCGTCTGCTTTTGCCTGTTCGCTATTCTGGACGATTATCACCTCATCAGCGATATCGTCCAGCGCCAGGGCGGTTTCCTTTCTGACCAATTGGGCAATGCTCTCACGCGGCTGATGCTCCCTGTAGGCAAACAGATACACCTTGTTCGAGTCGGGCAGGGTGAAAGTGCTACACAGGGTGTTTGTTTCATTTGAGGCCGCATGGGCCTGATGTGCCAAAATGCCATAACCATTGCCGACAATAAAAAACGTCATGGCAAACAGGATTGTGATTTTATGTTTCATTTATCGTCCTGAATGTTCTGTTCAATGAGGTTCCCGAAAGAGGCAGTTTGTCGCTTCAGTCGGTTGAGAGAATGCCCAGTAGTTTCTGGGTGTGATCGACCGTTTCGAAACCCAGATCAGTCAGATAGCCACCGTCCCTGTTTGTGATTAAACCCTTTTGATGCAGGCGCTCGGCTGCTGCCACCAGTTCGGGTGCCGCCTCATTTCGGTGAACCTTGATGCCTTCCTGCAGTGTGGGGGTGCTGAACATGACCAGCAAGTTCAATTCGGTTAGATGTTCCGGAGAAAAGGGCATGGTGGTACCTCTTATTGTTATCTTTGAGGGGTGGTGGTTGGCTGCCCAGGGCAACATAGGGTAACCGAATCACAAGGTTAATCAATGCTGTCCATAGAGCTCCCAGCCGAAGATAATCTTAACAGGAAAATAAGCAGTTCTCGTTAATATTGATGATCTATACCTGCAGATGTGGTTGTCAGCTTTGTACGATCATATAACTTCCCGCTCCGATCATCGCACCACCTGCTGTTTTTCTGATGGCGGGCTCAAACGGTAGGCCTTTCGAGAGGGCGGCAATTTTTGCTGCTGAACATGCATAGACGACTTTCACGCCACCCACAGCCACCACTGTGACTGCCATGATAATGAAAACGTCAGTAAGCTGGAGTGCGGCTAAATCAATAAACACGGGAAACAGGCTAAGGTAGAAAAAAATGGCCTTGAGATCCCCGAGCGTCAGGGCGAGGCCAGCAAGGAAGCTCGTTGTGAAACGTCCTTTTCCCGCTGGGTTGTCGATCATAAACCCGGTGGTGTGTTTTCTTGTCAGCAATGAGAAGCCAAACCAGATCAGATAGGTCGCGCCAAGATATCTGACGATCAGAAACAGGCTGGCCAGGGTCTCTGCCAGCACAGATAGACCCAGTATTACCAGTAAGACAAAGATCAGATCGCCGACAACAACTCCCGCAGCGACCGCTATACCATTATGGACGCTCAGAGTGACAGAGCGTGTGACAACCAGTGCGACACTGGTACTTGGTATCACAGCAAGTGCAATCATGATTCCCAGAAGTGTTATCGACTCGATGATACCCATAGTGTGTAACGTTCTTTGTTCATCCAGTTCTGTGGCGCAGGGCTTGGGGTGTAGCGAATCAGAGCCGGCCGCCGCTACTTTATTAGTTGCGGTTGAGTTGCTTGGGTCTCGTCTCTTGAAGTGTTGAATCCAGAGTGTGAATCTGTTGAATGATGCTGATGAGTTTTATGCCCGATGGTGTCAATGAATACTCCGTGCGAGGTGGCACCTCCGGGAAACTCTGCTTCTCGAGCAAACCATAAGTAGTCAGTTTTCGCAGTCGTTCAGACAGCACTTTCGTTGAGATGCCGGAAATGTGGCGCTCCAGTGCGCCGGGGCGGGAGATCCCGGCATCAATGGCCAGTAGGACCGACACCGACCATTTGCAGCCAACCACGTCTTCAAGCTTGCGGTAGACATTGCTGGCGCGGGAATTTATTTTTTTCTCATTAATATTCATTAAGTTACACCATAAAGTGCCTACCACACCTTCCGGTTCCCGCTTTTTTGCAACTGACAATAGCGCTACCGTTTGGGTGTATTTCGAACATGATTGTAACTTAAGGACTGGAGAGAAGTTATGAAAGCAAAAGCAGTTTTTTATCACGCTGGTTGCCCGGTTTGTGTGGCGGCTGAGGACAGTGTAGCCAGGGCAATAGACCCCGTTCAGTATGATGTGGAAATCGTGCATCTTGGGAATGACAAATCCCGAATTGCAGAAGCTGAGTCAGCAGGGGTCAAATCCGTACCTGCCCTGCTTCTGGATGGTTCGCCGTTTCATATCAATTTTGGAGCCAGTCTTTCTGAACTGAAGTAGCCACCTCGTTTTGTGCGGCACCTCGCTGAGACGATAAACGACCTCGCGCTTGAGAGGTGTCGCGCCAGCGCGGGCATTCGGGTGGCTGAAAATCACTTATTGCGGAGCCGCCAGTTATGCTTTGAACCTCAAAGGCGTCGCCGACCGGGCCCTGATGAACTGTTAAATTCGTTGCCCCCATGTCTATTGTGGCAAAATCAGTGATCGTATCGGTCGAGCACAATATTATGAAATCAGGTACTTCGTTATTGCGCCTGCGGCAACGTATCCTTTTCGGAAAAGCTATCGCTATCGGTCCGGGGAAAGCGGAACTACTGGAGCGTATTATCGCCACTGGGTCCATCTCGGCCGCATCCCGGCAGATGGGGATGAGCTATCGCCGGGCCTGGTTGCTGGTTGACACCATGAACCAGTGTTTTTCTTCTCCCCTGATTGAAACCGCTGCGGGGGGCAGTGGCGGCGGGGGTGCCCGGATTACGCCGCTGGGTGAGCGCGTACTGGCTTTGTACCGACAAATCGAAGAAAAGACGGCAGCGGCAGTGGCCGATGAATTGAGCGAACTCTCGGCCCTTCTGGCGTCGTCCCCTCCCAGCAGTCCCCACTGATTGGTCGATATTCGTCCTGGGTTGACGATCCGGCGATCTGGCCCTATTCTTCACGTTATATTCAATTGGATATAACGTGAAGAGCATCCGGTCCGGCCACAGCATAATCACACCAATTCTTGCTCGGAGATCGACAATGCCCCTATTCGAAAAACCGGGTCGGTTGCTTGTGATACTGACTCTTCTGTTGTTGACCTCCGCGATGCATGCCAGCGAGCCCATGCGTATCGCGGCAGCCTCTGATCTGCGTTATGCACTGGATGACATTGTGAACCTCTATCGTGAGGTGCGTCCCGATGTCGCCATTGAGGTTATCTACGGCTCATCGGGGAAAATGACCACGCAGATCACTAACGGTGCACCTTACGATATCTTCTTTTCGGCCGACATCGCCTTCCCCCAGCAACTCAGGAATAAGGGCCTGACAACCACTGAACCGGCTGTCTATGCCATTGGCCGGATTGTGATCTGGAGCAACATCCTGAACGCCGCCGACCTTACCCTTGAAGACCTGACTTCAGAGGCGATTACCCGCATTGCCATTGCCCAGCCCTCGCATGCTCCCTACGGTCTGCGTGCGAAAGAGGCGATGCAATCGACAGGTGTGTGGGACGCTGTGCAGAGCAAACTGGTGTTCGGCGAAAACATTGCGCACACCGCCCAGATGACTGAATCCGGCGCTGCACAGGTGGGCATCATCGCCCTGTCTCTGGCAAAGTTTCCCGACCTGGCCAGGCATGATCACTACCTGATTGACGATACGCTGCACAATCCGCTGACCCAGGGCTATGTGGTCACCAGGCGTGGCGGTAACAAGCCCGAAGCGTTGGCGTTTGCCGCGTTTATGGCGACCGACAAAGTACACGACGTCATGACCCGCTACGGGTTTGTGATACCGGAGTAAACAAACACCATCGGGCTGCCCGATTCTGGTCGTGAGGAAATCCTATGTATGCACTCGGCCCCGCGGAATGGCAAGCCATCGATGTCACTCTCCGGCTGTGCCTGTACACCACGATAATTTTGTTAGTGTTGGCAACCCCGCTTGCCTGGTGGCTGGCAAAGGGCCGTTCCCGTGGTAGGAATGTGGTGCAGGCGATTGTCTCCCTGCCTCTGGTGCTGCCGCCCACCGTGCTTGGCTTTTATCTGCTAGTGGCGATGGGGCCACGGGGGATTGTGGGCAACATGCTGGAGGGCCTGGGCTTAGATCACCTCGCCTTTTCTTTTGAGGGTATTCTGATTGCGTCCATTCTCTACTCCATGCCCTTTGCCGTGCAGCCGCTGACCGAAGCTTTCAGCAATCTGGGGAGGCGTCCAGTGGAGGTGGCCAGCAGTCTCGGCGCCGGTGCACTGGATCGTTTTCGTACCGTGATTTTTCCACTGACTCGCAGCGGTTTTGTGGTGGCGGCCACATTGACCTTCGCCCATACCATGGGCGAATTTGGCGTTATCCTGATGCTCGGTGGCAGCATACCTGGTGAAACCAGGGTGTTGTCGGTATTGATCTACGATCATGCCGAAGCCATGAACTACGAGGCTGCCCACAGTCTTTCATTGATGCTGCTGATCTTTGCCTTCACCACTTTGTTCGTGGTGTACAGCCTTACCCGTCACTTTCAGATCGTCCGGGTATGATGCTTCGTATTCAGGCTCACCTGCGTTATGGCGGAGATTTTGAGCTCAAGGTAGATCACGAGTGGCCTCTTGAGGGCGTGACCGGGCTGTTTGGCCGCTCTGGTTGTGGCAAGACGACTTTGCTGCGTCTCATCGCCGGACTGGAGCGAATCAGGGGGGCTGAGGTGAGCTTTGGCGACCAGCACTGGCAGCAGGGAAGACAGTTCGTGCCGCTGCACAGGCGGCGTATCGGCCTGGTTTTTCAGGAGCACAGCCTGTTGTCGCACTTGTCAGTGCAGGAAAACCTGCTCTATGGCTACAAGCGAACTCCGGCGCGATTACGACGACTGCATCTGCCTGAAGTTTCCGCCATGCTGGGTATTGAAGATCTGCTTGGCCGCCGCATAGATCAATTGTCGGGTGGCCAGCGCCAGCGAGTGTCCTTGGGACGGGCTTTGCTGATCAGTCCACAGCTGTTACTGCTCGATGAGCCAATGGCGGCACTCGATACCCAGACCCGGCGTGAGATCATGCCATTTCTTGGTCGTATGGCAACCGAGTCCGGTGTGCCTATCATTATGGTCAGCCACTCCCCGGATGAGATCGAACGTCTGGCGGACCGGATCGTGTTCCTGCAGAATGGCCTCATCCAGCACATCGAAACGCTACACGAGTCGCTGGCGCGTCCGGACTCGCCACTATTTGATGATGCCGGTGCTGTTTCGGTTTTGGAGGGAGCTCTGGGCGAGACCGGAGAGGATGGCGTCAGACCCTTCGGCCCCCCCGAAGCCCGGCTGTGGATACCCCGGGCGGGGCAGGCCTGTGGTTCCGGGTCCACACGGATACTTATTCGCGCCCGTGATGTCAGTCTGTCCCTGGTCGATCCGCATCACATCAGTATCCAAAATCATCTGCTAGTGACCATTGAGCGTATCGATCCACCAGTAGACAGCCGCTGTGTGGTGGCCTGTCGCACTGCGGATGGACAATTGGTGCTGGCAGAAGTGACCTTGAGGGCAGTCAGTCAGCTTGGCCTCGAGGCGGGGAAGTCGCTCTATATGCTGATCAAATCGGTGGCGTTACTGGAGTGATATTTTATGCCATAAAGGAAGGCGACAGGGTGACATTCATTTCCCGACTATATTAGGTACGTCAATATACCCCTAAATTTCTGACTGTTGAGCGCGGAGTGGACTATTTTCGAGGCAAGTTACGAGTTTTTCGCGCAAATAGGGATCGTATTTGTATTCACTGTCCTCGTGGAGGACCTTCATGATAAAGCCGTGCGGTTTACCTGGGCGATACGGCCTGGATGTGGCCATCGCATCGTAACAATCCGCCAATGCGATGATGCGCGAGAGAACAGGGATGTCCTCACCGCATTTGCCGTCCGGGTATCCGCTTCCATCAAACGCTTCATGGTGGTTTCGAACCACGTTGGCCACCGACTCTGCATAGGGTGATTCGACAGTGTTGAGAATCAGAAACCCGTGCTCCGGATGGGTCTTCATCACCTCCCATTCTTCTGCATCAAGGCGCCCGGGTTTTAGTAAAATTCGATCGGGAATCCCGATTTTGCCAATATCGTGTACAGACGCCGCAATTTTGAGGATCGTCAGCTCCTTGGCTTCCAGGCTACATTGCTCTCCAATATCCAGCGCAATCAGCTTCGTTCGCTGATCATGGCCAGCCGTGTATTCATCCCGTTTCTCAAGGGCGGTAATGAGAGATCGAAAGGGGTTGGTCAGACTTAAATCATTCATAATGTCCTCCTGACTTGCGTGGCCAGACGCACCAGTATCCGACGCTTTGTAGCAACACAGCTGCAACGATAAAACGGCCGCCGTGTTCGGTCTGTTGTCGCCAGGACTCTTCCATCTACCTGTAAGGCTTTTCCCGTAAGCCATATGGGCGCCCGCAGTGTAAATTGCATTTACAGCGGGCTTAAAAGTTATGTTAGAACAAGTGGTTAGAGTGTCAAGGCCGCTCCGCGAATTGGGAGCTACGTGGTCTTTAGAGCCGATGGGTGGGTATATAAAGCACTAAACCAAGTATCCTCTATGTTATCCGCTCAGCGCCTCGCGGCATGCCCTCAAGGGGCAGTATCTCTGCGAGTCGATTCGTGCAGGCCTGGTGGGAGCTATGACTCCAATATTGCAAAAAGGGGAAATGACGTGGCGACAGGCCAACAGAGGGCAAGATGTGCCCCCTGTTGGGGGGATGTTGATTGAAAGGCCTTGCTAGAAATCGTAACGAATTCCCATCTCTGCAGAGCGTCCGGGACCGTGGAGTGATTCAAAGGGCCCCGTCATGCCGTCATCACGCCATTGGGCCAGACTTACGCCACCCAAAGGCAGGTCATAGCTTTCATCCAGCAGATTACGTACCCCAAAATTAAGCGTGGTGTTATGCCAGCGGTATTGGGTGAATATGTTCAGGAGGGTATATTTGGCCGTTTTATTTTCCAGACGAACCCGGTCCACGTTGTCTTTTTCATCGACCCACTCCAATTCAATAGTATTGGCCCACTGCTGAAAAGACTGCTCCAAAGCGATTTTCACATTAAGTGGCATGATGTGGTAAAGGTCTTCCGGGCCGTCTTTGCGTTTACCTCGAGTGAAGGACGCCCGGGCTTTCAGGTTCACGGTGCCCCACTTGCCAGATTGGGAAAGAAGGCGGGAACCATTTGCATCCAGACCGTAAAACTCGGCGTCGATATTGGTAAATTGCAACCTGGGTCGTGTAACGGACATTACCATTCTCGGATTGAATGTACCGATCTGAGTAGCATCAATAAAATCATCCACGTATGTGTAATAGGGGCTGATGGTGTATTCCCAGCGGTTATCCGAAGCCTTTTTGCTATAGGCAGCGCTCAGGGTATGCGCAGTCTCCGGATCCAAGTCAATATCACCCACATAGCCATTGCCGTCGCCATACCAGCCAATCATGGTCATTGCCATGGTGTTTCTGCCCCATGTATAGCGCTCATAGAGGTTGGGTGAGCGGGTTTTGCGTGCGTAGCCAAACTCTACAGTATCCTCGGACGTTGGCTGGTAGCGGAACAGCAGGGTTAAATCGATGTTGTCATCAACCTGCTTGTGATTGCGAGCATTGAATGCAGTTGCAGCTGGTGCATCGAGGTTGGGGCTCATCATGATCATCGGCATGGTGTTGTAGGGTTGCACATCATCGGTATCGGTAATGACATGCTCGTAGCGAATACCGTAGAGAGCTGTCCAGGATGTGTTGATCCGATATTCTGCCTCAGCCCACAGCGCGTAGCGGGTGCGCTCGCCATCATTGATATTGATATAGTCATCGGGGCCCATCATCATTGAGCCGGGCACAGCAGGCCACCAGTCGTCGAGTTCAAATTTGTGGTATTCATTACCGATACGCAATGTGTGTTGCTCTGACAGTGGGAATTCTGCCTTCAGGACGTAACCCATGTCCTTGCCCTCGGTATACATGGGCATCGTGCCGGTCTTCTCCTCGGTGAAAAATCCCATTTCATGCTCGACATCATTCCAGCTAAACAGGACATCCAGTTTCATCCAGCTAAAATCGTGGAGGTAGTTGACAATAACGCCGTCACCTTCATTGCCTACCATGTCCATGTACTGATTGGGAAAGCCTTGATAGTGTACTTTCTGGTGGGTGAGCTTCAGGACGAGCTCCTGAACTTCACCTCTGGCACCAAAGGTAATGGCGTGATTTTCTGAACGATAGAGCGTATCAAGAACTTTGTCGCCACTGCCATCGCGATAACTGTCGGAGCGGTCCAAGCTCCCGCTGTAACCCAGGCTCAGATTGCTGTTGGCGATGGTAGCGTTTAAGTATTCGCCGTGGTGCCGCCCATTACTTTCGTAAATGGCACCAATAGAACCCTGCATAAGTAGTTCGTCGGAATCAGAATAGGCGGGTTTGCGGGAATCGACTGAAATTGTGCCGGCGATACTGTCGCCACCCATACTGACAGGGGTAATGCCACTCAGGACCGTCGTCGATGAAATACGGCTGGCGTCCATATACGAAAGCGGGGGATTCATATGGTTTGCACAGGCAGAAGTAATTTCACCGCCGTCAATGAGTACTTTAACCCGATCACCATTCATTCCGCGAATGCTGGGTAACTGGGAAATACCACCGGCAGCAGAAAAATCGACACCCTGATCGCCCAATAAACTGGTGGCGTCGCCCGTTGTTGTAGGCATCGTTTGCTGAGGCTTGATAAGGATAATTTCTTCTACAGTCTCCTCAGCGTATGAAGATGCCAGCAAAAAGACCGGGAGACTGGTGGCCAGTACAGCATGGAAAATAGAACGTTTCATGACGCGGGAATAGATGAAAGTCAAAACAAGCCACTCCTTAGTGAAGCCTCAAAAGGAGCGCTATTCTAAAAGACGGACGAAAAACAGAACATGCGACAAATTGACGCAGGCAAAAGGTAGCAGAAACGTCTAACAGTCAGGAGTTATTTGCCGGGCGCCGACATTAAGTGCTAATAGAATGGAGGGCCGATGCCGAACCAGCTGGCGGCGTCATCTGCGTAGATGCCATGGGTCTAAAAGTCCAGATTTTTCAATCGGTTGTCAGGCATGGGTAAGTTTGAGGCCAACAATACCGGCGCAAATCAGGCAAAGGCTGAGTATTCTCGGCAAATCGGCGGAATCGCCGAACAGCAATATCCCCAAAATCGCTGTACCAACGGCACCGATACCAACCCAGACCGCGTACGCCGTTCCCACAGGTAGTGACCGCATGGCAATGCCGAGCAGGGCAAAGCTGACAATTAGTGAAATCACTGTTCCCACCGTTGGCCATAGTCGCGTGAAGCCTTCTGTGTACTTTAACCCGATAGCCCAGCCGATTTCGAGAAGACCGGCAACAAACAAAATAAACCAGTTCATTTAATACCTCGCATGTGGAGCCGTACCCGTTTGAATGCAGGGTGTTGTTTTCATCGGCAGGGATGTGAAGCAGTATCGCAGGACATTATTCTGTCGGACGTCTTTTCCTGCTGCGTATTTGCCGTAGCGCTACAAAAAACAGGGTGACAGCGGTTAGCGGCATGACTAAATACAACATAACTGCACTGAACTGTGGCAAAGCATCGTGGTGAGATGCGGTCAGGACCAGGTACAGTGTGTAGGCTACATAGTACCCCAGCAGTAACAGACCTTCTTTCCTGCTGATGACGCCACCTGTAAAAAATATAGGGAGGCACACCAACGCTACCCCGATCATGACAGGTATATCGAATCCAACCACGGCAGGTGAAGCATCGATGCCGGTTGGCGCGATAATGCTCGCAAGCCCAAGAACCCCCATAATATTGAAGAGGTTGCTACCGATAACATTGCCAACGGCAATATCACGTTCTCCACGAAGGGCGGCAATCACAGAGGTAACCACTTCTGGCAGGGATGTGCCCGCAGCAACTATCGTCAAGCCGACAACCAGTTCGCTGACGCCCAGATATTGGGCAAAGGCCACAGCACTTCCGACCAGCCAGCGGGAGCCGAGTACCAATAGTATGAGACCACCAAAGATCAAGCCTAGGTTTTTACCCCAGAAGCCTTTTGCAGCGCCCTTGCTCCCGAACTCCCGGGCGTACTCGTCTCTTACCTCGACGCTTTCTCTGCGGCTCTGGGAAATCAAAAACCAGACATAGAGAATGAGGCCCATCACCAGCATAAGGCCATCTATACGACTGAAGCTCTCATCCAGCGACAGGATCAAAACAATAACAGAGAGAGCTATCATCAAGGGCACATCAAGTCGTACCAGTTGTTGGGCTACGACCAGTGGCACAATCAGTGCTGAAATACCAAGAATAAACAAGACGTTGAAAATGTTACTGCCAACAACGTTACCCACGGCAATACTTGCCTGGCCGGAGAGCGCTGATTTAATGCTTACCGCCAATTCGGGTGAACTGGTGCCAAATGCCACGACAGTCAATCCGATCACCAGTGGCGAGATACCGAGAACAGCCGCCAGACGGGATGCACTCCGTACCAGCGCTTCCGCACCGATAATCAGGAACACCAGACCAACGATGAACAGTAGAATTGTCATAGCGACCTCAAATTTGTGTAACTGACCTCAGAGGGTTGGTTTGCGTGGCGTAAAACTGGTCGTCATTCCTCAATGAAAAGTTGATCTGATAGGCCAGGTGCGAGCAGAGGCTTATCAAGCGGTGTGGGTCAACATTTCAGCAAACAGTGCAAAGCAAAACCCAAACACAGCTCCAAGAGGTGGTGCCCAGTGTTTTTTCAGTCGCGATTGTGGCGCGATATCCTGAAAGATCAGATAAAGAATGCCGCCAGCTGAAAATAGCATGATTGCCCCCATGATGGGTTCGTGCTCCGAGAGAAATGAATAACCGGTAATTCCCGCCAGCGGTCCTACTGGAACCAGGAGGCTCATTGTCAGCAACGTTTTTCTGGGGGAGGTGTTGTTTTGAGACTTAAGCTCCCTGTAGGCATTAAATCCTTCTGGCAGGTTTTGTAAGCCAATCAGCAATGCCAGCAACGGAGCAACGGGTGACCCCAGAGCGATTAGCCCTCCCAATGCGATGGCTTCGGGGACGTAGTCCAGGACCATTGCCATCAATTGGGGAGAGTCCCTCCGCCTCAAATCGAGTAATCGCTCAATGAGGAAGAACGTGATACCACCGGCGAGGACGACAGGAATTGAAAATACAGAATCACTCATAAATGCGGTTCCTTCTGGAACCAGAACGACAGAAACGGCCCCCAGAAGAATGCCGCCACCGAAGGCAATCAGAAAATGTCGAAATTCCTGTTCGAGCCAATTGGGTCGAATATGCTCGAAACTCGCGATAAGTCCACCTACGGGGATACAAATCCCGGCGGCAGTACTAAGAACAATAATGGTTGAAACCAGTGATATGTCCATATGATGTCCATTTGGCCAAGCGACAGTTGTTAAGTCGTCGTTTCGAATTGCTGCGATGCAGAAGCAGGGTCCGATGCCCCGCTGGTCCGCACATCAATAATAATGTGGGAGTGGCTCCCTCGGGCCAAGACGAGGTTGCAACTTATTGCTCCGGAGGCCGCTGGTTTGCATCGGTCAGGGTGCGTGGTCGATAGTTAAACCTGCCATCTTTCCAGCGGTTCCAGACACTGTTGTCAACCGAAATGTTGACCGCAGGGTGTCCGTTTATACCCTCGGAATATCTTCTGCAGAACCGGCCATCCCCCTCGCCTTTGATCTTGCGGAACCACGCGTAGGCGCCGTTCAGAAATTCCTTGAAGGAGTCTTTTGGCTCGGTTTGCCATGCATCGTCGGGAGCCTTGAATGGATCGAGCTTCAGCCCTGCTTTTTCAGCATTCTCCAGAATCCATTGCAACGGAATATCGGCAAGTGAATCCTTGGTACCATAGCCACCGCCCACATTCGCGTGGGCGCCAATAAACCAGCGCTGCTCAACCTCCAGATTGCGCTGTTTTTTGTTTCCATCGGCACTTGTCCACAGTGGTACGTCGTAGGCCGCCCTGTGTTCGTCCAGTGCAACCGCATGGTAGGCATAATCCACAATGCTGGAGAGTTCGGTATCGTGCCACGAGTACTTCCCCCTTTCGGAAAGGACCGTGCCGGGTACTCCCAGTGCGCCGACGGTATCCCATACGCCGATGAAGTGGATCCTCGGACTTCGGCTGTAGCGTTCCCTGAAATCCTTGCAGACGTCAGCATCTGGAGAGAGACCCTCGTCCCGGTAGATACTTTCAGCTTTTTCCAGCAAGCCCGGGGTGACGATATGCAGTAACCCACATTTGCGGATTAACCCAACGAGACTTCTTGCTGTATAGGCTCCACGACTGAAACCGAATATCCAGATTTCCTCTCCATCGGTGTAGCGTTTTGCAAGCCACTCGTATCCCGCCAGCAAATTTTTGCTAAGACCGTAACCGAACACGCCCCCTCTGAAACGCTCCAGCTTCGATGTGCCAACACCGGCGCTGTAGAAAAAGCGTTGTCGTATATCGCCATCATAATCATGAAGGCAGCGCGAGATACGATAAACATTTGTTTGATCTTCGGGATCGTTCCAGGTCCCGTCGAACAGCATAATCAGTCGTTGTTTTGCCATAGGGTTTCCTGCCGTCGCAATAAGGGGGCTTCACCACTTGCGTGGCAGTGCCTCTGTAGCCAATATGTGTGTCTTGTGTCAGTACACCATGAATATGAACCTGATAATTAATTCAAATCAAGTTGATAAGTAACAGGGTTTGCAACTGGTAAATCCTGCATCCATACTTTGAAAGTAATAACCCCCGTGTAGATCTGACTTGTTTTTTCTTCAGTAAGGAGAGCTTCATGAAATCTTTAGTAAAGTTTTTACCTGTTTTGATGGTGGTGGCGGTCACTGGTTGTGCAAGTAACTCATCGGTAGATGAGGTCAGGGCAATGGCGCAGGAAGCTCAGCGTTCAGCTGCAGAAGCAAGCAGGGCAGCCGCCGATGCCCAGCGGTCAGCTGATGCTGCAAATAAAGCTGCTGCCAATGCCCAAAGTACCGCTGACGAAGCAAAAACATCAGCATACGAAGCCAACGAGAAAATTGACCGGGCCTTTAAAAAGGCAATGGAAAAGTAGTCCATTTACTCAATCATATCCGGTCGGTTTGAGTGGTCTGACCGGATATGATTTCGGTAATACTCAAAATCTGAATATGAATGTGGCTGTATTCCCACTAGTGCGGGCATACCCGTAGCTTTTGTTATTGCAATATCGACCCTGTTCCAGTCAATCAGAACCTCCGGCTGTTCCTCCAGCATCGATGTCAGCTTATCGACAACCCCTGTTCGGTTTTCCTCCTGTACCACGCCATCAAGCTCCAGTGGGTGATGTACCTCCAGATAGAGCTTTTCGTCTTTCCAGCCAATTTTATAGGGCTGATTGACGATAGTGACAGGCGTATTAACCGGCGCGAGGTTATAGAGTTCTTCAATATGTTCGGGGTACATCCGAATGCAGCCGTGGGTGACTTGCATGCCAATACCAAAACGTTTGTTCGTACCGTGGATAAAGTAACTGGGAACATCCAGTGCCAGCAAATAGTCGCCAAGAGGGTTGTCCGGGCCAGCGGGAACGACTTTAGGGAGTAAATCTCCCCGGGCAGCGTGTTCCGCACGGATACTTTCGGGGGGATACCAGGATGGCTGTTCAACTCGCAGGGTGATGCGGGTTTCAGTCAGCGGTGTCGCCCAGTCCCTGCGACCCACGCTGATAGGGTAAACCGTCACGGTGTTGTGATTCTGCTCATCCCTATGGTAAAAATAAAGACGCATCTCCGCTGTATTGATGACAATGCCCTTGCGTGGCGCATCCGGCAAAATAACACTGAACGGCAATAATACTTTGCTACCGTCATCTGGAAGCCAGGCGTCGACATCCGGATTTGCCGAGCGGATCATGTTGTATCCCAACTGATGTCGTACTGCGATATCAATCAGCGTCTCTTCTCTTGATATGTAGGTGCTGCTGTTACTGCCCACCAGGTCCGTATTTGTCTCTGATGTCAGGATATGCCGATTCTCAGCCAGGCAGGGCAGGCAACAAAAAGCAACTAACAGGAGACCAAAGGCCCTGGCGCTTGTCATTGTTACCTGAATTGGCCGCCAAGCTGCCATTAGGGACGAATATCAATAGGTGTTCCCGGCTTAATGGCCGGCCAGATTTCATCCATATCCGCATTGGTCACTGCAATACAGCCATCGGTCCAGTTGAACATCTGAATCAGCTCGGGAGGTAACGTCGTATTATTGGGCATCCCATGAATCATAATCGAACCTCCCGGAGCAGCCCCAATGGCCAAAGCCCGCTTGGTATCCTGCTCATTAGGGTAGGAAATATGAATGGCCTTGTAAAAATCACTTTTTTCAGTCTTGAAATCCAGAATATAACGCCCCTCAGGTGTCCGCTCATCCCCAGCATGCAGCTTGTGCCCGCGCGGTCTTGGCCCCAGAGCGATGGAATACTCCCGGTATTTGATACCATCCCGAAGCAGGTAGAGCTTTCTCTCTGACTTATCGACCAGCACGCTGTCTGCAAGAAACCGCTCATCAGACATGGCCAGCTGGCAAACCAGCAAGCCGATTAATAAAACTTTGTACATGATAGGTAAACTTGCCCCAAGTGCTGTTCTGCTGTGAATACTGGCTGCGAATAGGCGATCAATTGGTAATTAAAGAGACCGTAACGATTATTCTAGATCAAGGATATTTGGTTTCGGGGTAATAGCATCAAATTTTACTGATTCGGGATAAGTTGACCACTAAAAATACAGCGTGTCAGTCTCGCGGTGAAAATAACCGTTACGACCCCTTTAGCGAAATATCTAAAGCATCTGCAAACTTGCATCCTGCGATCTGCCCATCAGTAACCGCGTGCCGATTAAAAACTTATGCCAGCTGCGGGCAACATTGCCGGCCAGAGCCAGCAGAATCCAGAATCCGATCAAATAAAATATCGTGGTGACCGTCCACCACCAGGCTGTCCAGATTTTTACGATTGTGTTTAACATCGATTCCGCCTCGGCGGCAATTTGTTCGGTGGCGGCTTTGAGCGCCTCAACTGCTGCCATGTTAAAGGTCAGATCGACATCAATATCGATATCTGGCAAATGAAAACCCGGAACATTTATATCGGGTAAATTAATCCGCTGCATATCCTTCACACCCGGAATGCGGTTGATGATCTTGATCATGCCGTTCAAAATTGATTCTAATGTTTTCGAAATTGCGCCTACGGTACCGCTGATGGCATACAGCGACTGACGGATAGGTTCAATCGAGCGTTTGATTTCTTCCGCGGCTTCGCCACCCTGATTTTTGATTTTCACGATTTCATCGGCAATGCGTCGGCCTTCCTCACGAATTTTTTTGATTTCATCTTTCGCCAACTCAATTTTCGGTTCAAGCGCCCTGCCTGCCCGTTCGATTTCGGTATTAATGCCGCCAATGATTTTCCAGCTACCGACCAACAACACCAGCAAAATCAACAGCGGAATCATGACCTTGAAAACTATCAGCAATCCGACAATACGCGGCCACAGACGTCCAAAGAAAGAGAGAACAGATTGAATAGTAGGCGGGCTTGCCAAGTTTGGGTTGTCCATAAACAATTCCAAAGAATTGGGTTGAATCAAGTATTGGCTATCAAAAGGGTCGGAGTAAATAAATTTTGATCAGTCTGGCGGTGAATATGGTTTAAAAAAATCGTTACGAACCTTTTCTTTTTTCAGTATCTCTCCTTTGAAGGTATCCATTAAAGTGAGTGTTGGATCGCCACTATTGATCCACAGATCAAGTTAAATTGATGGTGAGCGGCATAACCAGAACGTATTACGAAATGGGCCATGATTCCCTCGCCTGGATGGTATTGCCTGAGTTATCGCGGCACGTTGCATTTTGAAAAGGCTTGGTTGGGTGGCGAGTCTGGACGGGAGTTTAGCAGAGTGGAAAGGACAGTCTGAAAATCAGGCCTGCCGAAGTATTTGTAGACATAAATTCCATCGACTTCTCCACTATAAATAACCTAATGCTCAACTACGGCAACAGACTGAACGGCTTCGAGTTCTTCCGGTAATGTCAGGGATTGCTCTGCGTACCTTAGGGCGACTTTCGCGTGCCTAATCGCGGCTTGTCGTATCTCCTCATGCCCAATTAAAGTGAGAGCATGGAATGCCTTCTGCAAGCGAATAGCTACCTCGACTGCAGGTGCTCCATCCCGAGCAATCGCATTGAAGGCATCATCGAACATGTCATCCAGTGAGATTTCCCGGATCGCTATGCGATCGTATTTGATGGAGCTATGGTCGTTTTTTTCAGAGGCCTGTGCCCAACGCACGAAAAGACGGACCAGAGTTCCGATGATGTCGATAGCAGTGCCTGCGTCGTTCACAGCGGGAGACAGGGCTCGACTGGCGATTTGAGACAGGGCGATCAGGCCAAAACGAGGATCCGACTCAAAGGTTCTTTGATCGGAGATCACAAAAGCTTTGGTGACAGTCTCGGGGGGGGCATCTCTCTCGAGGGTGTTTTGCCGCGCGATATACGCCAGAGGTTTACCTGGGGTGACAAAGGTGCCCGGGAGTACAGAGACAATGATCGTAATGTCAATTTGTTCAGCCAGCTGCTGTAGTTTTGCTACGTCAATATTTTGTACGTAGCCGACGGTCTCTGAATAGATGGGGGTTCCCTGGAGAGTGGCAGGTGCCTTCACCGCGCCCATTGTTGGTTGCTGAGCCTGAAGCTTTAATGCAGCATAAGTTGCGGTTTCCACCTTGTCGATCGTATTGTCCATCTGGCCAAGTCTTGCTATTCGATCAACCCAGCGCACGAAACTGAGAATAACAAGAGCGAATACAAAAATCAGAATAAGAAACAGGATGAGCCGACCCGCTTGCGAATAAAACCCGTTGAGTATCGCGCTCAAGGCGACGATGCTGAATATGAATGCGCCGATAAAAGTAGAGAGTGCATTTTGTGATACGTCGTCAGCAACTACTAGGGGAAATGAGCGGGGTGTTGCCGAGTTACTGGCGGATGCATAGGCCGACAACATTGAGCCCACGGCGAACACTGCAATAATGAGCATACTCGCCGCTGTGATCGCTAGCAGAGTTTCAATAGATTCTGAGCTAACGTTTGGTAAGGATTGTATCGGTGCAAAACGATCAGCCAGTCCCGCGACAAGCGCTGCGAATAGAGACAATAGGCAGCTTATCAGCGGTTTAAACCAGAGGCTTTCCCGTAGCCGAGCAAGATAGAATCTGGCTGTATTAGTAGTTTCTGAGCTGGACCCTGACCCTTTGGTCATAAATAAGACACAACTACAATAGCAATTTTATCAGGTTGTTTATTATTGAAAGCGTTCAAATTGTCTTTCTCTTTTATATCGCTATGAAACAAGCTCGGAGGGTCGCTGCTTTTCTATAAGCACAAATTTTTTTAACCAGTACTCAGGATAGAGGGGGTGGGATTTCTGGTTTGTGCATAGTGACGGCTTCCCCGTAAGCGGCCGCATTGCCGGTGTCGCATGCGATCATACATCGTTTTGTTATGCCCCGTTGGCTTTCAGGACATCGGCGTAGTCCTCGCCGAGACGGTGCTGGCTGACCACTTCTAACAGGGTTTTGCCGTCGGAGTTGGTGGCATTGAGGTTGCGGTCATCCTCGAGGAAGAATTTGATAAAGGTTTCGAAGTTTTCGATGTTCATGCCCCGATAGGCTTTTTCCAGCACATGGAAGTCGGCATCGACGCCCTCCGGTGGTTCGAAGTCGAGGAAGGTCTTAATACGCTCGTCGTCGAAAAATTCGCCGAGTACTTTGCGCTTGTCTTTTTTTAGTGCCATAAAAAAGGTTCTGTATATTGGTTGATCGTTAGAGAAGGGCGTTGAGTTTTTCCAGCAACACATCATTGACCTGCTGCGGGTTGGCCTGACCTTTGGACGCTTTCATGATCTGTCCGACAAAGTAGCCGAGCATTTTGGGTCGCTTGGTGACGTCGGCATTGCGGTAGTTGTCCACTTGCTGGGGGCTGTTGGCAATGACGTCGTCCACCAGTGCCTCGATGGCACCGCTGTCGGAGACCTGTTTCAGACCGCGGGCTTCGATGATGCCGTCGGCGTCGCCCTCGCCATTCCACATGGCGTCGAACACCTGTTTGGCCATTTTGCTGGAGATGGTGCCGTCTTTGAGGCGCGCAATCATGCCCGCCAGTTGGTCGGCGCTGACCGGACTGTCCTGAATGGCCCTGTCCTCGGCGTTGAGCCGTGCAGACAGTTCACCCATGATCCAGTTAGCGGCCAGTTTTGCATCGCTGCCAGCGGCAGCGGTTTGAAAGAATTGCGCGACGGCAGCATCCCCGCTGAGGCTGTTGGCATCGTAGCGGGACAGGCCGTACTGCTCGATAAAGCGGTCGCGGCGGGCATCCGGCAGTTCCGGTAGGGACTGGCGAATCTGCTCGATATAGTCGTCTTCGAACACAATGGGTAACAGGTCCGGGCAGGGGAAGTAGCGGTAGTCGTTGGCTTCTTCCTTGCTGCGCATGGCGCGAGCCTGTTTGGTGTCGCCATTGTAGAGCCGGGTTTCCTGAATGACCTTGTCGCCGTCCTCGATCAGGTCGATTTGGCGCTCCACTTCCATGGCGATGGCATCTTCCATGAACTTGAAGGAGTTGAGGTTCTTGGTTTCGGTGCGGGTGCCGAAGGTGTCGCTGCCCTTGGGGCGTACGGATATATTGACGTCGAAACGCATGGAGCCCTGTGACATGTTGCCGTCGCAGATACCCAGGGAGGTGACGATGCTGTGCAGCTTGCGGGCAAAGGCCACCGCCTCTTCGGCGTTGCGCATATCCGGTTCGGAGACGATCTCGATCAGCGGTGTGCCGGCGCGGTTGAGGTCGATGCCGGTCATGCCGTGCCCGTGTATCTCAAAAGAGCCTTCGTGCAGGGATTTTCCTGCGTCTTCTTCCAAATGGGCGTGGTGAATGCGGATGGATTTCTTACTGCCGTCCGCCAGTTCGATGTCCACATGGCCACGACCGACGATGGGCTTTTCCAGCTGGGTGGTCTGATAGGCCTTGGGCAGATCCGGGTAAAAATAGTTTTTGCGCTCGAACATCGATGTGCGGGCGATGTCTGCGTCGATGGCCAGACCGAACATGATGGCATCGCGAAATGCCTGTTCATTGGGCACCGGCAAAGTGCCGGGCATGGCGAGGTCGATGGCGCAGGCCTGAGTGTTGGGCTCGGCGCCAAAGGCGGTGCTGGCGCCGGAAAAGATTTTCGATTGGGTGGCCAGTTGCACGTGGACTTCGAGGCCGATGACGGTTTCCCATTGCATTATTCAAGGCCCTCCGGTGTGCGCTGGTGCCAGTCGGTGGCCCGCTGGAACTGGTGTGCTGCATTCAACATCAGGCCCTCGTCAAAATAGTTGCCGATAATTTGCAAGCCCACCGGCCTGTTGTCCACAAAGCCACAGGGCAGGGACATGCCGGGCAGGCCCGCCAGATTGGTGGCGATGGTGTAGACATCTTCCAGGTACATGGCTACCGGGTCGTCCCCCTTTGCGCCAAACGCAAAAGCGGGCGAGGGCGAAGTAGGCCCCATAATCACATCCACCATCGCAAAGGCATCGACAAAATCCTGTTTGATCAGGCGGCGCACCTGCTGGGCCTTCCGGTAGTAGGCATCGTAATAACCCGCCGACAGGCAGTAGGCGCCCACCAGAATGCGGCGTTTCACCTCGTCGCCAAAGCCTTCGCCGCGAGTGCGCATGTAGAGGTCGCGCAAATCCTTTGGGTCCTCGCAACGATAGCCGTAGCGCACCCCGTCGAAGCGGGACAGGTTGGCGGAGGCCTCCGCCGGGGCAATCACATAATAGGCGGGTACCGCCAGGTGAGAATGGGGCAGACTGATATCCACCAGGGTGGCACCCTGTTTCTCGTATTCGGTCAGCGCTTCGCGCACCGCCTGTTCGGTGCCGGGGTTGAGGCCCTCGCCGAAATACTCCTTCGGTATGCCGATTTTCAGGCCGCTCAGTGGCTGATTGAGGTTGGCGGTGTAATCCGGTACCTTGCGGTCAATCGAGGTGGAGTCCTTCGGGTCAAAACTGGCCATGGCATTGAGCATCAGTGCGCAGTCCTCGGCGGTGCGGGCCATCGGACCTGCCTGGTCGAGACTGGAGGCAAAAGCAATCATGCCCCAGCGGGATACCCGACCATAGGTGGGTTTCAGGCCGGTGACACCGCAAAGTGCTGCTGGCTGGCGAATCGAACCACCGGTATCGGTGGCAGTGGCGCCGGGGGTCAGACGGGCAACCAGTGCTGCAGCGGAGCCACCGGAAGAGCCGCCGGGTACGCAGTTGATGTCCCAGGGGTTTTTGACCGGGCCGTAATAGCTGGTTTCGTTGGAAGAGCCCATCGCGAACTCGTCCATATTTGTTTTGCCGAGAATCACCGCGCCGGCCTGAGCAAAATTCTCTACCACGGTGGCATCGTAGGGCGGCACAAAGTTGTCGAGCATTTTCGAGCCGCAACTGGTGCGCACGCCGTTGGTGCAGAAGATGTCTTTGTGCGCAATCGGCACGCCGCAGAACAGCGGTGCGCTGCCACTGGCGCGCTGTCGATCGGCGGCTTCGGCACTGGCCAGCGCGGCCTCGGCAGTCACGGTAATAAAGCTGTTGTATTGTGGATCCAGTTGCCGGATGCGGTTCAGCAGGTGGCCGGTGATTTCCACACTGGAAAAGGCGCCGCTGTTCAGGCCGGCAATGATCTCTGCGAGGGTTTTGTTATGCATGGCTTGCGAGCGTCCTCAGTCGATGACTTTGGGAACCAGGTAAAGGCCCCCTTCGACGGCGGGGGCGATGGCCTGAAATGCCTCGCGCTGGTTGGTTTCGGTGACCACGTCAGGCCGCAGGCGCTGAATCGCGTCGGTGGGGTGGGCCATCGGGGTGACGCCCTCGGTATTGGCAGCCTGCAATTGGTCTACCAGTGCCAGCACGTCCGCGATACTGCGGGTGGTTTCCGTGATGGTGGCATCATTCAGTTCGATGCGCGCCAATTCTGCGAGCTTTTCGATGTCTGCACGTTCGATAGTCATGGTATGATTCTGCGCTGTTAACAGAGACGGTCAGTGCCTGATTTTGGTCTGACAAAATGAGGGGCGTAAGTTACCACATCCGCAACCGCAGGGGTACTCTGAAGGAGTGCTCGGATAGTGATTTTGTACGGGGATCAAGGACTTAAATCTTGCCCTGTGTTGTCGCGATTGGTAGAGTTGCCAGATTTCAGCGCCATCGGTCACCCTGTACCGGACTAAAATGGCCAACAAGGTAAAAATAGATGTTAAAAAGATTGCGCGGTATTTTTTCAAATGATCTGTCGATCGATCTGGGCACCGCAAATACACTGATTTATGTTCGCGAAAAAGGCATTGTTCTGAACGAGCCTTCCGTTGTAGCTATCCGTCATCACCAGGGTCAGAAAATTGTCGAGGCTGTGGGTGTCGAAGCGAAGCGCATGCTGGGTCGTACGCCGGGCAATATTACCGCTATCCGACCGATGAAGGACGGGGTTATCGCCGATTTTCAGGTCACTGAAAAAATGCTCCAGCATTTTATCAAGAAAGTACATTCCCACAGTCTGATTCCACCGAGCCCCCGGGTGTTGATCTGTGTGCCCTGCATGGCCACCGAGGTGGAGAAGCGCGCCATTCGCGAGTCTGCCTACAGTGCCGGCGCACGGGAGGTATTCTTGATTGAGGAGCCGATGGCCGCTGCGATCGGTGCTGGTATGCCGGTGGATGAGGCCTGCGGTTCCATGGTGGTGGATATCGGTGGTGGTACCACTGAAATTGCCATTCTGTCCCTGAACGGTGTGGTGTTCTCGGATTCGATCCGCATTGGTGGTGACAGATTTGATGAATCAATCAGCAATTATGTGCGTCGCAAGTATGGCAGCGTGATTGGTGACACCACGGCTGAGCGTATCAAGATGGAAATTGGCAGTGCCTACCCGGCCAGTGAGGTTCGTGAGATTGATGTGCGCGGCCGGAATCTGGCGGAAGGTGTGCCAAAACAGTTTCAGCTCAACAGCGACGAAATTCTTGAAGCCCTGCAGGAGCCGCTGGCAGCCATTGTCCAGGCTGTTAAACGGGTGCTGGAACAATCACCTCCAGAGCTTGCCTCGGATATTGCCGAAACCGGTATCGTACTGACGGGCGGTGGTGCGTTGCTCTGTGATCTGGACCGGTTGATCATCCACGAAACCGGTCTGCCGGTAATTGTTGCTGAAGATCCTTTGACCTGCGTGGCCCGCGGTGGCGGCAAGGCGCTGGACATGATGGACAAGCGCAGTATGGATGTGATGTCATCCTGACAGGGTACTTACTGGTTCTGACCCCAGATCATCAATAACAATACGGGGTGTTGCTATCAAGAATCTGTTTTCCAAAAGCTCGTCACCTGTACAGCGTTTACTGTTACTGGTAGCCCTTGGGCTGATTCTCCTGTTTGTCGACAGTTTTACCCCATGGCTCAAGCCCGCACAACGGTGGCTGGCAGAAGTCACCGTGCCCCTTTACTGGGTGTCGAACATCCCTGCCCGCCTGAGTGAGTACGGGCAGGAAACGGTGGTGGCGAGGCGGGAGCTGGAAGAAAACAATGAACAGCTGCGCACCGAGCTGCTGATCTACAAGGCCCGCATGCAGCGGATGGCGGAAGTCACCGCAGAAAATGTGCGGCTGCGCAACCTGCTGAACGCTACCGAGATGCTGCAGGACAGTGTCATGGTAACCGAGTTGGTCGGGGTTACACCCGACCCGACCCGCCACACTATTATGATCGACCGTGGCGAAGATCACGATGTCTACGTGGGTCAGCCCGTGCTCGACGCCGATGGCCTGATGGGGCAGGTGATTGAGGTTTACCGCAGCAGTAGCAAGGTGTTGCTGATTACCGATAGTGCCCATGCACTGCCCGTGCAGGTGTTGCGCAACGGTGTGCGCTCGATTGTCGAGGGCATGGGTGATTACAACAAACTGTCTCTTCGCTACGTGGCCAATAGTACAGATATAGAGGAAGGCGATCAGTTGGTCAGTTCCGGGTTGGGAGGACGTTTTCCGTCTGGCTACCCGGTGGGCACTGTCACTTCGGTAAGGGTGTTGCCGGGCCAGGCTTATTTGGAGGTGACCTTGACGCCCTCGGCAAAAATCGATCGCAGCCGGCATCTGCTGTTGGTGTTTTCCGCTATTGAGACACTGGGAGAGGATCGGGATGGTACAAGATAGTCCATCAGTTTATGTCTGGAGTGCGTTGACCATACTGATTGCGATTCTGCTGCAGATGCTGCCTCTCTCCGCTGCTGCCGCCCAATGGCGGCCCCAGTTTGTTCTGCTGACAGTCTGTTACTGGTTGTTTCGTCGTCCGCTCCTGCACGGGATCGGTTTTGCCTGGCTGTGCGGACTGGCGCTCGATTTTGTCATTGGTGATCTGATTGGCCGACATGCACTGGTGTTTGCCATTTGCGCGTGTATTCTGCTGTTGTTGCAGCAACGTATGCGACATTTCAGGCTGGTGCATCAGGCCATACTGGTATTGTTATTGGTAGCTTTGAGCCAATGTCTGGTTTATGTGCTGACCCTGATACTCCGCTTCGACTGGCAGGGCACAGTGCGGCTTGCCCCGGCAGTATCTTCCATGTTGTTCTGGCCAGTGCTTGTGATCGTGTTAAGCCGTCTGCACTGGACCCGCTGGGGCGAAGAGGAGATTTCTCCCGGCCCCTGACTCTGTTGCCCCCGGGTAATCTGTTGCGACTGGCGATTTGACTATGCAATTACAGGCTGATTTTGTACTTGCCTCCGCTTCTCCCCGGCGGGCCGACCTGTTGCGCCAGATCGGCTGCCGGTTTCTCATCGCGCCGGTCGACGTGGATGAATCCGTTCTCCCCGGCGAGCCTGCCGTTGATTATGTACAGCGGATTGCGCTGCAAAAAGCGCGAGCGGGCTGGCTTGTCAGCCCATTATCCGGTGTGCCCGTATTGGGTGCCGATACGGCGGTGGTCGTTGGGCCGGACATCTATGGTAAACCTGCAGACCGGCAGCAGGCCTTATCCATGCTGCGCCGCCTGTCGGGTACCACACATCGGGTATTGTCTGCGGTCGCCATGGTGTTGGGGGAACGGCAATTGTTGAGTTGCACGGAAACACAGGTCACTTTCAGAACGCTGTCACCAGAAGAGTGTGAGCGATACTGGCAGACGGGTGAACCGGTAGATAAGGCCGGCGCTTACGCCATACAGGGACTTGGCGGGGTTTTCGTGACAGCAATTAAGGGCAGTTACTCAAGTGTTGTGGGTTTGCCGCTTGCAGAGACCTGTCAGTTGCTCCAGGCCTTCGATATCGCCTGGTGGAGGGATACATGAGCACGGAAATTCTGGTCAATATCACGCCGATGGAGTCACGGGTAGCGTTCGTGGAAAATGGCGTACTGCAGGAAGTCAGCATTGAGCGCACCCTGAGCCGTGGGCCTGTTGGCAATATCTATAAAGGCAAGGTGGTGCGTGTGCTTCCCGGTATGCAGGCGGCTTTTGTCGATATCGGGCTCGACAAGGCCGGGTTTATACATGTGGACGATATTCTTCGCCCGGAAACAAATGCCAGTAGTAACAGTGCCCCGGATATCCGCCTCTACCTTCGCGAGGGCCAGTCACTGCTGGTGCAGGTCATTAAAAATCCGATCAGCACCAAGGGGGCCCGTCTCTCTACCCGTTTGACTGTCTCTTCAAGGTTGCTCGTCTACATGCCCAACGTGGATCACGTGGGTGTTTCGCAGCGCATTGCCGATGAGCAGGAGCGGCAGCGTTTGCGCTCTGACCTCGACACCATACTGGTGGAATCCGATAGCACCGGTGGCTATATTATTCGCACCTCGGCAGAGGGGGTTGAGGGTTCCGAGCTGAGTCGCGAAGTGGTGTTTTTGCAGCAGCTCTGGGTCTCTGTGGAAAAAGCCGCCAAAGGGGTTGTCGCACCTGCGATTGTTTATGAGGATCTGCCCTTGTACCTTCGGGCCATCAGGGACATGGGGCAATTACAGGTCGAGAAGGTCCGGGTGGACTCCCGCGAGGTGTTCAACAAGCTGCTGGTGTTTACCCGGCAGTTCAATCCCGATTTGACCTCGATGATCGAGTACTATACGGACGAACGGCCACTGTTTTATCTGTTTGGTGTCGAAGATGAAATCAGTCGTGCGCTGGACAAAAAAGTCTCGCTGAAATCCGGGGGGTCGTTGGTGATTGAACAGACCGAGGCAATGACTACCGTGGATGTTAATACGGGTGCCTTTGTCGGTCATCGCAATTTGGAGGAAACCATTTTCAAGACCAACCTGGAGGCAGCTTACAGTATTGCGCGTCAACTGCGGCTGAGAAACCTGGGCGGTATTATCATTATCGACTTTATTGATATGCAGGATGCAGAACATCGCCGTCAGGTGATGCGGGCATTGGAGAAGGCGCTGTCCCGTGATCGTGCCAAAACTGCTGTGGTCACCGTGTCTGAACTGGGTTTGGTGGAAATGACTCGCAAACGGATCAGTACCAGTCTGGGGCATACGCTCTGTGTGGCCTGCCCGGTCTGCGATGGCAGGGGGACACTGAAGTCGGTGGAGACGGTCTGCTATGATCTGCTGCGGGAAATTCTCCGTGAGGCCCGCACGTTTGAGTGTCAGTCATTTCTGGTACTGGCGGCGTCAGTGGTGATAGAGCGGCTTCTGGATGAAGAGTCGGATTATGTAGCTGGTCTCGAGAAATATATTGGTCGATCGATCCAGTTTCAGGTGGAGACAATGTACAACCAGGAACAGTATGACATCATCCCCGTATAGTCGGTTGTACAGGGTAGGTCAGCTGGCATCCCGGATTTTTATTTATTGATCGCTCGCGTATTATGGCTGCCGGAGTCCCGTCGCCAATCGTCGAGTGTGCGGTGAATACGGCACATCACACGGCCTGCAGTGCGCCGTCGTTAGTCCAGCGGGCTGAGCTTGTACAGTGATTGAATGAGCGTCCTTGTCAGGAGCGGGTTTTGAAAGCAGCGCAAATGCTGAAATCGATTGTCAGACGGTTGCTGTTACTGGCGGCCCTGTCGGTGATCTTAATTGCATTGCTGGTATCCCTCGGTCGCGAGGCCATTGTTAACCTCGATAATTACCGCACACAAATCAACTTTTTTCTCTCTGAACAACTCGCCATGCAGGTTGAAACCCGGCAGTTGCTGGGTGACTGGCAACAGCTGAAGCCCCGTATCACAGCGCTCGGCCTGAAAGTGTCCGGGGATGGCGGACAACAACCGGCAGTATCTATCGACCGGATAACCCTGGAGGTCAGCCTTCTCAAGACACTTTTGGCCCGCCAGCTGGTGTTAAGTGAGCTTTGGATTGGTGAAGTGGCATTGACGCTGGTAGAGGATGCCGACGGCCACTGGCGGGTTGCGGGTCTGCCCTATGAAGATCGCCAGAGGACGGATAGCACCGGACTGCTGGATATGCTCTTGGACAGTGACATGTCTGGCATTGGCAAGGTGTCAGCCAACCTGAAGTTTTACTCCGGAACCGAGGCCGGGATCGAAGCACGGGATATTCTTCTGGAGAGTAGCGGCGACTTCCACCGCCTGTTGGCCGGATTGAGTTTGGCGGGGCATGACCCGGTGGCGGAGTTGATTGTGGAGGCCCGGGGCGACCACCGGGACATAGCGGATTTTAGTGCGTCGGCCTACCTGAAAATCAACCGTATCGACTTCAGTGGTTCCCTGAGCGCCCTAGCAAAGGGGTGGTTCCCGGAAGCGGTAGATCGTGTCGGTGATATCAGTACAGATATCGAGGGCGAGATATGGATCGACATGCAGGATGGTGGCCCGGCTATGCTGGAGGGTCGTCTTTCCGCCGCGGAAATACCCTTGAACTGGGTGGAAGATGTCGAGCCACTGACTCGTTTCAGTACAGATTTGACAGGCTGGTTCAAGCCCGGCGAAAACTGGGGGTTGCGTCTGCAGGAGCTCGATTTTCAGTGGGGTGAGCTCGCGATTGAGCCACTGACCATCAATTACCTGCAAAAGGTAGGTGCTGGTTGGGGCGAGGGATCAATGGCGGTGAGTCAGATCAATTTATCTCTGGTGGATGACATACTGGCAAAAACCGGTCTGGCATCAACTTCTGTGCTTGAGGTGCTAGGTAAGTTGCAACCTGCCGGGTTACTTCGAAATGCACATCTGGATCTGTTGATTGACGATGATCAGACAAAGATGAAGTTGCGTACCAATCTTGACGACGTCGCCATTTCGTCCTGGCGGGGCGCGCCGGCCACTCGTCAGATCAATGGATATCTGGAGGCGACCAATGACAGCGGCCTGCTTGAACTGGATAGCCAGAACGGTTTTGCCATGCACTACCCGCAGGTCTTTGATGATTACATGGAGCACAGTAGTTTCCGGGGCCAGTTGCACTGGCGCTGGGATGCGGTGAACCGGGATCTGAAAATTGCCAGTGGCACACTGGAAATGGGGGGTGAAGAGGGCATCGGCAGGGCGCACCTGTACCTTGATATCCCCATCGGCAAGCCGGGTGAAAAAGCGGAAATGACACTGTTGCTCGGCATTCGGGACAGCCACACCCGCTATATGCCGCGCTATCTACCGGACAATCTTGATCCCGGCCTGCTGAAGTGGATTGATGAATCCGTCGGGGACATGGCTCTCCCGGAGGCCGGGTTTCTCTGGCGAGGCCCACTGGAGAATGGTGGGCCAGGCACACGTTCCATCCAGCTGTACCTGAAGACTGAAAACGGCAAGCTGCAGTTCCAGCCCGACTGGTTGCCGCTGGAGCAGTTGGATTCGGTGATCACTCTGGATGACGGCGATCTGGATGCGGAGATTCTGTCAGCTGATATCGGCAAAATGACCATCCGGCGCGGTGTCGTGCAGTTGCGACCAATACCATTCGCCCAGGGGCAGCAACTGCAGATCAAGGCCGATATCAGCGGGACAACCGGCGATGCCGTAGCAGTGCTGGCCCAGTCGCCGTTGCGGGGTCGGGTGGATGGTCTGGCCGGTTGGGAAATTTCCGGTCAGAGTGAGGTGGCAATTGACCTGACGATCCCTCTTGCAGGCAACAACGCCGAGGGGTCCTATACCGTTGATGCTACCTTGCAGAACAGTGGTTTGGCACTGCCGGACAGCGACATTGCTTTTGAGCAACTGCAAGGCACGCTCGCCTATCGTGATGGCAGTGGCTTATATGGCGAAGGGCTGACGGGTAAATTCTGGGGTGAATCGGTGGTTGCGAATCTTTCCACCGGTGAAGATGACCTGCTTCTGGATGTAGAGGGGCTGCTTGCCATGCCGGCGCTGGCCCGGTTTATCAATCTGTCATCGACGCGGATTTTACAGGGGAAGACGCCAGTTGAGGCGAAAATCCGGTTGCCCATTGAGGACGACGGAAGTTCCATCAGGTTGCAGGTCAACAGTCGGTTGGAAGGCGTCGCGATCGATTTGCCGGCCCCTGCCGGTAAAACTCAGGCATCTGTAAAAAATATTCAGGTGGATGTCACGCTGGAAAACGAACTGGATATTCGCATTGTCGCTGATGGTGGGCTCCGCGCCCATCTGCAGCAAAAGAATGGCGTGCTGTCGCGGGGCCTGTTGGCCATTCACGACGATGAGGCAGAGTTGCCCGGCCCCGGCCAGTTCCGTATTACCGGCAAGCTGGACCGTTTTTCCCTGACCGAGTGGCAGCCCTATTTCAACGAACTCACCAGTAATAACGTCAGTGCTCCGACAGCCTTGACGATGATGTTTGATGCACGCGTTGAAGAACTGGAGGTGGCCGGGCTGACGGTGGATCTTGCGGTGGGAAGTGGCCGGTTTCACAAGGGTGATTGGCAGGTGGTGCTTGATAGCAAACAGGCTGCCGGTCAGGCGCTGATTCCCGGTGCCCCGTCGTCACCGATCCTGCTGGATCTGGAATGGCTCACCTTGCCGGCCCCGGGCCCCGTATCCGAACAGGAAGGGAATGGAGGCAGTAGCCTGGATCCGGCGCTGTTCCCGTTGATGCAGTTATCCATCAAAAAATTTGCCATGGGGGAGCGGACCTTCGGGCGGGTCAGCTTCAGGACGGAGCCGCAGCCAGATGGGGTGCTGATTTCCTCGCTCGATGCCAATCTGCTGGGTCTGCAGCTGGGGGGCAGGGATTACGATACCTCGGTACTCTGGACATTGAAAAATGGCATCTACGCCACTCAGTTTGACGGACTGTTCAGTGTGGGCGATGTGGGCCAGGTCATGGAGAATTGGGGTATCCCCCCGGCGCTGGACAGCGAGGCTGGACGCTTCTTTGCCGATCTGAGCTGGCTCGGTCAACCCTGGGAAATATCGCCCTCCACGATGACCGGTGCCATGTCGCTGCAACTGGAGAGCGGTCGTTTTTACAAATCGCCCTCTGGCACAGCGAATGCGCTAATCCGGTTGGTGGGGTTGTTCAATTTCAACAACTGGTTGCGTCGTCTGCAGCTGGATTTTTCGGATTTGTTTGAAAAAGGCATGAGTTTTGATGAGCTGCAGGGTGGCCTGGTCTTTAACGCGGGCACCATGCAGTTTGATCCGCCGCTGCTGGTCAAAATGCCCTCCGGTCGGATCAAGATGGCCGGTAGTGCCGATCTGATTGCCGAGCAAATTGATGCGTCGTTGGTCACCACATTACCGGTGGGTACCAACCTGCCCTGGGTGGCGGCATTGATTGGTGGATTGCCGGCCGCAGCCGGGGTTTATATCACCAGCAAGTTATTTGAAAAGCAGGTGGACAAGCTGTCCAGTATCAGCTATCGAATTACTGGGCCGTGGGATGATCCTTCGGTCAAGGTGCAAAAAATATTCAGTGACAAGGGGGGCGCAAAATGAGTCGTGTTGCCGCCATTCAGATGACCAATCAGGGCAGTTTGCAGGGTAATTTGCAGCAGGCGGCGAGCCTGATAGAGCAGGCTGCCGAACAGGGGGCAAAGCTGTTGGTGCTACCGGAATATTTTGCCTATCAGGGGTGTCGGGATCTGCCGGCGATTGCCCGTGATGAGCAGGATGCCAGTGGCCCGGCCAGACAGTTTCTTGCGGAACAGGCAAAACGCCATCAGGTCTGGATTGTTGGCGGAACCATTCCGGTTGCCCAGTCAGCCGATCAGCGTGCGGCGGCCATGTGTTTTGTGGTGGATGCTCATGGCAGTGAAGTGGCCAGTTATCAGAAGATTCATCTGTTCGATGTGCAGGTGGGCGATAGTCAGGGACGTTACTGCGAGTCCGACGACTACCGTCATGGCAGCGAGCCGGTGGTGGTGGACAGTCCCTTCGGCAAACTGGGATTGACGGTCTGCTACGATCTCCGTTTCCCGGAATTGTACTGTTATCTGTCGGCCCGGGGAGCGGACATTCTGTTGGTTCCCTCGGCGTTCACAGCGGCGACGGGAGAGGCGCACTGGCAGTTACTGTTGCGCGCCAGGGCGGTGGAGAATCTCTGCTATGTGGTCGGTGCCAATCTGGGAGACCGGTTTCATGAGAAGCGGCCGACCTGGGGTGGCTCCGCTCTGGTGGATCCCTGGGGGCAGGTCTTGGCGGAACTGGATACAGGGCCGGGGGTGGTTGTGGCAGATGTAGATCTGGCTTATCTGAACAAGTTGCGAAAAAACATGCCGCTTCATGAACACCGGCGCTTCGATGTGGTCAAAACTTCATCCTAAAAACCACAGGCTGTATCATGAAAAATATGGGTTTAAGCGCACTGATGGCAATTTTGATCGCTCTCCCCCTGACGGTTTCCGCCGCGGAAATGAGTGTTGAACAAGCCCGTCAGTTGATTCAGGAGGGGCGAGATATGGACACCATCCCCAAGGCAGTCTGGCAAAAAATACTGACGCCGGCGCAGTACAGGATTCTCTGGAAGAAAGGTACCGAGCGCCCTTATACCGGTGCTTTACTGGAGAACAAACAAAAGGGTACCTATGTGACGGCGGGTTGTCGCATCCCTGTTTTCCGCTCCGATCACAAGTACGACTCCCAGACTGGCTGGCCCAGTTTCTGGAAATCACACAAGCTGGACAATATTGTGCTCGAGGATGACTGGTCATGGATGGGCAAGCGCGTTGAAGTGCTGTCCGCCTGTGGTGAACACCTTGGGCATGTGTTTCAGGATGGCCCGAAACCCACCGGGTTGCGCTATTGCATCAACTCCGATGCGCTCCTGTTTATCCCCGACGAGCAACAGTAACCCCGCGTCGCAGAGCGGACTTGCAGGTTTATTGTCATGTCGATACTGATCACGGGTTTCGATGCCGGTCACGATAAAGTCAATGCCTCGGCGGCACTGGTGTTCTCTTTGCGGGATGACCTGCCGCAGCAGTTGTTACCTCTTCGCTCGCGGCTTCATTTTGCCGTTCTGCCCCTGAGTATCGCTGGTCTGCGCCAGGCAGTGTTGGCCGAAATAGCCGCCTGTCAGCCGAAGTTCTGTGTGTTTACTGGTCAGGCACGGGGCCGCAATAAAGTTAATCTGGAACGAATGGCCACCAATTTGAGAGATTTTGATTCCCCGGATATTGAGGGCTGTCAGCCACGTGGGGAAAGGATTGAATCCGATGGCCCAGCAGCTTACTGGAGTACCCTGCCGGGACAGGAAGCGATGATAGAACGGCTCAATCGACAGGGAATTCCGGCGGCGCTATCAAACCATGCGGGTAACCATCTGTGTAATCAGTTGCTCTACCAGACGCTACACTGGGCACAGCAAAATGGTTCCGGCCTTGCCTGTGGCTTTGTTCACATTCCGCCACTGCCGATACAGGTTCGACGTCAGTGGCCGGAAACCCCGTTCATGCCACTGGAGATGACACGCTCAGCCCTGGCGCAGATTCTGCTGGTACTGGTTCAGCAGGCCGGGGCATCGCCTTCGTGAACCAATCTGCCTGACAGAAAACCCGGTTGCACGTGACCGGTTCTGCAGGGTGCCGGCGGAGTCAGTCAGCGATGCTGATTAACGGTGGTAGGGATGTCCGGCATTGATGCTCCAGGCGCGGTAGAGCTGTTCCGCCAGTAACACACGCACCAGGGGGTGGGGCAGAGTCAGAGGGGAAAGTGACCAGCGGCTACCTGCCCTTGCCAGACACGTCGGTGCCAAGCCGTCGGGACCACCGACCAGCAGGCTGACGTTGTCGCCGGAACCCTGCCAGCGTTGCAAATTGACAGCCAGATCCCCCGTGTTCCAGGGTTTGCCCTGAACTTCCAGTGCGATGACCTGGTCCCGCTCGCCGATAGCTTTCAGCATCGCTTCGCCTTCCCGCAGGATTGCGCGCTGGATGTCGGCCCCTTTGCCCCGCTTGCCAAGGGGCAATTCGACCACCTCGATTCGCAGTTCCGGGGGCAGGCGTTTGAGGTATTCATTGCAGCCGGCTTCCACCCAGTCGGGCATCTTTGTGCCGATGGCAAGGATCCTCAGTCGCACCGGACTTTATTCCTCGCCGCTGACTCTTGGGCTACCTGGGCGAACCGACCAGAGTTTTTCCAGCTCGTAAAACAGACGGGTCTCGGGGAGCATGACGTGTACCACGATATCGCCAAAATCCACCAGCACCCATTCAGAGGTGTCCATTCCTTCGACACCGATCGGCTGAAAGCCCGCCTTTTTTGCGTCTTCCACGACGTTATCCGCAAGGGATTTGACCTGGCGGCTGGAGGTGCCGCTGGCGACCACAATCTGATCCATGACATCGGTCAGATCGCTGACGTCCATAGTAACGATGTCTTTGCCCTTGATATCTTCGAGGGCGTTGACCACGATGTCGATCAATTTTTTGCTCATTGAATACCTTGTTGGTTAATACAGCTGGTTTTGGTTAATGTAATCAATAATGCTGTCTGGTACCAGATAGCGGATGGATTCACCCCGCTGCAGTGCCTGGCGGATCCCGGTGGCGGAAATGGGTAGCAGGGTCATTTCCCGAATCAGCAGGCCGCCGGCCGCTGTTGTCTGCAGTTCCCCGGTTTGGCGGATGCGGTGTCCATCGACAAAATCCCGGACTTCACCCGAGTCAGGCAGATGCCAGCCAGGCCTGACGGCCACCACCAGATGGGCGAAGTCGGTCAGCTCCCGCCAGCGGTGCCACTGATTGATGGTCAGCAGCGCATCCATGCCGATACACAGACACAGCGGTACTTCCGGTCCGATTTCGCGGCGCAGCTCGATCAGGCTGTCCACAGTATACGAGGGGCCATCCCGGCGCAGTTCGCGGTCGTCGGCCACCAGGCCCGGTTCGCCGGCCAGGCCCAGTTGCAGCATGGCCATTCTCTGCTTGGGCGAAGCCCGAGGTGGTGCGCGATGGGGGGGGTGGGCACTTGGCATCAGCCTCATCTCGGCAAGTGCCAGGGCATTTTTCAGTTCCAGCGCGGTGCGGAGATGACCGATATGTACCGGATCAAAGGTGCCGCCAAACAGACCAATACCGTGCAGTTGAGAAGATTGGGGCATATCGCGGCAGTGCTCCTATTGGCGAATTTCGCCGTGGCCGAACACAATCCATTTCTGTGATGTGAGCCCTTCGAGGCCCACCGGGCCGCGTGCATGAATCTTGTCTGTGGAAATACCGATTTCCGCACCCAGCCCGTATTCAAAACCGTCGGCAAAGCGTGTGGAGGCATTGACCATGACAGAGCTGGAATCCACTTCCGCCAGGAAGCGGCGGCTGCGGGTGTCGTCGGTCGTTACGATGGACTCGGTGTGGTGGGAGCCATAACGGGCGATATGTGCCATTGCTTCATCCATGTCTGCGACCACTTTGATGGACAAAATTGGTGCAAGATATTCCGTGTGCCAATCCTCTTCAGTGGCAGGCGGGCAGTCGATAATGGCACAGGTCTGTTCGCAGCCGCGCAGTTCCACGCCCTTGGCCCGATAGGCCTCTGCCAGTCTGGGCAGAATCTTGGCGGCCACGGCCTTTGCCACCAGCAAAGTTTCCATGGCGTTACAGACACCGTAGCGGTGGGTTTTGGCATTCATGGCAATGTTGAACGCCATCTCCAGATCGGCTTTATCGTCGATATAGACATGGCAAATGCCATCCAGATGCTTGATCACAGGCACCCGTGCTTCACGGCTGATCCGTTCAATCAGGCCCTTGCCACCGCGGGGGATAATCACGTCCACATAGTCGGTCATGGTGATCAGCTCACCCACTGCGGCCCGGTCGGTGATCTCGATCACCTGGACGATGGTTTCCGGAAGTCCGTTGCTGGCGAGTCCCTTCCGGATACAGTCGGCAATGGCCCGGTTGGATTCAATGGCCTCACTACCGCCACGGAGGATAGTGGCATTGCCAGACTTCAGGCAGAGGCTGGCGGCATCCACAGTGACATTGGGGCGCGACTCATAAATGATGCCTACAACGCCGAGGGGGACGCGCATTTTCGCCACTTCAATACCGCTCGGGCGAGTTTTTCTGTCGCTGATAACCCCGATAGGGTCGGGCAGTTCGGCGACCTGACGAAGGCCCTCGATCATGGCATCCACGCGGGCCTCATTCAGCTCGAGCCGATCCAGCAGTGCGGCATCCAGGCCACTGTCGCGGCCATTTTGCATATCGAGCGCATTGGCGCTCAGGACGCTGGCCCGGTTGCTGTCAAGCGCTTCGGCAATGGCCAGCAGTGCAGCATTTTTTGTCTCGGTGGAGGCGGTGGCAATGACCCGGGATGCGGTCCTGGCCTGCTGTCCAAGTTGTTGCATGTATGCTTTGAGATCCATGTCATTCAGTGCGGTGATTTCAGGACCGCGCATTATATCGTCGCAAGACAGATAAGTCCTGGTGATCCAGAGATAATTTTTTATTCGACAGGTGCAATAGACGACGATTGGCGACAATCGTAAAACCGGGGCACAATCAGACACCATGATGGACAATGAACCTCTGCAGCTGCTGGCTGATTTTGTACACCGTTACCCGGACTTGCTGGTATTGAGTGGTGCCGGTATCAGTGCCTCATCGGGCGTACCGACTTACCGGAACAGTGAGGGTCAATGGCAGCGCAGGCCACCGGTACAGCATGGGGATTTTCTCAATAACCACGGTACCCGACAGCGCTTCTGGGCCCGCAATATGGTGGGCTGGCGCTTTATGCGTGATGCCCGCCCCAGCCCTTCACACTTCGCCCTGGCTGGGCTGGAGGCGCTGGGTATGATTCGTTCAGTGGTGACCCAGAATGTGGATGGGCTGCACCAGCGGGCGGGGAGTCGTCGCGTGATAGACCTTCATGGTCGCATCGATCGCGTGCGTTGCCTGGGCTGTGATGCGTTATTCCATCGGGAGGATATTCAGCGTTGGCTGGAGCAGCACAACGGACTTTTTGCGCAACAGGTGGGAGAGGTCGGTCCGGATGGTGACGCGGAGCTGGACGATCTGGATTATTCAGCGCTACAGGTGTGCGAATGCCAATTTTGCGGGGGCACGCTCAAGCCGGATGCGGTATTTTTCGGTGGTACGGTGCCGCAGCAGGTGGTTGCAGACGCGGCTGCAGAACTTCAGCGTGCCGAGGCCCTGTTGGTGGTGGGTTCCTCCCTGATGGTTTATTCCGGGTTCCGTTTTTGTCGCTGGGCCGCGGCGCAGGGCAAACCGATTGCGGTGATCAATCAGGGGAAAACCCGTGCGGATGGGCTGGTGGCCCTGAAGCTGTCCTTGCCCTGTGACGCATTATTGCCAGCCCTTGCCAGCCGATTGCGGGCCAGTGTGGCTGATTAGTTGGGCGGTTAGCTCTGGCTCATTGTGATTAGCCAGTTGCGAATTTGTTGCAGGCGTTCTCCCGGATCATTCAGCTCCAGCAGACTGATTCGCAGCTCCGGTTCTATGGGCAGCAGGCGGGCCAGTTCCCAGCCCAGTGCATTGCCATCCTGGGGAGCGGCTGATGCTTGTTGGGCAATCGGGTCACCTTCCGCCAGCGCCATCAGCAGATCGAGCAGATCCGCCGTTGAATCGTCCAGTTCAAGTGGCTCATCAGGGGGACAGAACCGGACAATACCGGTGACCAGACCATCCTGTTCCGCCTCGCTATTGAGTAACTGAAACCGTTGATTACCGCGTATCATGATACCCAGCAGGCCGTTTTCAAGTTGGCTCCAATCGATAATCTCGGCAATGACCCCCCAAGGATAGACTCTGGGCACTGCGCCCACTTCTGACCCCTCCAGTATGGGTACGATCCCGAAGGGCTGCTCTTTTTTAAAACACTCGGTGATCATCCGCAGATAGCGCTGCTCAAAAATCTGCAGATTGAGCGTCGTGCCCGGAAAAAGCGGCTGCGTCAGCGGAAAAAGTGGCAGTCTGGTGGTTTCTGTCATGGTTTGCTAGGTTCCGGCAAGTGGCGATGATCCTGAGTGCATTCCGGTGCAATCAGAACCGGCCCGGGATTTTCTCATTGATGTGGGGAGGGTGTCAGCAGTTTTGATTTTGGCACCAGCAGGGTGTCGTTATTGTAACGCTCACCACTGCGATAGCGTGGGGGATACCGCCGGGGTTTTTGCCAGAATGGACGGTAGGGGTGGCGATTGTAATGGGGGTAATAATTGTTGTAGTAGTGCTCTTCCCGGTAGATTACCGGTGGTGTGGTCAATTGTTCGGGAATCAGGGCCTCTTCAGCCTCCCTGCGGGCCTGGGTTCTTTTTTCCCGATCCTGTTGCAGGCGTTCCGTGGTGTTGGCCATCTGTTCGATACGGGCGTCCGCGTCATTTTGAACACCGTCTTTCCCGGCAGCGTCCGGCAGGGTAATGGTCTCCACCAGTACGGCGTTTTCCAGCGGTGCATCGCTGTAAACCACATTGCCATTGATGTCCACGGATTTGTAGACAATCTGCTGGCCCTGCGCCTGGCAGGCAAGCATTGCCAGTATTATCAGCGCCGCCTGTCCGGTACCTGTAATCCGCATTTCAACCCTCAAATCGTCCTCTGCGTTTTACTTTGACACTTTACCAGCTGCAAAGTTGTGACAGGTAATCTGTTTCACAGGATGGTCATATTTCGTTCATGTGGTTGTCACAAGTGCTGCCTAATGTGTGATTTATGACAACACCAAAAGCGCTACAAACACTCCACTTGCTCGATGTTGCCACCTTTTTGCGTATTGTGCAGTGGAATACCCGCAAGGGCATTCGAAGGTTTGCCCGTCTGGTCTCTTGCAGTGCCGATGGCTGGCTCTATCCTGCAGCCCCCGCACTGGCGGCACTGTTCTCGGTCTCCCTGGCGGTACAGTTACTGATTGTGCTGACAGTCGGCTTTGCCATTGAGCGGGTCAGCTATTACGTGCTGAAAAACAGCTTCAGGCGCAACCGGCCGCCCCGGGCCATTCCCGGTTACCAAAGTGTGATTACGGCATCGGATGAATTCAGTTTCCCCTCCGGGCATACCTCAGGTGCGTTTCTGGTCGCTACAGCACTGACAATACTTCTGCCACCTGTTGGCATCGCGGGCTACCTCTATGGCTGGGCGTCGTTGGTGGCCTTGTCCCGAGTGATACTGGGCGTTCATTTTCCGCTGGATACGCTGGCGGGCGCCCTGCTTGGTGGCAGCCTTGCCTGGGTTGCCCTGCAATTAACAGGCAGCTTGTTATGAGAATTTTCTACGGTGTGCAGGGCACGGGTAACGGGCATCTTTCCCGTGCCCGGGCGATGGCCAGGGCACTTGATCATTATCCGGATGTCCAGGTGGACTGGTTGTTTTCCGGCAGGCCGCGGGATGCGTACTTTGATATGGCGCCGTTTGATGATTTCCAGTGTCGCCGTGGACTGACCTTCCATACCAGTGCCGGACAACTGCAACCGCTGAAGACTTTGCAGCATGCCAGTCTGCTGACGTTACACCGGGATATCAGGGCGCTGGACCTGGCAGGCTACGATCTGGTGATCAGTGACTACGAGCCAGTCACTGCCAGAGCGGCGCGTCGCCAGGGTATCCCCTGTGTCGGTATTGGTCACCAATACGCGTTCTCTTTTCCGGTTCCTCTGCGTGGCGGAAATCTGTTGAGTCGTACGATCCTGCAACGGTTTGCGCCAGTCACCATTCCTGTGGGCCTGCACTGGCACCATTTTGATCAGCCGATATTACCGCCGATTGTGGATCTTGCGCACGGCCTTGCCTCCCGGGGAGACACGGAAAGGCGGGTGCTGGTCTACCTGCCGTTTGAAGATCAGGATGCACTATTGCCACTGTTTCGCCAGTTTCCCCACTATGAGTTTTACATTTACGCCCCGGGTCAACGTTGGCATGACGATGGTCATTTGCATACTCGTCCGCTGAGTCGGGACGGTTTCCAGCAGGATCTGATCGACAGCCACTGGGTGATCTGTAATGCGGGATTTGAATTGATCAGTGAAGCTCTGCAGCTTGGCAAGCGGATTATGGCCAAGCCGCTTCGTGGGCAGATAGAACAACTGGCCAATGCTGCCGCCCTGGAGCAGCTCGGTTACGCTGCCATCGAGGACCGCATTAATCGCGCCGCCCTGGCGTTCTGGTTTGATTGCGAGCCGGTGGCGCCCCGCATCAGTTACCCCGATGTCGCCACAGCGCTGGCGCGCTGGATTTATGGTGGCTGTGTCGAGACGGTGGCATCCCTCAGTGACCAGTTGTGGCGCGAAACGGATCGGGGTCGCGGTTCCTGGAAAATGGGCCAGGTCGCCTGAGCTTGAACGTCGTTAATGGCATCAAGTCCGGATAACGGGCAGATCATGCCAGCGGGTAGTGTAGGCGGGTGAGCAATACTGCTGGCGCATCGGCCAGCCCTGGCCACGCCCTGCGCTGGCCAGAAAGGCGGCACCGCGGCCATAGCGCCGGTTGATGGCATCCAGTGTCTGCATCAGCGTATCTGTGTGGACACTTTGATGATTCTGAAAAATGTCGGCCTGATGATGCCGGCGTGAAATCAGCTCAATCAGGCCGACTCCGGCTTTCAGATAGGCATGCCCCGGCCGGTAGATGGCCCGCACTGCCTGTCTGGAATGGGCGGCGATCAGCCGGCTGTCGTCGGTGTCAAAGGGCAGTTGTACCACTGTGCTATTGCTGTAGTAGTCAGGCTGGTGGGGCGATGTATGGATAAACACCTGGATGGTCCGGACCAGATGCTGCTGCCCGCGCAGTTTTTGCGCCGCGTTGCTGGCATAGAGGCTGACCGCCTTCAGCAGGGGTTCCATGGTGGTGGGTTTTTGACCGAAAGACCGCGTGCAGTAAATCTGTTTTTTGTCGGGTGGCACCTCTTCCAGTGCCATACAGGAAGTGCCGTTTAGCTCCGCCACGGTGCGTTCCACGCAGACATTGAAGCGTTGACGAATTATTTTCGGATTGCTGTCGGCCAGTTCCCGGGCGCTGCGGATGCCCATTCCTGCCAGTTTCTGACCGAGCCGTGGGCCGATACCCCATACCTTGGTGGCCGGCATCCGGCCCAATAACCACTGCCACTTGTGGGGGCTGTCCAGCAGACAGACCCCTTCGCAACTCGGAATGTTTTTTGCGCCGTAGTTGGCCAGTTTCGCCAGCGTTTTACTGGGTGCCAGGCCGACACTCACTGGCATGCGTATCTGTTGCCAGATGGCCTGTTTGATGGTCAGGCCATACTGTTGCAACGGTAGATCCATGCCTACCAGGTCCAGAAACATTTCATCGATACTGTAAATTTCGATATTCGGGCTGAAGTGGCGCAGGCTGTCCATCACCCGGCGGGATATATCGCCATAGAGCCGGAAATTACCGGAAAAAACACTGACCCTGTGCCGCTCCAGCAACGGCCGGATTTTGAAATAGGCTTGCAGGTCGGGAATGCCGAGCGCCTTGGCCTCCTTTGAGCGGGCAATCACACAGCCGTCGTTATTGCTCAATACCACCACTGGCTTGTTGCGCAGGTCCGGTCGAAAAATCTGTTCACAACTGGCGTAGCAGCTGTTGCAGTCAACTAGCGCAAACATCGGTGATGGCGCACGGAATGAACGACGACTCCCTCAATGATCAATTCGGCATTGTCGTGCAGCTCAATAGGGGGATAGCGCAGGTTCCCGGCGCGCAGTAACCGCTCGTTGAGATCCAGTACCTTGCAGGTCAGTTCACCGTCGATGGCGGCAATCACCACATCGCCATGCTGGGGTTGCAGGGCGCGATCCACCACCAGCAGGTCGCCGCTGAAAATACCGAAGCCGGTCATTGAATCGCCTTCAGCACGGGCAAAGAACGTGGCAGCAGGATGTTTCACCAGATAGTCGTGAATATCCAGCGGTCTCTCGACAAAATCGTCTGCCGGGCTTGGAAAGCCCGTTCTTACCGTTGAGCCAAACAGGGGTATGCGGCGGTCAGTGGTGGTTGGTATCAAAAGGGATGTTTTCATCACGCTAAAATACTGTATAAATAAACAGTATTCAATAAAATTGTAAGCCGCCCGGGAAAAAGCGAGTCCCGGCGATAAAGCAAGCAATCTGGTGGAGAAAAAGGGTTTACTTCCGATCGGTCCGTGTAATTTTGTGGCGGGTAATTCTAATCGTCGGGTAAATCGCCGGTTCCTGAATGGCGCAGACCTGCTCGGTGAAACGTGCGACATTCCTATAATCGAGTTGCCGAAGTGCATGAATATCTCGCGTCCACCACTGGCTGTGCAGTAACTGTTCGATCAGCGCATCTTCAAAACGAAACCGGATGGGTCTGGCTGGATTACCGGCAACAATCTGATAGGGCAGCACATTTTTCGTGACGACGGAATTTCTTCCAATAATAGCGCCATTGCCCACCGTCAGGCCCTCCATCACAACCACATCCTGGCCAATCCAGATATCATTTTGGATGATGGTGGGGGTGGCAACGTATTGATAATTCGTGCACAGATATATGCTGTTCGAGGCCCAGTCAACTGGATGAATTCTCTTGCTTTGCCCAAGCGTGACATTTTGCCCCAGAGAACAAAACCGTCCAATACTTGCCACGTTGCTGATCATGCCACTGCGGACATAGCTGTATGCGCCAAATGACATGCTCTCAATACTGTCGTTAATGATTCTGGTGCTGCCCAGGGATACAGGGGTTTCCGCATAAATGACGGAGGATGAGGAAATTCTATCCATATGGTTGATGTTGATGCCCAGGGCCCTTGCCTTTCTTTTGAGCAGGTAGTCGTGAAATTTCATTTTATTCCCTGTGACGTTAGAGATACCGGGCGTGAAAACGGAGGTGATCGCCGATAAAGGAACTGATAAAAAAATAGCTGTGGTCGTAACCCTGTTGATAGCGAACATCCAGCGGATATCCGGCCTGTTGCGCCGCATCGGCCAGCAGGTGGGGTTTCAGTTGTGAATCGAGAAAATCATCCGCTTTACCCTGATCGACCAGTATTGGCAGGTGATGTGCTGCCTGCCTGATCAGTTCGCAGCTGTCGTACTGTCGCCAGTCATCCCGGTCGTTCCCCAAGTAATTGCCGAGGGCCTTTTCGCCCCAGGGGCAGCGCATGGGGGTGCAGACCGGTGCAAATGCCGAGGCTGAGCGATAGCGTTGGGGGTTTTTCAGGGCGATGGACAGAGCGCCGTGGCCACCCATGGAGTGGCCGGAGATGGCGATCTTTTCATTATCAACTGGAAAGTGCTCATTGATAAGACGAGGCAACTCCTCCACGACATAGTCGTACATACGGTAGTGTTTGTCCCAGGGCTGCCGGGTGGCGTTGAGATAAAATCCGGCGCCCAGACCAAAATCATAGGCCCCTGTCGGGTCATCGGGCACCCCTTCACCACGGGGGCTGGTGTCCGGTGCTATCAGCGCGATACCGTATTCTGCCGCATAGCGCTGCGCCCCCGCTTTGATGACAAAATTTTCATCCGTGCAGGTTAGGCCGGATAGCCAGTACAGTGCCGGTACAGCCCGCTGATCCGCCTGGGGTGGCAGGTAGATGGAGAATGTCATGTCACAGTCGAGCGAATCCGCCCGGTGCCGGAAGCGGAGCTGCTGGCCGTCAAAACAGCGATGGGTGTCGATTTGTTCCATGGTCGGGCCTCTTTCTAGTAGCGTATCACCGAGCGAATGCTCTCGCCGGCGTGCATCAGGTCGAAAGCCCGGTTGATGTCGTCCAGCGGCATGGTGTGGGTGATCAGCGAGTCGATGTCAATTTTGCCATCCATGTACCAGTCGACAATTCGCGGGACATCGGTGCGCCCCCGCGCTCCGCCGAAAGCAGTGCCGCGCCAGGAACGCCCGGTGACCAACTGAAACGGGCGCGTGGCAATTTCCTTGCCGGCCCCGGCGACACCGACGATACAGCTTTCCCCCCAACCTTTGTGGCAGCACTCCAGTGCCTGGCGCATGACATTGACATTGCCAATGCACTCAAAGCTGTAGTCCACCCCGCCGCCGGTAATTTCCACCAGGTGCCCAACCACATCGTCCACCTCTGACGGATTGACGAAATCGGTCATGCCGAACTGTTTTGCCAGCGCAGCCTTGGCGGGATTCAGGTCGATGCCGATGATCCGGGTAGCGCCGACCATTCGGGCACCCTGGATGACATTGAGACCGATACCGCCGAGACCAAATACGGCGACGGTGGAGCCCGGCTCTACTTTCATGGTGAAGGCCACCGCGCCGATGCCGGTGGTAACCCCGCAGCCGATGTAGCAGATCTTTTCGAAGGGCGCGTCCTCTCGGACCTTCGCCAGAGCGATCTCCGGCAGCACGGTAAAGTTGGCAAAGGTGGAGCAGCCCATGTAGTGCAACAGGGGTTGTCCGTCGAGGGAAAACCGGCTGGTGCCGTCGGGCATTAACCCCTGGCCCTGAGTGCTGCGGATAGCCTGACAGAGATTGGTTTTCGGGTTGAGGCAGAAATCGCATTCCCGGCATTCCGGGGTGTAGAGGGGGATGACGTGATCGCCGGGCTTGAGGTTTTTAACCCCGGCGCCCACCTCTACCACGACTCCGGCACCCTCGTGACCGAGAATGGTCGGGAAAGCGCCTTCCGGGTCATCGCCGGAGAGGGTGAATGCATCGGTGTGACAAACGCCGGTGGCTTTGATCTCCACCAGCACTTCCCCGGCTTTCGGTCCCTGCAGGTCAACCTCAACCACTTCGAGGGGTTTTCCTGCGCCAAAAGCGACCGCTGCTCGTGTTTTCATCCGTCATGTTCTCCGTCTTCAGAAGTTCGCTCACGACTATAGTCAGTTGCTTGCGGGGTGGCAAACGGGGCATGAGTGACAAATCGCCAAATGGGATCCTGGTGGCTACCTGGCCTCGACCAGATCCCTAAGGGCCGTTGCCAGCATCTGGTTGGATACCAGCATTTCCCGGTTGACATTGAGTAGTGTCGAGAGAGGGACACCGATACTATCGCCGTCGCTGTAGCGGGTAATCATTTGATGGAGGCGATCGTGAGACAAATTGATTTCAGTGTCCAGTTGGTCGCGCTTTTCGGCAATCAGTATGGGGTCGGTTTTTTCCAGCAGGTTGAGCAGGTGCCGGTAAATGACACGGGTATCGTGACGGATGGTTTCTATCATTTCCTCATCGTCGGACTGCATCCGCAACTCCACGATGTTGAGTCGTATGTCCTTGAAGCTTTTGGCACTGAATACCATATCCCTGGCCGCGTGCAGCAGCCCGGAAACAATCTGCGCTTCATCGCTACTGGCCTTTTCCTGCAAGACCCGGTTGGCGTAGTGCAGGATTTGCTGTTCGGTGTGTTTGATATCCGCGTACTGGTCATCGTAGCTGGGATTTTTGAGGCTGATATCACGATATACCCGATAGCCCTCGTATTCCTGTAGCAGTTCTTGCGGACGTATTTTCAGAACCCGAAGATTGAGGATGATGACCCGGTAAAACAGCCGGATCACTTCCTGGTGTATGGCCTCACTGGCGGCATCGCTGACGCTGGCCGGAACCTTGGTGATGAATTGACAACCACTGCCATCTTCGTCGGCAAAGCGGTTTTGCAGCCAGCGGGCGAATGGTCTGACAAAGGGCAGGAACACTAGTATACCCAAACCGTTGAACAGGGAGTGGAACAGCACCAACACGTACATGGGATCCCTGACCGCCAAGATATCGGTAATCAATTCCAGTAGCGGGTGTATCAGTACCAGGGCGAAGCCGCTCACCACAACGTTAAAAATGAAATGGGCCAGCGATACCCGGCGCTTGTCGGGGGAACCTCTGACGGCGCCGATTACGACAGTGCTTGTGGTACCTAGGTTGGCACCGATGACAATGGCTGCTGCGGTAGTGATGGGGAGTACCCCCGCGTGTATGGCGCTTAGTACAATCATCATAGTGGCTGAGCTGGACTGAATAAGTGCGGTGAACAACAGTCCGCCGAGTGCATACAGCAGAAGGGGGTAATCCCGGAATACCGAGGGCGATACCAGTTCCGGCAGGAAGCTCATACTGGTTTTCATAAAATCGAGCCCCATCAGTAACAGGCCCAGTCCTAGTAATAATCTGGCTTGGCTGTGGCGGCGATATTCGGGATTGAGAAAAACTGTCCCCAAAGTGCCGAAGGCCAGCAGTGGCATGGCGTATTCAGTCAGACTTATTTTGAAGCCAATAGTGGCCACGATCCATCCGGTAAAAGTGGTGCCCAGGTTGGCGCCGAAAATGACCCCCAGTGCGTTGGCCATGGTGAGGATGCCCGCCCCCACAAAGGCCAGCACGATAAGACCGACCATGGAGCTGCTCTGCAGGCAGGCGGTGCTGATGATACCCATCATGACCCCGCGTACCGGCGTATTGGTGTAATCCCTCAGTATGCGACGGAAGGCCCGGGTGCCGAGTGTGCGTAACGCCTGCTCCAGAACCATCATTCCGTAAAGGAAAATACCCAGTCCGGCCACCAGTTCCCAGGGTTGAAACGGCATAGTTGGAATGCTCTCCGGCAGGTTTGTACTTATAGGTTGTTGTGTAAAAAGTGTAGCAGGGAATCAATTGATAGGACCAAAAACCGCAACAGACGATGATCCGTTGCGGTTTTTAGAGCCCCTGTTACTTGCCGAAAGGCTTGAAGATCAGAATCAGTTTTGGCAGCAGGGTCATGGATCCGAGCAACGCTGCCAGCATGGCCAGACCGGTGAGCAGACCGAAATAGACGGAAGGGATGAAGTTCGACAGAGCCAGAATGGAGAAACCAATGATAATGGTGATGGCCGTGTAAAACAGTGCCCGCCCTATGCTGGCATGAGCCCGGTGCATGGTGGCGATGTAGTCGCGATCCACGGCAAATTCCCGCCGGAAACGGGTGATGTAGTGAATCGCGTGATCCACACCAATACCCACAGTGATGGCCGCGATGGTAATGGTCATCATGTCCAGGGGGATTCTGGCAAGCCCCATGCCGCCCAGTACCACGGTGGCGGCAAGCATGTTCGGCAAGATAGCAATAAGGGAAATCGACAGTGAGCGGAACAGCACAATAAACATGGCCATGATGCCGATAAAAACGGCCCCCAGGGTCAAAATCTGGGAGCGGAACAGGCTTTGAAGCATATTGTTGTAAAGTACCAGCAGGCTGGTCAGATGCACCTGATCCTCCTGCAATCCCAGCTCGTCCACGGCAAACTGGCGAATATTTTTCAGTAGTTCCGGTCGTTTCAGTTCGCCGCCGGTTTCCCGGATTCGCAGCGTAATGCGGGCCTGGTTCAGTTCGTCGTCAATGTAGGGGTCAACCAGAAAAGCCGCATTGTCCCGGGACAAACTGTTGCGGAGAAAGGCCAGTTCCAGATCGTTCAGGCGGTGGCCCATCAGGTCTTCGGCGACGTCGGTGATCATTGCGAGAGAGTTGACCTTGCCCACTTCAGGAAGTGACTCCAGGTAATCATGCATCTGGTTCAGCTTCTGAATCCCGACCCCTGTGAACCAGTAACTGTTGGTCGAAGTTTCTTTACCGGTACTGCCATCGTCGGCAAAGGGGTCTTCTGCAGCGAAGGGGTCCTCTGCCGCAAACGGATCTTCCGCAGCAAACGGATCTTCTTCACCCGCACCGGCACTATTGTCACCGCTGGCGTGTGACGTGGCTGTGTCGGGTGCATCCAGAATGATATCCAGTGGCGTGGTGCCCCCCAGCTTTTCATCGATAACGGAGAGCCCCTGATGAATTTCGGTGTCAGAGCGGAAATAGTCTATAAACCGGTTTTCCACCTGCAACTGGGAGATCCCCCAGCCGCTGATCACGGCGGCCAGCAAGGCCAGGCCCAGAACCAGTCCGCCGTGATTTTCGGTGAACCGTGAAAAATACAGGGTATAGGCCGCCGAGTTGTCACCACTGTCGTTGTTATGGCCCTTGCCCAGCAGCATCATGCCGGCGGGAATCACCAGAAATGCCAGTGCCAGTGCCAGGGTAATCCCCATGGTCATCATCCAGCCAAAATCGATTACTGGTCGGATGTCACTGACCACAAGGGAGACAAAAGCCACCACGGTGGTGAGCACGGTGTACAGGCAGGGGCGGGCCATGTAATTAACGGTTTCACTGACCAGTTCCATTTGGCTGCGCTCAGGAGATTCGGCCAGGATTTCGCGGTAGCGAACAATCAGATGAATGGTCAGCGCGAGGGTGATAATCAACAGTAGCGCTACAAAGTTCGAAGAGATCACGGTCAATCGCCAGTCAATCCAGCTCAGGTAACCGAGCATGATTTCCACCGATAGCAGACAGGTCAGCAGTGGCAGAACGACCCAGCGAATTTGCCGGAAAATGATGGCCAGGGTCAGGATAATAAACAGCACAATACCGGTGCCAAAAATTCGCAGATCGCTTTTGATAAAGTCAATCATGTCGGCGGTAATCATACTGGGTCCACCGAGGAACAGCTCTGCGCGGTCCTCGAAGGCCGCCATTTTCTCACGCACCTCATCCACCCTTTGGTGCTCAATGGCAGCGCGTTCGGTACGGTAGTTGAGGAATTCTTCGCTCACCCGTTCCAGTTCGATTTCTTCCTCTGGTGTCAGCCCTTCGGTATCCCGCTTCAGCCGCAGGGCGTCCCGTTTGCGAACCAGGTCGAGGTATTTCCGGTCCAGCTCCATGGTGGCCAACAGCGCCGTAGTTTGGCCATCCGGGCTGAGGATCAGGTTGCGATAGATGGGACTTTCGAGAAACTCCTTGCGGGCCATATCTCGGTTGGTGTCTTCGTCCAAGAGCGTGCGAGGCTCATCCTTGAGTTGAGATATCTTGACCTTGGGGCTGTAGAGCAGGGGGACGTCGAGCATGGAGGTAACATTGGCGACGCCCTCGATTTGCTTCAGTTCATCGCGAATTTCCGCCAGTGTTGCCAGCGATGCATCGTCAAAAAGATCCCCTTCTTTGGGGGTGTAGGTGACAACCAGAAAGTCACTGCTACCGTAGTGTTGCAGTGTTTTTCGGTAGTAATCCAGGTCTGTGTCGTGTTCCAGGGTTAGGGAGTCAGCAGAGGCGTCCAACTTGAAGTTCGGCAACCCGAAAGCCATGCCCACTGCCAATAATAGTACCGCTAACAAGACAGCCAGAGGATGTCGAAGAACGATGGATTGGTAAATTCTCAGTAACCTTGCTGACATGAGTGTTCCTTATTCTTCTGGTGGGTAGGCACAAGCGGCACATTATGCCAGAAGAAACTGGCGCGCCGCACGTCAGTCGTTGGTGAAGTATTTACCGGTCGGTATGGCCCAGCGGGCGATCGGGATCAATCAGGTTGCGCACCCGTTGCTTGAGTATTTTTGCCTCCGGGAAACCGCCGTCCCGAGTGCGCTCCCAGAGCGACTGCTCATCGAGAAAAATTTCGAAGGTGCCGCTGGTTTCTGCCGGTCTCAGGGCAACTTCTGCAAGATCATCGGCAAAAGTGGTCAGCAGCTCCTGTGCCAGCCAGGCTGAGCGCAGCAGCCACTGACAGCGCGAACAATAGGTGATGACGATGCGCGGTTTCGGGGACATCGGGTACACTCCAGTGTTATGACGTTGGATGGCAAGATAACTTTCGGGCAGCGAATATGAAAGGGGTAATTCTCGACGCCGACAGCCTTGGATCAGAGGGTGTGGATTTGCGACCGATTACGGACCTGCCGTTGTCGTGGGCAGTCTACGGCAATACCGAGCCGGCAGAGCTTGTCGAACGCATCGCCGGTGTCGACGTGGTGCTGACCAATAAGGTCTTGATCGGGCCGGCGGATCTGACACCCGAGCTGCGTTATATCGGTGTACTGGCCACCGGCACCAATGTGGTGGACATCAGTGCTGCGAGGGCGAGTGGTGTGGTGGTCACCAATGTGACTGGCTATGGTACCGGTTCGGTGGTTCAGCACACCTGGGCCATGATTCTGGCGCTGACAACGCGTCTGGCTGATTACAATATTGCCGCACTGGATGGGCGTTGGGCCAATAGCTCTACCTTTTGTCTGCTGGACTACCCGGTTTCAGAGCTGGCGGGAAAGACCCTCGGCATTATCGGATACGGGCGACTGGGTCAGGGGGTAGCCGAAATTGGCCGGGCATTTTCTATGCGGGTGGACATCGCCTCCCTACCATGGCGACAGAGCGGCGGCGACACGCGAATACCGCTGGACAGATTGCTTCGCGAAGCCGATGTGGTCAGTCTGCATTGCCCGCTCACAGCGAAAACCCGCCACCTGATTGGTCGGCGCGAGCTGGCTATGATGAAGCGGTCGGCATTGTTGATTAACTGTGCCAGAGGTGGTCTGGTGGAAGAGCAGGCGCTGGCGGATGCGTTGGAAGCTGGGGAGATTGCCGGTGCGGGGGTGGATGTGCTTACCGAAGAGCCCCCTGTCGATGGCAATCCGCTGCTCAATCCCGATCTGCCCAACCTGATTGTCACACCCCACAGTGCATGGGTGGCTCGTGAAGCCAGGCAGCGTTTGGTCATGTTGGCAGCAGACAATCTGCGATCTTATCTGGCGGGCTCGCCAGCAAACCAGGTTCTGTAGGGGGGCATCATGTTAGGACTGATACAGCGTGTCAGCTATGCCACTGTCGAGGTCAACGGCGACAGAGTGGGTGAAATTGGTCCGGGTCTCCTGCTGTTGCTGGGTGTTCAGGCCGGTGACAGTGAGGAAACTGCTGCCCGATTACTTCACAAGGTGCTCAATTACCGTATCTTTCCCGATGATGGGAACAGGATGAACCTCAATCTTCAGCAGATGGGCGGTGGCCTGATGGTTGTTTCCCAGTTCACGCTGGCCGCCGATACCGGCAAGGGGTTGCGGCCGGGGTTCAGCAATGCCGCGCCGCCAGAGCGGGCAGAGGCGCTTTACGATTATTTCCTGAGCAGGGCTGAGCACCTCTATTCGGATGTGGCTTCGGGAATTTTTGGCGCCAATATGCAAGTGAGTCTGTGCAATGACGGCCCGGTGACCTTTATGCTGGAAGGGTAAAGTGGAGGGTAGAAAACAGCGCTGTTCCTTTGAGGTGGCAGCGCTATTGCGTCTTCCGGTGAAGGGCCCAGAGGGGCCCATGGTTTGTTATTGGGTGGCTCTTATTGGGTGACCTTGTTGAACACTTCGGTGGCGGTCTGTTCTATCATCGGGATCAGCAGGTCTTGACCGTCCTGTTCAGCCTTGGTGTTAAAGTCATTGCCGGCGATTTTCTTGCCGTCGGTGATGCTCTTCAAGTTGTAGTTGAGGGCAATGGAATCCCCTTTGCGGATGGTCCCCTGAGCCGCCGTCAGCTTTTCCATGGATTCCTGTTGCATTTGTACGCTGGCGGCAGTATTGGCTACATTGGCCGCGGTGGTGGCGGCGACAAAACTACCCATGCTTCCACCCACACCGGCGTAGGGCAGCGCCGAGGAGATCACGCCGGCCCCGATGGAAAGTGCCTTGCCCCAGCTCTTCTTTTTTTGATAGTCCACGTCGGCGGTAAGTATGTAATCGCACCCGGACTGCTTGGCCTCAGCTTCTAGCTGGGCTGGCAGCCGGGACTGCAGGGCGACCACCTCAAGCATTGGGCCGCTGAGGTAGGAAATCAGCATGTTTTGTACCGGGCTGGATACGTCCTGCCCGCTGGCGCCTTGTCCCAGTTGGGCTTGAGGGGGGGCAATGGCAATGCAGGGTTTCTGGCCCGCTGACGCTGTAGTGACACCCAATGCAAGTGTGCATGCAATCAGCAAAGCAGTGGAGCGGCGGAGTAGTGGGCAATAGGTGATCATGAGAGCTCCCTCTTTAATGAGTCATGAGATCAGATAATGTGAAGAAGGGCTCATTTAATCAAATATCAAAGGGCGTGTTGAGCTTTTTCTTCACCGGAAGTTTGGCGAGTCTGGCATAGTTCGGCACACCGTTGAGATAGGGTGGGTAGTCCTCGCCTTCAATCAGCGGCGCAAGGTAGGTCCTTGCCAGTTGGGTGATGCCGAAACCGTCGCGTGAAATAAAATCACTGGGCATCTTCTTTTCGATATTGGCCACTTTGTCCAGCCCGACTTCCCCCAGTCGCCAGCTGTAATTGTCCCCGGCCAGCCGTTCAATGGTGACCATCACAGAGTTTTTGCCGGCCAGCGCATATTCCACCGCGGCCTGGCCGACCGCATAAGCCTGTTCTACATCCGTGGCGGAAGCGATATGCCGTGCCGAGCGCTGCAGGTAGTCGGCCACCGCCCAGTGGTATTTGTAGCCAAGCTCATGCTTGATCATACTCGCCAGGGTGGGTGCCAGTCCGCCCAACTGCTGATGCCCGAATGCATCGGTGGTGACGGATCCGGCAATCATGGTGCCGTCGGAGTACTGGACTCCCTCCGAGGCGACGATGACACAGTAGCCCCGTTGCTGGACGGTCTGTTCGACTTTGGCAATGAACTCCTCCTGGGCGAAGGGGATCTCGGGGAACAGAATAATATGGGGCGGGTCGCCTGCCTGTTCCGCCGCCATGGCACTGGCAGCAGCAATCCATCCGGCGTGGCGCCCCATTACTTCCAGGATGAAGACTTTGGTGGAGGACTCGCACATTGCCGCGACATCGAGGCTTGCTTCTTTGGTAGAGATTGCCACGTATTTTGCAACGGAGCCAAAGCCCGGGCAATTGTCGGTGAAGGGCAGATCGTTATCCACGGTTTTCGGGATATGGATGGCCTGGATTGGATAACCCATTTTTTCCGAGAGCTGGGAGACTTTCAGGCAGGTGTCGGCAGAGTCGCCACCGCCATTGTAGAAAAAGTAGCCGATATTGTGAGCTTTGAATACCTGGATCAGGCGCTCGTACTCCACGCGGTTTTCTTCCAGACTTTTCAGTTTGTAGCGGCATGAACCGAATGCACCGGAGGGGGTATGGCGTAGGGCTGCAATGGCTTCATCCGATTCCCTGCTGGTATCAATCATGTCTTCCCGCAGGGCACCGATAATACCATTGTGACCCGCGTAGACCTTGCCGATCTTATCACTGTGTCGGCGTGCGGTTTCAATGACACCGCAGGCGCTCGCATTAATGACCGCTGTAACTCCGCCGGATTGTGCATAGAAGGCATTTTTTTTCGGCATGGGTTCCCCCGTTGGACCGCAATTTTCAGCAGCGGCGAATCATACTGGAAAGCGTTGTGGATTTCATTTTTTATGGTGGCGTTGCAGCACCGGCTCCGACTAGACTTGCAGGGTAATTGAATCCGCCCGTGAGTTTGCCGGTCGATTCTTGTGCTGGAGTGCTACAACAGAGACAGGCTATCGAGACAGTATGCATATTCATATCCTAGGTATTTGCGGCACATTTATGGGCTCGCTCGCGCAGCTGGCCAAAGCCATGGGGCATGAGGTGTCCGGCTGCGACAGTAACGTCTACCCACCGATGAGCACCCAGCTGGAAAATGCCGGTATTACCCTGACGGAAGGCTACGACCCCGCTCAGCTTCATCCCGCACCGGATCTGGTGGTTATCGGCAATGCACTGTCCCGCGGCAACCCCGCAGTGGAATATGTGCTGGATAACGGCATTCCCTATACATCCGGTCCGCAGTGGTTGGGGGATTATTGCCTCCGCGACCGCTGGGTGCTGGCGGTGGCGGGGACCCACGGTAAAACCACCACCGCCAGTATGCTGGCGTGGATTCTGGAATATGACGGTATGCAGCCAGGATTTCTGATCGGTGGGGTGCCAAACAATTTCGGTGTTTCTGCACGGTTGGGTCATTCGGCCTTCTTTGTGGTGGAGGCGGATGAATACGACAGTGCGTTCTTTGACAAGCGTTCTAAGTTTGTTCACTACCGTCCGCGCACGGCCATTCTCAATAACCTTGAATTTGATCACGCCGATATTTTTGCTAACCTGGCTGCCATCCAGACCCAGTTCCACCATTTTGTCCGCACTATTCCCGGCCATGGTCTGATTGTCGCCCCGGTCAGGGATGTCTCCCTGCAGGCGGTGCTGGCAATGGGGAACTGGTCGGAGTATCAGCCTTTGGGTGATCCCGATAGTTGGGATGTGGAGGCCGTACAACAGGATGGTTCTGTTTTCCGGATCAGTTATCAGGGTAAGCCGCGCGGGGTTGTCCAGTGGACGCAGACTGGAGATCACAACATTGCCAACGGCATGGCCGCCATCGCGGCCGCACATCATGTTGGTGTCACGCCAGAGGTGTCCTGTGAGGCGCTATGCCAGTTCAGTGGCGTCAAACGCCGTATGGAAAAGCTGGCGACCATTGATGGTGTCTCGGTCTACGACGATTTTGCCCACCATCCCACTGCCATCGCGACGACCCTGGCCGGTTTGCGCCATCGGGTGAACAGCGAAAAAATCCTCGCAGTCATTGAGCCGCGCTCAAATACCATGAAGCTGGGTATTCATCGCGGTCACCTTGCCGTGGCCACTGCCGATGCCGATCAGGTGCTCTGGTTCCAGCCGGATAGCGCGAGTTGGTCGCTGGTGGAAGAGGTGGCTGCCGGGCCGGTTCCCGCTGAAGTGCTCGGGACGATTGATGATTTGGTCGGGCGGATTTTACAGTTGACGGTGGACGGCACCCATGTGCTGATTATGAGTAATGGCGGTTTTGGCGGCTTGCACAGCAAGTTGGTGACCGCACTTGAGGAGCGTGCCCATGGCCGAATTTGATCGTTCGATAACCCTGGCAATGACCGGGGCATCCGGTGCTCAGTATGGCCTGCGTCTGCTGGAGTGTCTGGTTCAGGCCAACTGCCAGATCCAGTTTCTGATATCCGAGGCAGCGCGGGTTGTGGTGGAAACCGAGACAGAACTGACGTTGCCCGGGGATGAGGCGCTGGAGGATTTTCTCACCCTCAACTTTGACGCGGAGCCAGACCAGATTCTTGTCAATACGTCCCGCGACTGGTTCTCGCCCGTGGCGTCTGGCTCTGCTGCACCCCGTTCCATGGTGATTTGTCCCGCCAGTGGCGGCACTATTTCTGCAATTGCCTGTGGCGCCAGCAATAATCTGATCGAGCGTGCGGCAGATGTGGTGATCAAGGAAAAACAGCAGCTGATTGTGGTGCCCAGAGAGACGCCCCTGTCAGAATTGCATCTCGAAAATCTGCTGAAACTGGCCCGGTTGGGTGTTACCGTGATGCCGGCGATGCCGGGTTTTTACCAGAACCCGCAGACGATTGATGATCTGGTGGATTTTCTGGTGGCGAGGTTGCTCGATCATCTGAATATTGAACAGAGCCTGTTGCCCCGCTGGGGCGGATAATGGCCGCTAACCGGGAACTGTTGTGGTTGCTGGCTGTTCTGCTGGCCGTGCTGGTCTGGTCCTGGATCGCGCCGTTTGATCGCGCTACCTGGTGGCTTGAGGCGATCCCCGTACTGGTGGCCTTGCCGGTGCTGTACATCACCCGACGGGGTTTCCCGTTGACGCGACTCAGTTATTACCTGATTTTTCTGCACGCCGTCATTTTGCTGGTGGGTGCCCACTATACCTATGCCAGGGTGCCATTGGGTTTTTTTGTGGCAGACTGGTTTGATTTTACCCGCAACCACTATGATCGTTTTGGGCATCTTGCCCAGGGCTTCGTGCCCGCGATTCTGGCGAGAGAAGTCCTCTGGCGCAACCGGGTTGTGGTGGGGCGCTATTGGCTGTTCTTTCTGGTGACCTGTTTTTGTCTGGCGTTCAGTGCCTTTTATGAATTGCTGGAGTGGTTGACTGCGGTGGTTGGTGGCGACGGTTCTGTCGAGTTCCTCGGCACCCAGGGGGATGTCTGGGATGCCCAGTGGGATATGTTTATCGCGTTGCTCGGTGCGATAAGTGCCCAATTGCTGCTGGGTGGTTGGCATGACCGGCAGATGGCGGTAGTCGCTGCGGCGACCGGGCGTTGATTCCGATCCTGGTTCAGGCGCGCTGATACCAGTTCACCCCGGTGTTGTCGGTCTGCATGGCGACTTTCCCCCGTGCCATCAGATAATGCAGGTGGGCGTAACTTTCGCCCGTGGCCAGAACCAGCATCGAGTTGCCGATCGGTGCCTTGAAAAGCAGCGGAAACAGATCAACCACCCGTTTTGGCTCGTCGCAGTTTTGCATAATCCTTTCCAGGTCCCGTTGGTGGCCGTCGATCAGAGCCTGCAATCTCGGCTGCGCACCGGTGAAGGGCAGGCCGTGGGAGGGCAACACCAGCGTCTTTTCCGGTAGCAGGGCCTTGAGCCTGTGGCAGCTGTCGATCCATGCCTGCAGTGGGTTGCCGGCCGGTTCCATGGGCCAGACGCTGACGTTGGAGGAAATAGTCGGCAGCAGCTGGTCGCCGGCGATAAACAGGTCCAGTTCGGGGCAGTGCAGGCAGGCGTGCTCGGGGGAGTGTCCCTCGCCCATGACCATCTGCCAGCGACGTCCCCCGATGATGAAGCTGTCGCCGTGCTGCAGTCGGTGATAAGTGGCCGGCATCCCGCGTACCATGCTCCCGAAAGAGCCAAATTTGGCGCGATAGTAACGCAGTTGTTGATCGCTGAAACCGGCGGCCCGATAGAAGCTGATCGCCTCTTCCGGTGCTTCGCGGTTACTGTCGGCCAGCAGGATCCGACAATGCATATACTCGCTGCGGGACATCCAGAATTCGGCGCCGCTGTGACGGCACAGCCAGGCGGCGAGTCCGATATGATCCGGGTGCATGTGGGTGGCAATCAGGCGTTTTACCGGTTTTTTTGATGACACAATCGGCGAGAGTTTTAACCACAGCTCAGTAGTGTCCTCGGTGGCCAGCCCGGTATCGACTATCGTCCAGCCATCACTTTCTTCGAGTAGCCACAGGTTGATATGGTCGAGCCGGAAGGGTAGCGGCATGCGCAGCCAGTGGACGCCGTCGGCAATCTCTTTAAAAGTCCCCAGCGGGGGAGCTTCGGAAAACGGATACTGGGGTTTTGTAGCAGTGTTCATAAGCGTTCACATTTGGGATGCGGAATTGGACCATACTAACAAAGCACAACGCGACAATTCCCATGACTAGGCCAATACCTGCTGCAACCAGCCGGAGATTGCCTGAATTTCTCCCAGGCAGACCGAATGTCCCATTGGGAAGGTTTGGTAGCCGGGTGTAAAGCCCTGTTTGCGCAAAAAGGTGACACTTTTCCGGCCCAGCTGTTCCGGCACTACATCGTCGCTGTTGCCGTGGAATATCTGCACGGGGAGTTGCCTGTTAGCGGGATGAATGTCGATTGAATCTGCGGTGGCAAAATAGGTGGATAAAGCCAGTAAGCCCGCCAGGGGTTTGGGGTAGCTGAGGGCTGCTTCAAAGCCGACGGCTCCGCCCTGGGAGAATCCGGCAACGACAATCCTCCTGCTGTCGATACCCCGTTCGATTTCCCGGTCAATGAGCTGCTGGATTTGGAGAGCAGAGTGTCGCAGTTGAGTCAGATCCACCTTGCGATCCAGCTCCATCTCCAGAATGTCGTACCAGGCTGGCATCATAAAGCCACCATTGATGGTCACTGGAAGCTGCGGCGCGTGGGGAAAGATAAAGCGGACCGGTAAAGTGGTGGGTAGCTTTAATTCCGGTACCACGGGTTCAAAATCGTGGCCGTTGGCACCCAGCCCGTGTAGCCAAATGACAGCGGCGTTTGCCGGTGATGAGGGTTCTATTTCGACCCCGGGTAGTAGCGGTTTCATCTTTGCCTGAACTCCTGTTTTTATAGCTGGGCGGCCAGTATAAAGCCTGCTGGCGACCGGTGCGGAAAGTTTGCTACGCTGACTTCGGTTATTTTTTAGCGGGTAGGTTCTGATGTTGCCTGTATTGTATTCCTTCCGCCGCTGTCCCTATGCCATCCGGGCACGCATGGCCATTTGCTATGCCGGTGTCCCCGTGGAGTTGCGGGAAATTTTGTTGAAGAACAAGCCCCCGAGCATGCTGGCGGTTTCGCCGAAAGGCACGGTACCCGTGTTGGTGCTGCCCGACGGCCGTGTGCTGGATGAAAGCTGTGATGTGATGTGCTGGGCTCTGGCTGTTCACGATCCGGACAATTGGATAAATCCAGCTGTAAGCCGGGAAGCCTCCCGGCTGATTGCAGAGAATGACGGGTCTTTCAAAACTCATCTGGACCATTATAAGTATGCGGACCGTTACCCTGAGCAAACCCCGGCGCATTATCGTGCCGAAGGAGAGGCTTTTTTACAGACGCTGGAGGCCCGTTTGCAGCAGCAGCCGTACTTGCTCGGTCATCAACCGGGCTTTGCGGATGTAGCCATTTTTCCGTTTGTGCGGCAGTTTTCCCTGGTGGATCCTGACTGGTTTTCCAGTGCGCCCTACCCCAGATTGCGGCATTGGTTAAACCACTGGCTCGAATCCCCTCTGTTTACCTCTGTTATGGAAAAATATCCGGTCTGGCAGGAGGGTGCCGCTGCGCAGCTATTTTGGCTGCACCGCTGAAAACGACTAGAAGCTTTGCTCGCTTTGTGGAAAAAGACCCGTGCGCACAGCCTCGGCGTAGGCGTTCAGTGCGGCCGTCACATCACCGGTTTCTGCGAGAAAGTTTTTGGCGAAGCTGGGCTGATGAGGTGACAGGCCGAGCATGTCGTAGAGCACTAGCACCTGGGCGTCTGTGTCTGCACCTGCACCGATCCCGATCACTGGCGCGGCCAGTGCCTCGGTAATGGTTTTTGCCAGGGTGGCGGGCACGCACTCCAGCACCAGTAAGTCGATACCGGCTTTTTCCAGCGCTATGGCGTCGTTAATCATCTGCTCGGCTGCTGCTTCGTCTCTGCCCTGAACGCGATAGCCACCGAGTTTGTTGACGGACTGGGGCGTAAGGCCGAGGTGGCCGCATACCGGGATGCCCCTCTCGGTCAGCATGGCGACTGTCCTTGCCAGCCAGGCCCCGCCCTCCAGTTTTACCACGTGGGCGCCGGCCTGCATGATCCGTGCGGCATTGTCCATTGCCTGTTGTTCCGTCGCGTAGGCCATAAAAGGCAGGTCCGCCACAATCAGGGATTTACTGTTGCCCCGTCGCACAGCACTGACGTGATAGGCCATATGCTCCATGGTGACGGGAAGCGTGCTGTCCTGTCCCTGTATAACGTTGCCCAGTGAGTCGCCTACCAGCACAACTTCAATACCCACCTGTTCTATCAGTCGCGAGAAGGCGGCGTCATAAGCGGTGATAACCGGGAATTTGTCACCCTGCTGCTTGAGTTTGTAGAGGGTGTTGATGGTGACCGTTTTCATGGGTGATGGTCCTGTCACAAATGGGCTTGTGGATTGTAGTAGTGGCGTCCGGTCTTGATGTTCAGCAAATAGGCCAGCAGGTTTTGGTAGTCCAGCTCATTATTGGCGAGATCGATATCTGCTGCGTTGACAATCAACAGCGGGGCCTCATCGTAATAGTAAAAAAAACGGGTGTAGGCATCGTTGAGCTGATGGAGATAGGCTGCGTCTATGGATTTCTCTGCTTCGGTCCCGCGGCGCTGAACCCGGTCGAGCAATACTTCGGTGGGTGCCTGGAGATAAATCACCAGATCCGGTGTGGGGGCATCTATGGTGAGCTGCTGGTACACCGTCTGATACAGCTTTAATTCATCGTCGTCCAGCGTGATTTGGGCGAACAGTTGGTCTTTGTCGATCAGAAAATCTGCCACTCGAACCTGCTGGAAGATATCGCCTTGTCGCATTTCCTGAATTTGCCGGGCGCGGTGGAACAGGAAGAAAAGTTGTGCCGGCAGCGCACCCGAGCGCCGATCTTCGTAAAAACGTTCGAGGAAGGGGTTTTGTTCGGGTTCCTCCAGCAGTGTGTCGTAGTTAAAACTGCCCGCCAGTCGCTTGGCCAGCGTGGTTTTACCCACGCCAATCGGCCCTTCTACCGCAATAAACCCTGGCAGCTTCTGGTGTGCGTGCCCGGGCTTCAGATCGTTAGTCAGTTGTTCCACAGGGATCTCCAGACGAGAGGCGAACGATACCGTCAGATGGGCAGTTTTCCAAGTGTAAAACCAGTGGAGTTCCATCGGGAAAAATCAGCTGTTCCGTGATCTCCGCCAATGGCAACAGGACAAAGTTTCTGAGATGGAGTCCGGGGTGGGGAATCTGCAGGTCGGTGTCGTCAATAATCTGCCCGCCATACAGCAGAATGTCCAGATCGAGGGTGCGCGGACCCCAGTGTCTGTCCTTTTTGCGCAGGTGTGCCTGTTCGATGGCTTGTAGCGCCTCAAGCAGTTTTCGGGGGGGCAGTGATGTCTGAAGCCTGGCGACGCCATTGATGAAGTCTGGCTGGTCCTGTGGCCCCATTGGCGCGCTCCGGTACCAGCTGGATGTCGTTATCAGGCTGGTGTCCGGTAGAGATGCCAGTTCGATAACTGCGTCCCGGAGTTGTTGCAGTGGTTGGTCGAGGTTGCTGCCCAGCCCGATATAGGTGATTTCAGTCATGGTCTGGCTGGGTTGTGGCCGGTGACCGGCGCGGCCGCCGCCGACGACGTTTTTTGGTGGGTGTCGGCTCGGCCAGAGTGCTGACCATCTTGAGTCGCTGATCTTCGTCCATTTCCTGAAAGCGGGTCCACCAGACTCCCAGACCAGGTTCCAGTTCGCCGGCATCTTCTCGCAATAACAGGAAGTCATAACCGGCACGAAACCGTTTATTTTCCATCAGGCGGAAGGCTTGGCTGCCATTGCGACGGGGGAGGCGCAATTGCATCTCCCAGATCTCTCGCATTGGCATACTGAAGCGGCGGGGAATGGCTACCCGCTGGCAGGCTCTGTGCAGCACGTCTGCGGTGGCCTGTTGCAAGGCGTAGACCGGAGAAATGTTGGAGCGCTCAAATTTTTTGTTGGCCTGTTTGGCCGCCGGCCAGAGCAGTGCGGCAAACAAAAATGCCGGTGTCACCCGTTTGCCCGAGCGAATGCGTTTGTCGGTATTGGTCAGGGCCTGCTCAATAAACTCAAGATACCAGCCGGGGTCTTCATTCAGGGCGTCTTCGGTCGCGGGAAACAGTAGACGAAACAGATCATATTCCCGGAGTAGTCGGAAAGTGACCAGGGCCTGACCGTGCATCAGTAGCTTGAGGACTTCATCAAACAGCCGGGCCGGTGGAATATCTGCCAGCAGGTGTGCCATTTTACTGATAGCGGCGGCACTTTTTTTCTCAATACTGAAACCGAGTTTTCCGGCAAAGCGAATGGCTCGAAGCATCCTGACCGGATCTTCCCGATAGCGTACCTCTGGGTCGCCGATGATCCTGATTATGCGTCGCTCTATGTCTGCCAGGCCATTGGCGTAGTCATAAACGCTATTATCCTGCGGGTGATAGTAGAGGGCGTTCATGGTGAAATCACGACGACTGGCATCTTCGTTGATAGAGCCGAAGAGGTTGTCTCTCAGCAGCAGGCCCTTGGCGGATCGGTGTGATTCATCCCGGGTGTTTGAGCCCTGTTCGGTGTGATGGGCCCGAAAGGTGGTTACCTCGATAACTTCGGCGCCCATGCGGACATGCACAATCTGGAAGCGGCGGCCGACTATTCGGGCTCGCCGGAACAGTTTGTTGACCTGCTCCGGTGTGGCATCGGTGGCTACGTCGAAATCCTTGGGACTCAATCCCAGCATCAGGTCGCGGACACAACCACCGACCAGGTAGGCCTGAAAGCCATCGCTGACCAATTGTTCGACAACCTTTCTCGCACCACTGGTAATCTGCCTGGCGGAGAGCGGGTGCCCTCCGGAGCGGACAATATGGGGTTCGCTGATAACTGGGAGAGCGTGTCTCCTGAAATATTTGGAAAGCTTTTTTAGCATGTTGTGGTGGCGTAGACCCGTAAACTGGCGATTCTAGCACAGGGTATGACAAAAAGACTGTTGGCAGTCACGCTGATATTGATCTGGGATCAGATCAATTCTGGGGGACATTAAAAAAGGGGAAGCATTCAAGCTTCCCCCTGTATCCCATAGGCTATTGGTCGATGGGTCTACCCCCCTTGTCAACCTCCTAGCAATCCATCCTGTATTATTTTTATTGTTTATTTTTTTAATAGTTGCTGTTTTTATTGTGTCTATAGATGAGCATGAAGCGTGCCAGAAAATTAAAACCTTTATAAACAAAGTGTTACGTATTTTTTTGTGACGTGTCGCACATAAATTCATCAGTTTTGTTACCTATCTACACGACGGGCTGGTTAATAAGGTAACAGTTGGTTCTGGTGAAACAGCTGGCTAATCGTTTTTTTGACGGGGAATACCCAGCTTCTGGCGTCGTTCCCATAGACATTTGCGACTGATACCCAGTTTTCTGGCTAGCTCGGTCTCGCTCATGGCTTCCTGGTGTTCCAGTACAAAGCGGGTGAAATAATCCTCGAGCGACAATCCCTCCGGGGGGTCTGTGTCGATATGCTTGATGTTTGCCGGAGTCGAACGGAGACGGCTTGGTTGATCTCCAATCTCTACCAATGACAGTTCAATGCCCAGCAAGTCATGGCTGATCTGCTGATTTTCATCACACAGAATACTGGCCCGTTCCAGGGAGTTTTCCAGTTCACGGATATTGCCCGGCCAGTTATACATGGTGATGGCCTGGATGGCATCCGGTGCCAGCTTGAGATGATGCCTGTCGAGCTTTTGGCCCTGTTTGGCCAGCAACATATCAGCAATTTCCAGGATATCCTTGCCCCGTTCCCGCAATGGTGGCAGGTTCAGGTTAACCACGTTGATCCGGTAAAACAGGTCTTCGCGAAAGCGACCCTGTTCGCAGAGTTTTTTCAGGTTGCGGTGAGTCGCTGCGACGAGACGGACATCCACCTTGCGCGACTTGACCGAGCCGATGGCGCGAACCTCTTTTTCCTGTATGACCCGTAGCAGTCTTGCCTGGGCTTCCAGTGGCAGTTCGCCCACTTCATCCAGGAACAGTGTGCCGCCATCGGCAGCTGCGACAAGACCTTTGCGTGCTTCAGTGGCGCCGGTGAATGCCCCTTTCTCATGACCAAACAATTCCGCTTCAATCAGTGTTTCCGGGATCGCGGCGCAGTTAACACAGATGAGTTGTTTCTTTGCCCGGGGACTCTCATTGTGAATGGCGCTGGCAGCCAGTTCTTTGCCGGTGCCGGTTTCCCCGTGGATCAGAACTGTTGCATCGGTTCGGGCCACTTTTTGAATAATATTGTAAACGGTTTTCATGGCGGGACTTGAGCCGATCATGCCGCGATTGGACAGGTCGGGGGCATGGCGCTGTCCGACAGGACGTGGCTTGTCCATGATGCGGGTCACAGCTTCCAACAGCTCCGCATGATCGAAGGGCTTGGGGATATAATCGACTGCACCCATGCGCATGGTTTCCACGGCGCATTTCAGGCTGGCGTAGCTGGTCATGATCAATACGGGTACTGCGCCGGCCAGCTGAATCAGGTCGGTGCCCGGTGCGCCGGGAAGTCTCAGATCGCTGATGATCATTGAAAAGTCAGTGAGCTCAAAACGATTGAGCGCGTCTTCGATATTTTTTGCTTCACGGGTCTCGAAATGGTGATGTTCAAGCAGCCTTCTCAGTGAAGTGCGAAAAATATCTTCGTCTTCAACAATCAGAATCTTGTTCATGGCTAACCTGTATCAATAAGCGATCTGGTTTGCTTGCCGACCCGGGGGTAATGCTCTATAAGAGTCAGTCAGACAATTTAGGCAATGCGGCGGGCGTTGTTCATTCTACAGTGCCGGCGCCGGTATTTGTATCAATTGGGGTAATTGAGTCCGCTGCCAGTTGCGTACGCCCCACTCAAGCAATGCTTCCGGACTGGTGGCCGGCAGGTCAGCGGGCGGTTGCATACCCAGCCAGTGCATGGCCGCGAGCAGGTTGGCGCCAGGCTGTCGGTTGTCCACCGGCGGTGCCAGGTTTTGCTTGCTGAGTTTGTGCCCCTGTTCATTGACAGCGATCGGGAGATGCCCGTACACGGGAGTTGGCAGGGTTAACAGTTGCTGCAGACAGACCTGCCTCGCGGTCGAGTCGAGTAAATCGCTGCCGCGGATAATGTGGCTGATACCCTGGTATGCGTCATCTATGACAACCGCCAGTTGGTAGGCAAACAGGCCATCTTTGCGAAGTAGCACGAAATCGCCAGCGGTTTGCTTGACCCATTGTTGTTGACGGCCCTGAAATAGATCGGTGAATGCGATAAAACAGTTGTTGGGAACCGACAGTCGGAGAGCGTGTGGTTGCTCGAGGTCGCCGGGAACGCAGCTGCGTTGATGCAGGCCGCCGGTATCTTGCAGGACTTGGCGACTGCAATGGCAGGGATACGCGAGGCCGCTGTGGCTGAGTTCTTCCAGTGCGGCAACGTAAGCCTCGCTGCGCTGGCTCTGGTAGAGGGGCTGTCCATCCCAGAGCAGGCTGTGGGCTTCTAGTTGCCGGAGAATGGTATCTTCGGCACCTGGCAGTTGGCGGGGGGGATCAATATCCTCCATACGTACCAGCCAGGTTCCACCCTGCGCTTTTGCATCAAGATAACTGGCCAGCGCGGTAACCAGTGAACCAAAATGCAATGGGCCGGTGGGAGAAGGCGCAAAGCGCCCTGTGTAGGCGGGGTGATTACGGGGAGAGGCCATAGCAACTGAGGAAAGTGGCAAATTGCCATTTCCCTCAAGGCGCGTCAACCACCGGTCAGTTGCTTTTCCCTTATTTCATCAAGGGTTTTACAGTCGACACAAAGGTTTGCCGTGGGGCGTGCTTCCAGGCGCCGAATACCGATCTCAACACCACACTGATCACAAAAGCCGTAGTCGTTGGCTTCGATTCGCTCAATGGTGCTGTCAATTTTCCTGATCAGTTTGCGCTCCCGGTCGCGGGTTCTGAGCTCCAGGCTGAACTCCTCTTCCTGCGTGGCGCGGTCGGCAGGATCCGGGAAATTGGCCGCCTCATCCTTCATATGGGATACGGTTCGATCAACTTCTTCCATCAGCTCGCGTTTCCAAGCCAGCAGAATCTGCTTGAAGTGGCTGCGCTGATTGTCGTTCATGAACTCCTCACCCTTCTTTTCCTTGTAGGGGGTGAAGCCATGAAGTGAGGCAATGGTGACAGTTTCTGCTTTCTTAGGCATTTTTTTCCATTCTCGGTAATTTGCGAGACCCGCGTTTATAGTGCCAGCGGGAAAATTTTTCAAGTAAAAAAACTGTTTTCCGGGTATTAAGCCATGATTGACGTGTACGGGACGTTGCAATTGCAAGGCCAGAGTATAGCAATTTTCGCCACCTGTTTGGTTGACGGAGAAATAATCGCATAATGCTGGGGAGTATAATAAATGTTGATTATGTCACTGGTGTATCTTGTTGTGGCTTGAGGGCAGAATATCATGCAGACAGCGAAAAGAACCCGCAAGCTAACCTCCTTCAAGGTAGTGGATTTTCTTGAAGCTGCAAGGCGGCTTGAGGCAGAGGGCCGGGATATCATTCACATGGAAATCGGTGAACCCTGCTTCGCTACCGCAGCACCTATTGTAGAGGCGGCCCGCTTGGCGCTGGATCAGGGTAAAACGGCGTATACGCCGTCCTGCGGTATTCCCGAACTGCGTCATGCCATCAGTGATTATTACCGGCAGCGCTACGGTGTAACGGTTGATCCTGAGCGCGTGATTGTCACCACCGGTAGCAGTGCTGCACTGGGGATGATTTTTGAGTTGTTACTGAATCCCGGTGATGGATTTTTGCTGGCGGACCCCGGTTATCCCTGTAATGCCAATTTTGTACGGCGACTGGATGCTGAACCCCAGCTTGTACCGGTGAGCCCTGAGCATAATTATCAGTTGACCGCAGAACTGGTCAATCGCCACTGGCAGGCGAATACGGTCGGCGCAATGGTCGCGACCCCCAGTAACCCTACCGGGTCAGTTATTGACCGGGATCAGATGTCGGAGTTGTATCGGGCCGTTGCCTCCCAGGGTGGAACACTGGTGGTGGATGAGATTTATCACGGCCTGACCTACACGGCTGAGCCGCTCTGTTCCGCCCTTGAGGTGGCGGAGGATGTGCTGGTGGTAAACAGCTTCTCCAAGTATTTTGGGATGACCGGCTGGCGGTTGGGCTGGATGGTTGTGCCCGAGGCATTTGTCGATCTGTTTACGGTGATGGCGCAGAATTTTTATATTGCCAGTCCCACCCTGTCGCAGTATGCCGCACTCGCGGCACTTCAACCGGAGACCCTGCCGATACTGGATGGCCGCTGTGCGGAGTTTCAAAAGCGCCGGGACTATCTGGTGCCGGCACTGCAGAAACTCGGGTTTACTGTTGCCGGGTTGCCCGAGGGTGCCTTCTATGTCTATGCAGATGTGTCTGCCTTGACCGATGATTGTGAAGATTTCTGCTGGCAGTTGTTGAATGAGCACGGTGTGGCCTGTACCCCTGGGACGGACTTTGGTGAGCACCGTGCCAGTCAGCATGTGCGTTTTACCTATACTGAACCACTATCCCGATTACAGTTGGCCGTGCAGCGGATTGAGCGGGCGTTGCAGCCATGAAGATTATTCCGCCGTTTGAACGTGCCACATTGATTAAACGCTACAAGCGGTTTCTCGCCGATATTCGGCTGTCCAGTGGTGAAGAAATGACGATCCACTGTCCGAATACCGGCTCCATGAAAAACTGTTGGCAAGCGGAGACACCGTGCTGGTTTTCCCGCTCTGATGATCCCCGGCGAAAATTGTCGGGAACCCTGGAAATCACTACTACCCCGGATGGCTTTCTGACCGGCGTCAATACCAACCGGCCCAACAAGCTGGTTCGCGAAGCGATTGAAGACGGTGTTATTGCAGAGCTGCAGGGTTATGAGTCAATTCGCGCGGAAGTGAAATACGGTGCCGAGAACAGTCGCATTGATCTGTTGCTGACGGGGGAGGAGCTTGCGCCCTGCTATGTGGAGGTCAAGAACACGACCCTGGGCGCAGGTGGTGGCCGGGTGCTGTTTCCCGATGCGGTCACCGAGCGCGGTACCAAGCATCTTCGGGAATTGATCAGTATGGTCCAGCAGGGGCATCGTGCGGTACTGGTGTTTTGTGTGCAGCACAGTGGTGCCGATTGCGCAGGGCCGGCCGATGAGATCGATCCGGTTTATGGTGCGACTCTGAGACAGGCGATTGCCGCCGGTGTTGAAGTGCTGGTCTACGGATGCAGGCTGGCTGAGGATGAAATCGTCATTGACCGCCGCCTGCCTTTTGTCATCCGTTGATTCTTTAGGACCTGTTAACACCCATTGAATAGCCGCTGTTGTGTTTATACCCAAAGCACTCACTGCGTTCATGGGGCAGGCTCTCAGTCGCTCAAATAGAACCATATTCTCCCTCCCTCTACCTTGTTGAGGACAAAACTGACCTCCAGCAGCAATTATTCAATGGGTGTTAACAGGCCCTAGGCAAACAAGCCTTTCAGGGCATCCAGTGAGTTGCGCCCTTTTTGTCGGGCCACCTCCGGATCGCTCGGCTGTCCCATGCCTTCCTTTTCCAGATCCTCCTGCGGCAGTTCATCGATAAAGCGGCTCGGTGTTGTCTCGGCGATCTCGCCGAACAGTTTTCGCTTGGCGGCCATGGTCATGGTCAGGGTTTGTCTGGCCCGGGTAATGCCGACGTAGGCCAGCCGCCGCTCCTCTTCGATGGTATCCCCATCAATACTGTTGCGGTGGGGTAGTAGGCCTTCCTCCATGCCGATCATGAACACGTGGGGGAATTCCAGTCCCTTGGCGGCGTGCAGGGTCATCAGTTGTACCTTGTCATCGGCGGAATCCTCCTCCTGACGGTCGAGAATGTCCCGCAGCACCAGTTTGGCAATTGCATCCTCCACCGCGGTATCCTGCTGTTCCCGTTCTCCGGTAATGGCCAGTTCATCCCTGGTCAGCAGTTGTCGGATTTGCTCGATCAGAAAGTTGACATTTTCCATGCGCTTTTCTGCGACCTTGCCACTGCTGGCGTTCTGGTGCAGCCAGCCTTCATAGTCCATATCGTTGACCATCTCTCGGATGGCAGCAATCGGGTCGCCATTGCTGCAGTGGCTGGCCACCTGGCCAATCCAGTGCCTGAAACGTTGCAGTCGTTCCAGGTTGTTGGGCGCCAGCTGGCACTGTAGACCGAGCTCATCAATACAATCCATCAGGGACATCTGCCGTTCGTTGGCGTAGCGTCCCAGTTTTTCCAGTGTCGAGGTGCCGATTTGACGGCGCGGCGTGTTGATGATTCGCAAGAAGGCATTGTCGTCGTCGCCGTTCACCATCAGGCGAAGATAGGCCATGATGTCCTTGATCTCGGTTCGGGCGTAAAACGAGGTGCCGCCGCTGAGCTGATAGGGCACGCCCTGGGCCTGTAGTTTCAACTCCAACAATCTGGCCTGGTGATTACCCCGGTAGAGCACGGCAAAATCGCGGAAGTGACAACTTTTGCGTAATTTCGTATCGAGAATTTCATTGACGATTCGTTCGGTTTCCGCCTCCTCGTTGGCGGTGAGGATAATCCGCAAGGGGGCCCCAGGGCCCAATTCACTCCAGAGAGACTTGCTGAACAGGTGAGGGTTGTTGTCGATCAGCCGGTTGGCCGCCCTTAGAATGCGGCCAGTTGAACGGTAGTTTTGCTCCAGTTTGATGACGTGGAGTTCCGGAAAATCCTCCTGCAGTTGCTGCAGGTTTTCCGGCCTGGCGCCGCGCCAGGCATAAATGGACTGATCGTCGTCACCCACCACGGTCAGTGATCGTCTTGCTCCCACCAGCAATTTAACCAGTTGATACTGGGCAAAGTTGGTGTCCTGATACTCATCCACCAGCAGGTAACGAATGCGATTCTGCCATTTGCCGAGGATCTCCGGCGATTGCTGAAACAGCAGTGACGGGATCAGGATCAGGTCATCGAAGTCCACTGCGTTGTAGGCCCGCAGGGCGTCCGTATAACGCTGATAGACCAACGCTATTGTCTGTTCTTCACTACTGGCGGCATTTACAAGGGTTTGGGATGGCGTCAGGAGATCATTTTTCCAGCTGGAAATCTGGTGTTGCACCCTGTCCAGGTGATCGGCATCCAGGTCGGACTTCTTCAGCATCAGCTCTCGCAACAGGCTTTTTGCATCCTCTGCATCGAAAATGGAAAACCCTGGCTTAAAGCCGATCTGGACGATTTCGCTGCGGATAATGTGCAGGCCGAGATTGTGAAAAGTGGAGACGGTTAGCCCCTTGGCCTGTTGGCCGCTGACCAGCTTGGCTGCTCGCGCCTTCATCTCCCGGGCGGCTTTATTGGTGAAAGTGACGGCCGCAATATGACGGGCACTAATGCCGCATTGCTGAATCAGGTGGGCGATCTTGCTGGTGATGACACTGGTTTTGCCACTGCCGGCACCGGCCAGTACCAGCAGTGGGCCATCAATGTAATTTACTGCAGCGCGTTGCTGGCTATTGAGTTTGTTCAAGTCGATTTGCCGGATTGGAGGATGATCAGTGAGCTGCGGATTGTAGCAAGTGAATAGCTGCCGTCCACTGCTGCCCGACGGGGTCAACCAAAAACGTATTTACCGGGGGCGGGCCAAAGCACCTCATAATCCGTGCCTTCGGCACCCATGGTTGGCGGGGCAACCTGCTCGGAGGATTGATCATCCAGCCAGAGATTCCAGGCCGGCCACCAGGAGCCGGAGTGACTCTCTACCGACTCCACCCAGCTGTCCGGGTCAATGTAAGGTGCCATGGGGTCCTGTGACTTGATCTGGTAGCGGCGGTGGGGATGCTCCGGGCCGGATACGATACCGGCATTGTGGCCACCACTGGTGAGCAGGAAGGTGATATCCGAGCGGGCCATATGGTGGATTTTGTAGACGGATTTCCACGGTGCCACATGGTCGGCTGAGGTGCCCACCACAAAGAAAGGTACGCGAATATCCTGAATTGCGACAGGTTTGCCTTCCACCAGAAATTTGCAGCTGGCCAACCGGTTTTCAACGAACAGTTCGTGCAGGTAGCGGCTGTGCATGGCTGCGGGCATTCTAGTGCCATCGGCATTCCAGGCCATCAAGGCGACGGGTTTCGTCTCCCGGCCCAGATAGTAGCGCTCCACCGCCGGGTTCCATACCAGTTCCTGGGTGCGCAGTGCCTTGAAGGCGCCGCCCATGCTGGCGGCTTCCAGGTAGCCGTCGGTCCACATCATGCTATCGAGAAAAGCCAATTGGCTGGCACCCAGGAACAGTTTGATTTCGCCGGGCTCGGTGAAGTCCGTCTGGGCTGCCAGCAGGGTGATGCTATTGAGAATGTCGTCCTGCTCTCTGGCCAGATAAGCTGCCGTTATTGCCAGCAGTGTTCCGCCAATACAATAGCCGGTAGCATTGATTTTGGCCTTTGGTACCACCGTTTTGACGGCATTCAATGCGTCCAAAATGCCTGATTTGATGTAATCATCAATATCCAGTTCGCGATCATCTTTATCGGGATTTTTCCAGGAAATCATGAACACGGTCTTTCCCTGGGCAACCAGATAATTGACCAGTGATTTTTCCGGCACCAGATCAAGGATGTAATATTTCATGATCCAGGCGGGTACGATCAGCACCGGCTCTCTGGCCACGGTTTCCGTGGTTGGAGTATATTGAATCAGTTCGATGAGATTGTTCTGGTAGATGACCTGGCCCGGGGTAATGGCCAGATTTTCCCCCACCTTGAAATCACCCATCTCGGGCCGGTTATCCCTGAGCAGTTTCTTTTGAATGTCCCGTTGCATATTGCCGATGCCTTCCAGCAGATTCCGGCCTTTGTTTTCCCAGGTGGCCTTAAGAACCTCGGGGTTGGTTTGCGGCAAATTGGTCGGTGAGATGACTTCTAGGGCGTGACCATTAATGAAGTCCACCAGTTCCTTGCTGAATGGCCCCATACCCGGCAGATCCGTATCCGCTTCCTTCAGCCATTCCACCGCCATGCTGTGGCCCTTGGCCATGACACTGAAAGGGACTTTTCTCCAGAGATCATTCATGAAATAAGGGTATTTTTTGGGGGGTGGGTTCTCGCTTTTTTCGGTGATGGCCCGGGCGGTAAACGTGGATAGTCGCAGCAGTTTCTCAGAGAAGTTCTGCAATAACCTCACGCGTCTGGCGGGAGAAATAGACAGGTGGGCCAGCCAATCTGTGTAGGCCAGCAATAACTGAACAGGAGACAGCCCCTGGGATGCCTTGCCGATGATTGACCGTATCCGTGAGTCTATTTTCTCGACAGACGCATCGTTTAATCGGGGGATTTCGGCGATGAGATTATCCAGTTCATCAATCACACTGGAAACTGTTCTGTCCGGTTTTTCCGCCATGTATTGCTCCTTGGTTAAGTCTTGCCAGTATACCACTGCCCAGAGGTCATTTTTGTGGCAGCCGTTTGTTGATGGCAAATCAATGACTCAGTCTGAGCCTGTAGCCGAGGGCTTCAGTGAGGTGGTCCATAGTGATTGCGGCACTGTTGTCGAGGTCTGCAATGGTTCGGGTCACTTTTAATATACGATGAAATGCTCTGGGTGATAAACCGAGCTGCTCTACCGCCCGATTGAGCAGGGTTTTTTGTGACTGGTCAAGTGCGCAAAAGGCAGCCACATCCCGACTGGAGAGGCGGGCATTGATTGTTCCCGCCCGGGTCAGCTGCCGCTGGCGGGCCGCCATGACCCTGTTGCGGATATCCGTGCTGCAGTCGCCGTCGGTTTTTCCTTCAACCAGCCGGTCGCCCGGCAGAGGCGGGACTTCTATCTGTAAGTCGATGCGATCCAGCAATGGCCCGGAGATGCGATCGGAGTAGCGGTGTATCTGGTCGGGGGTGCAGCGACAGCGTTGGCTGCCGTAGTAGCCGCAGGGGCAGGGGTTCATTGCCGCAATCAGTTGGAATGCCGCCGGAAATCGAGTCTGGGCCTGGACCCTTGAAATCATGATTTCGCCGGATTCCAGTGGCTCACGCAGTACTTCGAGGACCCGTCGGGGAAATTCAGGCAATTCATCCAGAAACAATACGCCGTGATGGGCGAGGGAGATTTCCCCCGGCCTGGGCACACTGCCGCCACCCACCAGTGCTGTTGCAGATGCCGTATGATGGGGCGAGCGAAAAGGCGGGTTGTAAAGCGTATCCCGCAAGCCGCGACCTGCGACTGAATGAATGGCGGCGACCTCGAGCATTTCCCGCTCCTGCAATGGCGGCAATATACTGGTGAGCCGGCTGGCCAGCATGGTTTTGCCCGTCCCCGGAGAACCGCTGAAAAGCAGGTTGTGCCCGCCGGCAGCAGCGATTTCCAGTGCCCGTTTGGCCTGGTGCTGACCGATGATGTCGGCCATATCTCCCCCAGTTTCACCAATACTTGCCCTGGTGCCGCAGGAAAGGGGCTCAATCGGCTGATTGCCATTCAGGTGTGCACAGACTTCGAGCAGATGGGTGGCGGCGATAACCCGGGTTTTGCTGCTCAGGGCCGCTTCCTCCGCGTTCATGGCCGGCAAGATCAGGGATCTCCCCGACTTTCCGCAGGCCAGTGAGGTTGGCAGCACCCCCTCCACGGGACGCAGGTCTCCCGACAGCGCCAGTTCACCGATGACTTCGTATCGATCGAGCCGGTCAGCGGGGATTTGTGCCGACGCGGCCAGTACCCCCAGCGCAATCGCCAAATCGAAGCGCCCCCCTTCCTTGGGCAGGTCGGCGGGAGCCAGATTAATCGTGATGCGACGGGCGGGGAAATCGAAGTGAGTATTCAGCAGGGCGCTGCGAACCCGGTCCTTGCTTTCTTTCACTGCAGTTTCAGGCATGCCCACAATTGACAGCCCGGGGAGTCCGTTGGACAGATGAACTTCCACGGTCACAGCGGGAGCATCAATGCCGTATTTTGCGCGGGTATGGACGATAGCAAGTGACATGGAGGCCCTCCTTGGCTGGCATGTCGATCTGGTGGTGCTTTTTTGTATGGGGGCAGTCGGGCCGTTTAGTCTTGCCGATCTTCCAGTTGTACTTCAAGTCTGGCGAGCTGTTGCTCGAGCTGTTCCAGCTTTTCCCGGCTGCGCTTCAGGACAGCCTGCTGCGCGTCGAACTCATCCCGGGTTACCAGATCCAGCTTGTCGAAAGCAGCCAGCGCGGCCGCCCGCAGCTTCTGTTGCATGTCACTACCCAGGGCCTCTGCGCCTGGGGTAATGACATTGTTGAGTTGGTGCAAAAACTGGTTAATGAACTCGTTAGGTCGCATTGATGGGCCGCTCCGAATAAGTGGTGATCTATTTTAAGGAGATCACTCTGTATGTACAGAGCACTTTAGGTTACGGCTGCTTCCGGGCAGCAGTAAGCAGTGGGGGCTTTCAGCGAAGTTTTTTGGTGCGATGACCGATTTGGTTAGTCCATTTGTGCACAAAAAAGGTGCATTGAAAGGTTGGTGTCCGCTTTGCAGGAGTTCAATTACCGCTTTTTGAAGGTTGGCATGCCAAATGCATTAAGTGCTGATGTACCAATTGCAAACCGTGATTGCATGTTTAATTTTTCGCTGTTGTTTATATTTTGGAGAAGCATATGAACGCATTTAAAAAGTCTCTGGTCGTTACCTCTATGGCGCTGACCTTCCCCCTGGCTTCAAATGTTGCGCAGGCCTACGAGGTCTCTGCCAACGTCACAATCGCTTCGGATTACAGGTTCCGTGGGATTTCACAAAATGATACGGAGATTGCCCTGCAAGGTGGTTTCGATATCGCGTTTGATAACGGACTGTATGTGGGTACCTGGGGTTCCCAAGTCGACTTCAATGATCCGGACAGTTCCGATGCCGGGCTCGAACTCGATTACTACTTTGGTTACGGTGGCAATCTCACTGAAGAGATTAGTTATGACATCGGTTATCTTTACTACGACTATCCCGGTTCCGATGCAACTGAATTTGATCTGACCGGCAAGCGTGATCTCGACTACCAGGAATTTTATGGCAGCCTGTCCTACTTGGGTGGCACGTTGGGTTTCGCCTATTCTGATGACTATTTCCTGGAAACCGGTGAATTCTGGTATCTCTACGCGGACTATGGATTTGAGCTGCCCCACGGGTTTACTCTGGGCTTCCATGCCGGCTACAACGACTTCGAACACAAAAGTACCGACAGTGACCCCAAGGATGCTGAAGAAGCCTTCCTGACAGACGGGGAAGACAGCTATACCGACTACTCCATTACCCTCGGCAAGTCCTGGGAAGGTCTGGATTTCGCACTGAGCTGGATTGATACCACGCTGGACGATGAAGAGTGCTTCAATACTTCCTGGTGTGACAGCACGTTGTTGTTTTCCATTAGTAAAAGCATGTAATTGACCGGTGGCACCCGGTATCCGGGTGCCACCACCCCCTTGAGGAGCAATGCAATGAAAATGATTACAGCAGTTGTCAAGCCCTTCAAACTCGATGATGTGCGCGAAGCACTTGCCGCTATTGGCGTACAGGGTGTGACAGTGACAGAGGTAAAAGGGTTTGGACGGCAAAAAGGCCACACAGAACTGTATCGTGGTGCTGAATATGTGGTGGATTTTTTGCCCAAGGTAAAACTTGAATTAGCCCTTGCGGATGAAATGGTGGACGGCGCTATCGAAGCGATTACCTCTGCTGCTCATACCGGCAAGATTGGTGATGGAAAAATCTTCATTTCGGATTTACAGGAAGTCATTCGAATTCGCACCGGTGAAACCGGTGTAGAAGCAGTTTAAGACACGGGAGACTACGACAATGAGTCCTGAAATTATTGAAGTTAAATACGCGCTCGATACATTTTACTTTCTGATCGCCGGCGCGTTCGTGATGTGGATGGCGGCAGGTTTCGCCATGTTGGAGGCCGGCCTGGTTCGTGCCAAAAACACCACTGAAATTCTTACCAAAAACGTCGCACTGTTTGCCGTTGCCTGCACCATGTATCTGTTTGTGGGTTATACCATCATGTATGGCGGCAGCGCGGGTGGTTTCCTGCCTGATGGCTGGTTTGGTAACAGTATTGCAAATGCTTCCCTCGAAGAGGTGCTGGCCAGCGACGGAGACACTTATTACTCCGGCGCGTCGGATTTCTTCTTCCAGGTGGTATTTGTGGCAACTGCAATGTCGATCGTATCCGGTGCTGTTGCAGAGCGGATGAAGCTCTGGGCCTTCCTGATTTTCGCCGTGGTCATGACGGGTGTAATCTACCCGATTCAGGGAATGTGGACCTGGGGTGGCGGTTTCCTTAGCGAAGCCGGTTACTCCGATTATGCCGGCTCCGGTATTGTCCACATGGCCGGTGCTGCCGCTGCCCTGGCAGGTGTGTTGCTGCTCGGTGCCCGCAAGGGGAAATACGGTGCCAACGGACAGATCAACGCTATTCCGGGTGCAAATATGCCCCTGGCAACACTGGGTACCTTCATCCTCTGGATGGGTTGGTTCGGCTTCAACGGTGGCTCTGAGCTGGTCGTTTCAGATGTCAGTTCCGCCAATAACGTGGCCAGTGTCTTCGTCAACACCAATGCGTCAGCCTGCGGTGGTTTGATCGCTGCCCTGTTGCTGGGTCATATCCTCTTTGGAAAAGCGGATCTCACCATGGCGCTGAACGGTGCTCTGGCTGGTCTGGTCGCCATTACTGCCGGTCCTCTGGCACCGAGTCCTGTGGTGGCAACATTGATCGGGGCCATTGGCGGTATCATTGTGGTGTTTTCCATCGTTGGCCTGGACAAGATGAAGATTGATGATCCCGTAGGGGCCATCTCTGTTCATGGTGTGGTAGGTATCTGGGGTGTTCTGGCTGTGCCATTCACCAATAGCGACGCCTCATGGGGCTCTCAGATCTATGGCATCGTGGTGATTTTCCTTTGGGTCTTTGTGATGAGCCTGATTGTCTGGGGTATTATCAAGGTCGCCATGGGTATTCGCGTCAGTGAACAGGCAGAATACGAAGGTGTTGATGTGTCCGAGTGTGGCATTGAAGCCTATCCCGAGTTCACTAAAAGCTGATTCTTCTTCCCACTTCCAGGGGGCCGGTCGAGATGACTGGCCCCCTGTTTTTATGTTTGACCTGAAAAGCGGGTAACCGGGGTGCAATTATTGATGGGAAGGTGTATCTTTTGCCGTCAATTGTTCGTTCTAAATAAAATGTACAAGGTAAATCTATGAAGCTTATTACAGCTATTGTAAAACCCTTCAAACTGGACGATGTCAGAGAGGCGCTTGCAGAGGTCGGCGTTCAGGGTATCACTGTCACTGAGGTAAAAGGTTTTGGACGCCAGAAAGGCCACACTGAACTCTATCGTGGTGCGGAATACGTAGTGGATTTCCTGCCCAAGGTGAAACTGGAAATAGCGCTTGATGACAACCATGTCGATGTTGTAGTTGAAGCGATTACCAAGTCTGCCCAAACCGGTAAAATCGGCGATGGAAAAATCTTTATTTCCACACTGGAAGAAGTGATTCGTATTCGTACCGGAGAAACCGGTAGCGACGCAATTTAAATGGATGGCCGGGCTGACCGTCCGGCAACCCACAATCTCCCTGTCCTATTTCTTTTTCTTCTTTCGCACGTTGTCAGATTGATCGTGCCTCTACCGGATTTTTTATTGGCTCAGGGGTTGATGATCAGGTCAAAGCTCACCTGAATATTATCGCTGTAGGTGATTTCATCGGGTAGATAGGTTCCCGGTCGAGCAGCGCTGCTGCGCACCATCATTGTCTCCATCCCGGATGCCTTCATCATGTCGCCAGAGGGCGGCGTATTGCGATGGTAATCGATTCGCACGACAGGCCCAAGTTCTGCACCGTAGGCTTTTGCGAGCGCTTCAGCCTTGCTCTTTGAGTCTGAAATTGCCAGCAGATGGGCGGCCTGAATGTGTTTGGCCATTTCGCTGTTTTCGTAACGTACGTTATCAATACCCTCCAGCCGTTGGGCCAGTGCTTCGTCCATCACTTCGGTGAGTTGTGTCATATCATTTAACGTGACAGTGAGTCGGCGGATCGCTTCGTAACCACTGAACAACCGATTACTGTTGGTGTGCTCGTAGCGAGGGTAAATGCGAATGGATGAGGCTACCAGATCGTCCTGTGAGATAGAGATGGCTTTGAGTCGATCAATAAAGGCATTTACCCGGTCATCCACATCGCGCTTCGCTTCCTGGCCGGATTTGCGGGTGGCCCGGACGCTCAAATCAACGATGGCGGTATCTGCGGGAACGGTTATTTCACCGTAGCCATTGGTGGAAATCAGTCTTCTATCACTTTCATCATGGGCCTGGCAGGACAGAGACAGAAACAGTAAAGGTAACAATAGGACGTTGCGCACAATAAAACTCCGTTGGTGTATGTTGAGAAACCTTAACAAAAGTGGGTCAGGCAATGGATGTCTGTAACCGGATAGCCTCAGCAACCGCTCACTTTTTTTGGGCGCGAGGATGAGACTGATCATAAATTTTGGCAAGGTGCTGGAAGTCTAGGTGAGTGTAAACTTGAGTCGTGGATAAGTTGGCATGGCCCAACAGTTCCTGTACTGCGCGAAGATCGCCGCTGGACTCCAGCAGGTGGCTTGCAAATGAGTGGCGCAGCATGTGGGGATGTATTTTCCCGTCCATATTTTGCTTGAGACCGATCAGTCGGAGCCGTTCCTGAATGGTGCGAGTAGAAATGCGTTTGCCCTGACGGCTGACGAAAATCGCTCGTGTGTCGTTGTTGGCAAATTCACGGCGCCTTGTTAGCCAGGCTTTCAAGGCTCTTATTGCATGGCTGCCCACGGGAAGTTGCCGCGATTTGTTTCCCTTCCCGGTAACCGTCACCAGTTGATCATTCAGGTCGATATCTCCCAGGTTCAGGGCTGTTAATTCCGATAGCCGCAGGCCGGAGGAGTAGAACAGCTCGATGATAGCCAGATCCCTGCAGTCGATCCAGCTTTCCGCCGAGAAAGCCAGATAGCTGGCCACCTGGTCGGTATCGAGGGTTTTTGGCAGTTTTTTCGCAGACTTTGGTGCACTGATCGCCATCGCCGGATTGGCTTTCAGCCACTGTTGTTTGAGCGCGTAGTTAAAGAAAGTCCTCAGTGAAGCGAGCCAGCGATCCAGGCTGCGTCCGCCCAATCCCTTGCGATGAAGGGTGGTCAGGCAACTGCGAATATGTTGACTGTCCAGCTGTAACAACGACAGGGATTGCTTTTCACACCAGCCGTCCAGTTTGTGCAGGTCACGAAGATAGCCCTTGATGGTGTGAGTGGAAAGCCTGCGCTCGCTGCGTAAGTGCTGCTCAAATTGCTGGATTGGGTCAGTGCAGTCGGGCAGCATCGGTTCGGCCCCTTGGCTAGGGTAGCAGGCGGGGAATAATGCGATTCAGTACCTCTGCAATATAGCTGAGGAACAGCGTCCCCATGCTGCTCCGATAGTAGTTTGGATCAGTATGGCCGATAGCCAGCACGCCGAAAACAGAGCCGTGTGTCAGGGGTACAGCAGCCACAGAGCCCACATTTTTAGCTTCATTGCCAAACAGAAAGGCCAGCTCGTCACTACCCAGAACCCCGCAGATTGCCCGATTGGTGCGCAGTAGTGTCCCGATATGACTATTGGCCTGTTCAACACTAACCATCCGCACATGGGGGTTCAGTTCAGAGGTTTGGTCGTCACCAAACAGGAGCATGCTGTGGAATTGAACCTGGAAGTCTGTGCTGAGACTGTTGGAGGTGGCGTTGACAATGGTTGCGAGATCCTCTGCTTCCAAAAGGGTCAGAATGAGCCGTTTGGTTTTTTCGAAGAGTTTGTCATTGATTTTTGCTGAATCCAGCATGGCATTGAGCCGCTGTCGCATTTCCAGGTTGCGTTCCCGTAAAACGGCTACTTGCCGTTCAATCAACGAGATGGCTGGCCCACTGTCGTGTGGCAGCTCTATGAGTTCAAGCAGGTCTGGGTGATCTTCAAAAAAACACGGGTTCGTTTCCAGGTAGTTTTTAATCTGGGCGGGGGTCAGCAATTCTTCAGTATGCGGGGTTTTTTGCTCTGTACTCATATCTTTATCCGTCCATGAAAAACGGTGGTGGCCGGTCCGGACATGATTACCGGCTGATTCTCGCCTGGCCACTCTATCTGGAGACTGCCGCCCGGGAGGTTGACGGTTACGGACGAGTCTAGCAGGTCTTGCAAGTGGCCCGCCACTACTGCAGCGCAGGCTCCGCTTCCACAGGCTAGTGTCTCGCCAGCGCCCCGTTCAAAAACCCTCAGGTTGATCTGCTGGCGGTTTAGAATCTGCATAAAGCCCACGTTGACTCTCTGGGGAAAACAATGATGGCACTCTATCGCAGGTCCCAGTGTGTCGACCGGTGCTGTTTGTATGTCGCTGACGGTGAGGACAGCGTGGGGGTTGCCCATCGATACTGCGCTGATCGACAGTTCTTTGCCATCAACTGACAGGGGGTAGCTGATAGCCTTCCTGTCGGCAACGAACGGAATATCCGGCGGGGTCAGAATGGGCACGCCCATATTTACTTCGATCAGATTGTTGGCTTTAACCCGCAGCATGATAACGCCCGTCGCGGTTTCCACCCGTAACGTACTTTTTCCGGTGAGGTGCCGGTCCCGGACAAATTTGGCAAAACAGCGGGCACCGTTGCCGCATTGCTCAACTTCATTGCCATCCTGATTGAAAATCCGGTAGCGAAAATCCACATCATGGCGGCTGGGTGGTTCTACCACCAGGACTTGATCACAGCCAATACCAAAGTGGCGGTCTGCCAGCTTGCGGGCTAGCACCGGGGTCATGGCAATAGCCTGAGAGACGCCGTCAATGACGACGAAATCATTACCCAGTCCGTGCATTTTGGTGAAACGTAACAGCATAGCGCAGTTATCTTGTTTTAATGGTTTGATCCCAGGATAGTTCGGTTTCGCTGCAGGTTCAGGTGGGTAGCAGGGTCTCTCCGCGAATGAGGTCTTCAACTGTTTCCCGAGCCCTGACCTGGTGGGCCCGGTTGCCATCCACCATGATTTCTGCCGCCCGGCCCCGACTGTTGTAGTTCGAGCTCATGGTAAAGCCATAGGCTCCGGCTGAATAAACGCACAGCAGATCTCCCTGCTCAAGCACCAGCGGTCGATTTTTTCCCAGAAAGTCGCCGGTTTCGCACACTGGGCCGACAATGTCCCAGTTGTGGGGCGTGCCAGCATGGGGGGATACCGGTTCGATGGCCATCCATGCCTCGTAAAGTGCCGGCCGAATCATATCGTTCATAGCTGCATCGACAATGGCAAAGTTTTTGTCTTTCCCCGGCTTCAGGTATTCCACCCGGGTTAGCAGGATGCCGGCGTTTGCCGCTATCGATCGTCCGGGTTCGAGCACCAGTGTCATTGGCGATTGGTCGAGCTGTTGTCGAATAGCCGCGATGTATTCCGACGGATGAGGCGGTTGCTCGTTCTGGTAGCACACGCCGAGTCCGCCCCCCAGATCCAGGTGTTCCAGATTGATACCGTTGGCGGACAGTTGTTCTACCAGTTTCAGTACCCGATTCAGCGCATCGATAAAAGGTGCAATCTCGGTCAATTGGGAGCCGATGTGACAATCAATACCGGTAATGGTCAAGTGCGGCATTTCGCTGGCGGCGAGATAGACATCCAGCGCCTGGCTGATATCGATGCCAAATTTATTGTCGCGCAGGCCGGTGGAAATATAGGGATGGGTTTTTGCATCCACGTCGGGGTTGACCCGCAGGGAAATATTTGCCTTTTTGCCGGATTCGCCTGCCACCCGGTTGAGTACTGCGAGCTCGGCTTCGGATTCAACATTGAAACAGTGGATCCCGACCTGTAATGCCCGGGCCATCTCTGATGGCTGTTTGCCCACACCGGAAAAAATGACTTTCGCGGGATCTCCTCCTGCTGCCAGAACGCGCTCCAGTTCACCCACCGAGACAATGTCGAATCCCGCTCCGAGCTGGGCCAATACATTTAACACGGCGAGGTTGGAATTGGCTTTTACAGCATAGCAAATCAGGTGGTGTCTATCGGCCAGTGCGTCCTGATAAGCCATAAAATGTTCTGTGAGCGCCGCCCGGCTATAGACGTAAGTGGGTGTGCCGTAGCGCTCGGCAATTCTGGTGAGTGCAACGCCTTCGGCGCACAATCTGCCGTCTCGGTAATCAAAATAGTTCATGACTGGCCGCAACCCCTGGTGAATTATGCGTCGGTGTCCGAAGGCTGGCCTTCTTCCTCTTCCGCTGGTTGGGTTTGTTGTTCGGCAGGGGCCTGCTGTACCGGCTCGGGTGGAAGGTATAGCGGACCTTTATTGCCGCAGGCGGACAAGCCGATAAAAACCGCGCTGAGCAGTATCAGTGCAAAAAAACGTTGCATGTGGGGAAGCCTGTATTCTGATTCCGGGAATTCCTGCGAGTATAGCGGCTGTCACCCTAAACACTCAATCGCGTATACTCTTCAATTAGTTCGGTGATGCCTTCATGAGTTCTACCCTATGACTGAAATTGAGTTCGCCCAATTGGCAGACGAGCTGATGCTGTCCGTTGAGGATGCGATCGAAGACAGCGGCCTGGATATTGATTATGAGAGTGCCGGCGGCGTGCTGACACTCACCATTGAGGCAGAAAACTCCAAAGTGATTATTTCCCGGCAGCCGGCGATGTACCAGATATGGTTGGCCGCCAGGTCCGGTGGATTCCATCTGAGTTACCACGATCAAAACTGGCGCTGTACCACGACGGGTGAAACTTTTGAGACCCTGTTGAACCGTGTTTGCCGGGAGCAAGGCACGGGCGAGCAGAGGGTTTTTGATCACTCGAATGGCTAGTCAAATTGGTTTCAGGCACCAGGAACAAGCTAATGGCTTTTGCGGACCGGAGCCTTTATCCTTCTCAGTCTCGCGGTTGGCTCCCCTCTGCGTTTACATGAATCGGTTTGTGGTTATATGACGTATTGCGTTTCGATAAGATTGAATGAAGGACTGGTTTTTTGTTCTGATTCACGCACCAATGCTGGTCCGGACAGGGTCAGTACCTACAGCAAGTTGCATCGTTTTTCCATCCACGGTGACCGCCAGATGATGATGATGTCAGCAGGTAATCTGGCCACGAGTCAGGCAGTGATGGCCCAGATTGAGCGGGATCTCAAAGAGGATGCCGAATTCAATTTGCGCAAGGCCTGCTATCTGTCTGAAGTGGCTGATTATATTGGTGAACTGAGTGTCAGGGAGCAAAGCAAACACAAACAGAATGGGGTCAAGACCGGCTTCAACGCCGAGGCAACCTTTATTCTGGGTGGACAAATCAAGGGAGTGGATACCGAGCTTTACTTGGTCTACCCCGAGGGCAACCACATCACCTCCTCGGAACAATATCCGTTTTTGCAGATCGGTGAAACCAAATACGGCAAACCGATACTGGACCGGATTATCCGCCCCGAAACGCCCCATGAGACAGCCATGCGCTGTGCTCTGGTGTCGCTGGATTCAACGATGCGCAGTAACGCCACTGTGGGGCCACCCATTGAGCTGCTCTACTATGAAGCAGACAGCCTTAGCAGCCCGAACAAATATTATAAATTTGAAGATAATGATCCCTACCTGGTGATGTTGCGGCAGAGTTGGGATGAAAATATACGCAAGGCGTTCAGTGAATTGCCATCGTTGAGCCAAGTGTTTGGAGCTGACTTATAACCCGGTCAACAAATACCAGCTTGTTCTCTACTTGGTGGTTGATGATAAAAGGGTAAGCATCTTGCCGCCCGACACTTCGATTGAGTTCATTCAGGGTGATGCTCAGTTGTCGCCAGATATCAATGCGCGTTTGCATGTCCATGGCTGAGGGCCCGTGATTGATCACGCCGTGAGCCGCTGCCGTTTCCAGTGCATCATAGATGTGCAGGTAATGACCCCAGCTTTCAGCCCAGTCTTCAGATGGATGGGCACTGGCATAACTACTGATAAAGTGATCGGCCCAGTCCGGTGCCGGTCCATGCCTGTAGTAGTCATCCAGCGCACTGCGGTAATCCTGGCGTTCATCACCGAAGACGTTTCTGAAGGCCCGCTTCATGTCGTCATCCGGGTTGAGCCTTGACCAGTAATAGTGCCCGGATTCATGGCGCAGGTGTCCAAGTACAGTGCGATAGGATTCCTTCAGCTCGGACTTGACGGTCACACGGGCGATGTCGTCCGCTTCCATCACGTTGATCGTAATGACCCCACCGAGATAACCTGTGGTGACAAATGTCTCTGCAAAAAGCGGCTGTGTACGACCATCTTCAATAAAATCCAGTAGCAGGCCGCGTTCGGGTTCTGCCCAGCCATTTTCAAAGGGTAGGCCCAGCTGAATCAAAGTGAAAAACAGGCGTTTTTTGCCCTGTTCCAGTCGCAACCAGCGAGCCCTGTTTTCGGGTTGGCTCTGGTTGGGAACAGTGCGGTTGAATTGACAGGCTGTGCAAAGTGAGTCGTTGCTTTCTTTAGGGAGTAACCAGTTACAGACACCAAATTCCATTTCGTTGCTGCAGAAGCGGAAGAGCTGCTGATCGCTGGCCTCGAACAATTGGCCATGAACGGCGGTCAGCGTCCGCATTTCCATATTGCCGGGGTCAAAACCCAGATTGGTTTTGCAGTAAAGGCATTGACGACTTTCAAAAAAAACCTGATTGCCACAGTGGCAGAAAAATTTCTTCATGATTGCATGGGCAAAAACCAGGCTGTATTGATGGCATCATCAAGTTGATTGAGTGATATTTGCAGCTGATCGATAAATTGGTGCAGTTGTGCCAGGGTCATTTTTTCTGCATCAAACCGGGTCAGCTTTTGCAGTGCCGATTCCACTATCTGGATCGCGTCGTCATTGTTGCTCAGTGGCTGCAGTTCTTCAAGGATTCCTGTCAGGCAAAAGTAAACGGTACGGGGTAGCCTGGCTTCCTTGAAAATAAAATTGACCACAGCGTTTGGTTCCACCAGTGGGCCAATTTTGTGGCGATAGGCGCTCATCGCCGAGAGCGATTTCAGCATGCTGCCCCACAGCAGGGGATCGATTGCCTGATTGGTCTCTGCCCTGCCCAGAATAGCACCTGCACCCACGTCGATAATGCGGGTGCTCATGTCGGCTCGTTCCAACAGGTGCCCCAATTTTATAAAGCGGTGTGAGTGTTCCCTGAAGAGGGTGGTCATCAGCAGGCCATTGACCATCTGGCAGCGGGAAATAATCTGTTCCAGAAATTCGTAGCGGTGACGTCGACCAATCGACTTCTCTGCCGTCTCCTGCGTGTAGATGAACAGTTCATTGACATGCTCCCAGGTCTCCTCGGGTAGCACATCGCGGGTGGTGCGGACATTCTCTCGAGCTGCCTTTACCGAGTTGCTGATGCTCGAAGCATTTTCCTGATCCGCAATCAGGAAGCGGAGCACATTCTGCTCATTAAAGACCCGGTACCGCTTTGAATAAACAGGCTCTGCATCCAGCATCTGAATGAGTACCTCCCAGCCAACCTGGGTGTCACGGGGTAAATCCATTATCAGGTGAGTGTAGGCATTGGTCAGTCTGGCCGTGTTCTCTGCGCGTTCCAGATAGCGGGCCATCCAGTAGAGTCGTTCGGCAACGCGGGACAGCATCGTCATCAGTTCCCCTCCACAACCCAAGTGTCTTTGCTGCCGCCGCCCTGAGATGAGTTGACTACGAGAGAGCCTTTCGTCATGGCGACTCTTGTCAGTCCGCCCGGTGTGACCCAGGTATCTTTGCCCTGCAGGATAAAGGGGCGCAGATCCAGGTGGCGCGGTTCAACAGTGTCGTCGATATAGGTCGGCGCAGTCGATAATGACAGGGTGGGCTGAGCAATATAGTTGCGTGGATTATTTTCAATCAGCGCGGCAAACTCTCTGCGCGTCTGGGTGCTGGCATGGGGGCCAACCATGATGCCGTAACCACCGGATTCATTGGCGGGCTTTACCACCAGTTTGTCGAGGTTGGCCAGCACATACTCACGGTCTTTTTCGATCATGCAAAGATAGGTTTTTACGCTATCAATCAACGGCTCCTGTTTGAGGTAATAGCGGATCATATCGGGTACATAGGCGTAAATGACCTTGTCATCCGCTACACCGCTTCCCGGGGCATTGGCAATGGCAACATTCCCCGCCTTCCAGGCCCGCATGATTCCCGGAACCCCTAACATGGAGTCCTGGCGAAATGCTTCCGGGTCAATAAAGTCTTCGTCTATGCGCCGATAGACCACATCCACTTTCACTGGCCCGTCCACGGTGCGCATATACACGCAGTCGTCATCATCGGTGTGCAGATCGTTACCCTCTACCAGTTCCGCGCCCATACTTTGGGCAAGAAATGCATGTTCAAAATAGGCGGAGTTATAGATCCCGGGCGTCAGGACCACAATGCACGGTTTACCCATTTTTTGAGGAGAGAGGGAAGCGAGGGTTTGATAAAGCTTGGAAGGATAGTCGTCTACCGGCTGGATGCTGTAGTTTTCAAAAAGCTCCGGCAGAACACGTTTAGTGATCTCCCTGTTTTCGAGCATATAAGATACACCGGAGGGCACTCGCAGATTGTCCTCAAGCACATAGAATTTTCCATTGCTGTTGCGCACCAGATCGGAGCCACAAATATGGGCCCATGCGCCATAACGAGGCGAAACCCCTCTGCACTGGGGTTTGTAATTGGTGGATTCAAGGACAATGTCTGCAGGCATCAACTGGTCAGCAAGGATACTCTGTTTATTATAAATATCATCGATAAAGCAGTTAAGGGCACGGGTGCGCTGTTGTAATCCAAGACTGATTTTCGACCACTCCTTTGCCGTGATGGTCCGGGGGATGATGTCGAATGGCCAGTTTCGGTCAATGTTGCCGCCCTCTGTGTAAACCGTGAAAGAGATGCCCATATCCCGGATCGCCAGCTCTGCGGCAGAGCGTCGTTCATTAATCTCCTCCTCTGGCAGGCGCTGCAGAAAATTGATCATGCCCCGTGCGGCAGTTCTTGGATTTCCTGAACTGGTTAGCAGCTCGTCATAAAACAAGCTGGAGTTATAGCCTTGCCAGGTTTTATTCATAAATTGTCACGCACCTCCCGTTATGGCATGTCGGCCGTCCTGAAGGCAGCCCAATTAATGACAAATTAGCAATCGCTATGCCAACAATAATTGCCGACGGAGAGAACAGGCAGCAGCTCTCTTCTGTAAAACGGTTGTCGACTGCGCCTTTATTGCGGAGCTGACACAGTCATAGTGGTGTAGCACTGCTCCGCAGTCAGGTTCGATTGCTGAGTCGCTCGGCCGCAGATTGGACGGCAATTCTTACTTGTTCGGGTGCTGTGCCCCCAATGTGGTTTCTGGCGGCAACAGAGCCTTCGAGTGTCAATACATCGAACACATCGGTTTCAATGACAGTCGAGAATTGTCTCAGCTCTTCCAATGACATATCCGAGAGGTCCTTGTTTTCAGCAATGCCGAATGCCACGGATTTGCCGACAATTTCATGGGAATCGCGGAAGGGAATGCCTTTGCGAACCAGATAATCAGCGAGATCGGTGGCGGTTGAAAAGCCGCGGCGTGCAGCTTCACGCATGGACTCTTTCTTCGGTTGAATAGCCGGGATCATGTCGGCAAAGGCCCGCAGGCAATCCTTGACGGTATCCACGGTATCAAACAGCGGCTCCTTGTCTTCCTGATTATCCTTATTGTAGGCCAATGGTTGCGACTTCATAAGGGTCAACAATGCAACTAAATGGCCATTAACCCGGCCCGTTTTACCCCGAACCAGTTCGGGTACATCGGGGTTTTTCTTCTGTGGCATGATGGAAGAACCCGTACAAAAGCGATCCGGCAGCTCAATAAAATCAAACTGTGCGGAGGTCCATAGGATCAGTTCTTCGGAAGCGCGGGACAGATGGGTGAGCAGGATGCTGGCAAATGCACAAAATTCAATGGCAAAGTCCCTGTCGCTGACGGAATCCAGGGAATTTCGGGTGGGGCCATCAAACCCCAGTAAATCTGCGGTCATATATCGATCAATGGGGTAGGTGGTCCCTGCCAGGGCTGCAGCACCCAGAGGTGATTGGTTGAGGCGTTTTCTGCAGTCGAGCAATCTGCCGTAATCGCGTTCCAGCATTTCAAACCAAGCCATCAGGTGGTGACCAAAAGTGACTGGCTGAGCTGTCTGGAGGTGAGTGAATCCGGGCATGATAGTCTCTGCCTGGGCTTTTGCCAGGCCCAGAATACCCTGTTGCAGACGGGTCAACTCCGCACCGATGGCGTCAATTTCATGTCTCAGCCAGAGTCTGATATCTGTGGCCACCTGATCATTTCTTGAGCGTCCGGTATGGAGCTTTTTGCCGGTGATGCCGATTTGTGAGGTGAGCGCTGCCTCCACATTCATGTGGACATCTTCCAGTGCCAGGCTCCACTCGAATGTACCGTTTTCAATGTCCGTCAGAATAGTCGTCAGGCCATTTTTGATCGACTCAAGTTCATTTTCATCTAGTACCCCGACTTTGGTCAGCATGGTGGCGTGGGCGATAGAGCCCTGAATATCCTGTGGGGCGAGGCGTTGGTCAAAGTCGACAGAGGCCGTAAATCTGGCCACGAATGCATCCGTGGCCTCATTGAAGCGGCCGCCCCAGGATAGATTGGTATCTTTTGAATTGCTCATCGGTAAACTGAACCTTTATAACTTGTCGGACCACAGATAAAGTACTGCGGGTGCAGGAAAAACCTGATTATAGCAAAGCCGCGTGAAACGCGAGTGAAACAGGATGGGTTGGCGTTGATGGGAATCGTGGATCGGTGGAAGGCGAATAAATCCGGGGCTGCACAACTGTTTCTCCGGGAAGGGGATACTTTCCTGCCTAACTTTTGCCGCGGTCAGGGGTTGTTGACCGTGATTGTTATCTCCGAATTGCTGGCACTGATGATTAGTGTCGCTGACAGTGGTCTGCAAAACTTTGACTGGGTCAAGCTGGCAAAAGTGTCCCTGCTGTCCCTTTGGATCGCACTGCTCAGTGCAGTCGTGCTCTGTTTCGCCAATCGATTGCTGTCCGGCGTACGGCTGGTGACTGCAGCAACCCTATCTTTTCTGCTTATTCTGATGGTCACCCTGTTTTGTGGTGCTGTATCCGAAGGTATTATGTGGTGGTACTCAGCACCTTTGGCTGAGCGCAGTTACAACACTTGGAATATTGCCGAGTATTTGCTTCTGGTGGCGATACCCGCCGGTATTCTGCTTCGTTATCTGTATCTTCAGCAACAGTTGCGGTTGCGCCAGCGAGCTGAACTGGAAGCGCGGATTCAGGCATTGCAATCGAGAATCCGGCCCCACTTTCTGTTTAACAGTATGAACATGATTGCCAGCCTGATTGGTTCTGACCCCGAAAAAGCTGAGCGCGTCGTGGAAGATCTGTCGGACCTCTACCGCTATGCCCTGACGGATGCGCAAACGCTGGTTCCGTTGCGCGAGGAGTTATCTCTTTGCCGCCGTTACATGGCGCTGGAGAAGCTGCGATTGGGTGATCGACTCTCGGCGCGGTGGGAAATTGGTGATTATGGGGAAGGCGTACAGATTCCCTGTCTGACACTTCAGCCAATTCTGGAGAATGCAATTTACCATGGAATTCAGTTGTTACAGGAGGGTGGTGAAATCACTATTTCTGTCCAGCGAATCCGGGACTGTATTGAAATTGTCGTCTCCAATCCATTGCACCGAGCGCTCCAACAGCACCGGGGTAATAAAATTGCACTGCAGAATGTCCGGCAACGCCTGCAGGCGCATTTTGGTTCCGGGGCCAGCGTCACTGCGGAATCCGGTGAAAGTTGCTATATTACTCGCATTAGCTACCCAATCGGATAGTAGGCTTGGCGATGAGAATACTGATCGTTGATGATGAACCACTCGCCCGTGACCGTCTGAAAAGAATGTTGTCGGTGATTGATAGTTGCATGCATGTCGGTGAAGCCGGCAGCGGTGAACAGGCCCTTGAGGTGGCTGAGAAGTTCAGCCCGGATCTGGTGTTTATGGATGTGCGGATGCCGGGGATGGATGGCCTTGCAGCTGCCCAGTATCTGTCGGATTTTGAGCCGCCGCCGGCGGTTATCTTCTGTACCGCTTACGACGATTATGCCGTCGAGGCTTTTTCATCTCAGGCGATCGGTTACCTGCTCAAGCCGGTTAAACAGGTGGATTTGGAAAATGCCATTCTGCGCACCAAGCGAATCAATAAAGCACAATTAATCGAGTTGCAGGATTCGCCTGTCTATCAGACAGATGGTAGGAGCCATATTGCGGCCAAAAATCGTCGGGGTATCGACCTGGTTGCCATTGCTGATGTGCGGCTGTTTCAGGCAGATCATAAATATGTAACGGCCTATCATACCCAGGGCGAAGCACTCCTCGACGAAACACTGAAAGAACTTGAGGATGAGTTCGAGAACCGGTTTTTTCGCATTCATCGCAATGCACTGATTTCAATCCCGCATATTGAAGGCCTGGAACGCAATCTTGAAGGACAGTTTTTTGTCCGCCTTCAGGGAATGGATATTCGCCCACAGGTTAGCAGGCGTCATGTGGCGCCGTTGCGTAAACTGCTCGAGCAGATGTAGGGCAGTTAACTGCATGTAGCTGGGGTTGCGTTGTCTGCCGACAAAGATCCCAACCCAATCTGTTATGATGCGCCGTTTGCAGGCAATGGTCGTTACTATCATGTCAAAACACCTTCGTATCGCAACCCGTAAAAGCCCCCTGGCGCTCTGGCAGGCAGAGTATGTCAAAGAGCGGCTGCTGCAACTCCATCCGGATCTCGAAGTGAGTCTTGTCACCTTTACCACTAAAGGTGACAAGATACTGGATGTGCCATTGGCGAAGGTTGGCGGCAAAGGGCTTTTTGTCAAAGAGCTGGAAGTTGCCATGCTGGAGGATCGGGCAGATATTGCGGTTCACTCGATGAAAGATGTGCCCATGGAGTTTCCGCAGGGTTTGGGTCTCAGTGTGATCTGTGAACGAGAGGACCCCACCGATGCTTTCGTGTCCAATCATTTTGCGCGACTGGAAGAGCTGCCGTCCGGCAGCCGGGTCGGAACATCGAGTCTGCGTCGCCAGTGCCAGCTCCGGGAGGCTTTTCCCGAGCTGTTGGTCGGCGATCTGCGAGGCAATGTCCAGACGCGTCTCGGCAGGCTGGACAGTGGTGAATTCGATGCTATTTTGCTGGCGACGGCCGGGCTGGTAAGGCTGAAAATGGAAGCGCGTATCAGCCTCCGGCTGGCGCCGGAGCAGTGCTTGCCTGCAGGTGGACAGGGGGCCGTGGGCATTGAAAGTCGTGTTGGCGATGACTGGGTTCAGGTGTTGCTGAAGCCGCTACATGATGAGGCCACAGCGGAGTGTGTCATGGCAGAGCGCGCCATGAATCGACGTCTGGAAGGAGGCTGTCAGGTGCCGATTGCCTGCTATGCCATTCACCGTGGAGAACAGCAGATTTGGCTGAGGGGCCTGGTCGGCTCTCCCGATGGTACCCGGATCATACGAGACGATATCAGCGGCAGTGTAAACGACGCCGAAGCATTGGGTATTGAGCTGGCCGAGCGGCTCCTGCAGCGGGGTGCCGGTGTCATTCTGCGTGAGGTCTACGAGAATCATTGAGTCGAGCGCAATGAGCCGGTTGAATGTATTGTTGATAAGGCCGCTTCTGGAGCAGGATGAGCTAGTGACATCGCTGGAGCTGGCAGGGATACAGATTTACCGCTATCCGGTAATGAAAATAGAACCCGTACTCGCTCCGCATGCCAAATCGAAAATCCTGGACTTCGATCACTATCAGATAGCGATATTTGTCAGCCGCACTGCAGTCCGGTTGGGTGTTGATTGGCTGGAAAATTACTGGCCGATGTTACCGGTGGGTGTACGCTATTATGCGGTAGGTAAAGCCACAGCGACGGAACTTGCAGAGCGTGGAATTTGCGCTGAGTCGCCCCAGACAACCTTTAACAGTGAAGCGCTATTGGCATTGGACTCTCTTCGGTCCGTTGCCGGCCAGAAAGCGCTGATTTTTGCCGGAAAAGGTGGTCGTACGCTGTTGGCCGAAGAGCTACAGAAACGTGGTGCGACAGTGGATCGCTGTGAGTTATACCGGCGCTGCATAATGAAAGACTCCGCCGGTAAAATTGCCAGACTGCTGACAGATAAAAAGTTGGATCTGGTGGCTGCCCATAGTGGAGAGTTGGTTCATAATCTGCTTGCAGTCGTTCCCGCCGAACTCCATGGCGCACTCTGCCGGTTGCCTGTCGTTGTGCCGGGTGAGCGGGTTGCAACCATTGCGAGAGACCTGTCGTTTGATCGGGTTCTCACTGCCCCATCGGCGGCGCCAGAGGACATGGTCTCGACTATCCTTGAGTGGTACAGTAATAAAATCTAGATCTGTGTTACACGTTTGCCGTGGATAGCTTGGCTACAGAAGACAGTTAATTACACCGTCAGTCTCAAAGCCCAGGCCAATCGTTATAATGAACTCCAGTCACCATCGCCAGGAATCGAGTCAGTGGATAATGACAAGCAGCCAGATGACAACAAACAGCCAGTAAATCCGGAAAAGTCTGCAAACCGACAGTCTGCTCAAGCAGGTGATTCGGTATTGACGCCTTCCGGGGAGATGTACGACCTACCTCCCGCAAAACCTTCTAAAACCTCCAGTTCGACGAAAAGCACGACCCCTGAAAAACCGGTCAAAGCTTCATCGGGCAGGCCAATGCTGATTTTTCTGATGATCCTCCTGATACTCACCATTGCCGCAGGTGGGGCCGGTGGCTGGTGGCTTTATCATCATCAACAGCGTCAACCGGGCATCCAGGAGGATTTGACTGTCCTGCGAGCTGATGTTGAACGTCTGCGGCAGAGTCTGACTGAGGAAAGGCGTTTGCGAAGTGATCTTGCTGCGGGTTCAAGTCAGGCTGACCAGGAGCTGACGCTCAGAATGAATCGTCAGGCCAGCCGGCTCGAGGAAATTTCGACGCCCTCCAGAAAGGACTGGAAACTGGCCGAGGCCGAGTATCTGCTCAGACTGGGTAATCAGCGACTGCTGACCGAGCGGGACAGTGATGGTGCGCTGGCCTTGTTGCAGTCCGCCGACAGTATTCTTCGCGACCTTGATGAAGTCGAGTTATTGCCGGTTCGTGAGGTGCTGGCAAAAAATATCGTCGCCCTCAAGTCTGCCCCCGTAGTCGATACAGACGGACTCTATCTTGAATTAAAAGCGATTGCCGGGGAGGTGGGCGATTTACCGATATTGGCACCCCAGATGCCGGAATTGACAGGGCAGGTCGTGCCAGTTGAGGCCGCTACTGATCAGGCTGATACCTGGTATGACCCGCTGGTCAGGGTGTTTTACAGCACCTTAAACCAGATTAGCCAGATTGTTCGCGTCACGCATCGTGAAGAGGCCGTCAAACCAATACTGTCTCCCCAGCAGGAACAATTGATTCGCCTGAGGCTTATGACGGTTCTGGAGTCGGCTCAGCTGGCTATGTTGCGTGAGCAACAGGTGGTTTACGACGAGAGTCTGGCTCTAGCCCAACAATTGCTGGCTGATTATTTTAAGCTCAATGAAGCGCGTTCAATGGCTTTGGTTGAGCAGTTAAGTGAGCTGCAGCAGCGATCAGTGGTTCAACCGCGCACGGATATTTCAGCTGGGCTCAACGCGCTGCGTGATTACATCGATAGTTGGCGTCAACGTCATGATCTGGATTCCCGGGGAGGTCAACAGCGGTGAGAAAGTTGCTGTTGTTTATCGTATTGATTGCCCTGATTGGCGGGGTCGTAGCGTGGCAAATGCTGGAAACCAGTGGTTATGTGTTGATAGCCGTCGGTAACTATACCGTTGAAATGAGCCTTTGGGCGCTGCTGTTTTTACTGCTGCTGGTGTGGTTTCTGCTCAGAACGGGGGGCTATTTTTTTCGATTGCTGGTAGAGCCCGGTAGACAGCTTGTTCGTCAGCGTGTGACCTCCAGACAATCGCGTTTTCGTGCACGGACTGCAAAAGGGTTGTTACAATTTATCGAAGGTCGCTGGGATCTGGCTCGTCGCAATCTCAAGCACGCAGCCCGACATTCCGATATGCCGCTGATCAACTATCTGGCTGCTGCAAATGCAGCGCATGAACTCGGTGACCGTCTGGATGCCAATCGACTGCTTTTGAAAGCAGAACAAACCGACCCCGGCGGTGAGCTGGCTATCGGGTTGGTTCAGGCAAGAATGCACCTGCATAGTGAGCAGTACGAAGAAGCATTGGCGATTCTGCAACGCCTCTACGCTGGTGAGCCTGACCACCCTCTGGTATTGCGTTTATTGCAGCAAGCCTATAGTGGGCTGGAGGACTGGGCTAGCCTTGAAAAGCTGCTGCCGGACTTCAAGCGTTACCGGGTGTTTGATGAGCGCACACTGGGGCAGATTGAAGTGGATATTTACGCTGCGCTCCTGGCCGGAATGGCGGCTCCGGCTCAACATAGTGGTTCGGCAAGCCTGGTCAAACTCTGGCAGGACATACCCCGTCATGTGCGTTCAAAGCCATTAATACTGGATACCTATATCAACAGTTTGTATCAATTGGGCGATTATGCCCGGGTGGAGGATTTGCTGCGAAAAACCCTCAAATCCAGGTGGGACGAGAAGTTGGTGAAGTTGTTCGGTGTGGTGGATGGCGGAGATCCGCGCCGACAATTATTGCTCGCTGAGCGCTGGTTGCGAGAACGTCCCAATGATGCTGTTCTGATGCTCACGCTGGGCAGGCTTTGTCTTCGTAATCAGCTTTGGGGCAAGGCCCGCGATTATCTGGAAAGCTCCTTGTCGCTCAAAGCAGATCCCGAGACTTATGCTGAACTTGCCGGTTTGATGGCCAGACTGGGCGAGCATGAGAAAAGTGCACGTTACTACCAGCAGGGGTTATCTTTTACTACGGGCATAGGCCAGCCACTCAGAACCTAGTCTGAGTAGCTAACAGCAAAAAGGCGCCTCTCGAGGCGCCTTTTTGCTGTTCTGGTTAACGGGCCGTTAAAGCTTGGGGCCCGCATTTAAAACAGCGTCAGTGACTTCAAATCGCTTGATATTTTCAATAAAAAGTCCGGCGAGCTTGCTGGCCTGTTCGTCGTAGGCAGCCTTGTCTTCCCAGGTTTCGCGGGGATTGAGGTAGCGGGTGTCAACGCCCGGCACCGTGAGGGGGATATCTAGGTTGATCAGTGGCAGCCGGACGGTTTCCACATCCTCCAGGTCGCCGTTCTGTATGGCGGCAATAATGCCTCGTGTCACCGGGATCGGGAACCTGGATCCTGTGCCACCCGGCGCTCCCGAGCCCGCCGTCCATCCGGTGTTAACCAGGTAGACACGACTGTCGAAATCGTCGATACGCTTCATCAGCAACTCGGCGTATACATTAGCTGGGCGGGGCATAAAAGGGGCCCCGAAACAGGTGGAAAAGGTTGGCTGAATGCCTGCACTTCCGCCCACTTCCGTGGAGCCTACTCTGGCTGTATAGCCACTTAGAAAGTGATAGGCAGCAGCTTCTTTTGAAAGAATGGATACCGGTGGTAAAACGCCGGATACATCACAGGTCAGAAAGATGACATTTTTCGGTTCGCCGGCACGGTTTTCCAGGCAGCGCATCTCCACATGCTCCAGCGGATAGCTGCAGCGGCCATTTTCTGAAAGGCTGGTGTCATCGTAATCGGCCGTGCGACCGGCATTGACGACGACGTTTTCCACTATGGCGCCAAAGCGAATCGCATCCCAGATGACCGGTTCATTCTTTTGGCTCAGATTGATGGTTTTGGCGTAGCAGCCTCCCTCCATGTTGAACACGGAGCCTTTTGCCCAGCCGTGTTCATCGTCGCCGATAAGGTAGCGATTCGGGTCGGCAGAGAGGGTGGTTTTTCCGGTGCCCGAGAGGCCGAAGAACAGGCAGACATCACCGCCGGCGCCGACGTTGGCAGCACAGTGCATGGGCATGACATCTTTTTCTGGCAACAGGAAGTTTTGTACCGAGAACATGGCCTTTTTCATTTCGCCAGCGTATTTCAGTCCTGCAATCAGTACCTTGCGCTGTGCGACATTGATAATGCCCACGGCATCACTGTTGGTGCCATCTCGTTCCGGGTCGCAGACAAAATTGGCGGCATGGAGAATTTTCCATTGCTCTTTGCCGGAGGGGTTGTATTTTTCCGGACGAATAAACATGTTGTGCCCGAACAGGTTGTGCCAGGCGGTTTCGGTAGTGACCTTGACCGGTAAATAGTGCTCTGAATCCTGGCCCACGTGCAGGTGGGATACAAAGCGATCACGATCCGCCAGATGGGTTTCCACGCGATCCCACAATGCATTGAATGCCTCTTGCGGAAAGGGGCGATTTACGGGGCCCCAGTTGATGTCATCCCGGCTGCTTGGTTCATCTACAATGAAGCGGTCCGCCGGTGATCGGCCGGTTCGGTTGCCGGTGACAGAGAGAAAGGCGCCTGTATCGGTCAGGTGGCCTTCCCCGCGCTGGAGGGCCAGTTCAATCAGCTCGGCGGAGCAAAGATCGGTGTAAACGTTCACCGCAGAATCTTCGATTTGCGTCATCAGTAATATCGTCCTGTAGGGGTTTCCGGTCAGGTTGTCGGCCCTGCTGGAGCCGAAGGGGTGGCAATTATGCCAGAAAAAATTCCTCTAGTGGAGCACCGGGGGACTTTCGTCGAACAGCCGTTGGATATCATCGCGGGTAAACGTGTAATGCTGGCCACAGAAATGACAATCAATGGCCACCAGCCCGGCTTCATCAAGGATGCTGTTGAGCTCTTTTTCTCCGAGGGAAAGCAGTGCCTGAGAGATACGCTCTTTTGAGCAGCTGCAGTTAAACTGGACGGGTTTTGCTTCGAATAGTCTCAGCGGTTCCTGGTGAAAAAGGCGGTGAAGTTGTTGTTCGTGGTCGAGCGTTAGCTGCTCTTCGGCCGTGATTGTGTTGGCCAGTTGTGTGGTGTGTTCCCACATCTGCAGATTTTCTTCCGCCGACGTTTCCAGCTGCCTGGGCAATGCCTGAAGCAGCAAGCCAGCAGCCCTTGGTGAATCAAGTTCAGTGTCGGCCGCCAGCCAGATCCGGGTCCGGAGTTGTTCAGAGCGAGTGAAGTAATCCTCCAGACAGTTGGCGAGATTTTCTGACTCCAGTGGAACAATACCCTGGTAGCGCTCGCCGTTACTGGGGTCAATCGTCAGGCTCAAGGTTCCCATCCCCACGAGTGCTGCGAGTGGTTCATCGGTATTAAAGTCATAAGCGCGGTCAAAACTGGCAATCGCTCGCAGGTTGTGGTGGCGGGTACAGTCAGCCATGATCATCGAGAGTGGACCCGGCCCCTGGGCCTGAAGTGTCAGGACGCCATCAAATTTGAGTGTTGCACTGAGCATGCCTGCAGCCGCCATGAATTCCCCCAGCAGGTGCTTGATCAACTGAGGATAATTGCCACGGGCGATGGCTTCGCCATAGCTTTGTTTCAAGGTTAAAATTTCGCCGCGAATATCAAATTGATCAAAGATAAATCCTTGCAGTTTGTCCCTGTCGGGCATTTGGTGGCTCCTCTGAAACGGGCGATGGAATTTAGTGTGGTTCCGGAGAGTTGTCCAGTGTGGTCAAGTTTCTTCCGGGTTCAAATGTAGGTGGCTACGAGCAATGGATCTGGATTTGTTTTGCCAGCTGTTTTGCCCGTTGTTGTCGTTCCTCTTCGCTAATGATGATTTCATTGCCTTCGCTATCTTCGAAAGCAACCCTGCCACGCAGTACACGGAGCTGGTTGCGTGCTTTCTGGCAGTCCCTTTGCTTATGTAGATGCTGTTTTTCCTGCTCAGCCTTTTGTCGGGCGTTAAACGCTTTTTCTTCAGGTGTTTCTCCCGGGAAAACAGTCTTGAGCTTTTCGGTTTCAGTAGTGCTGGAATCGTTGTTGAGGGGGCGCAACTGCCCCGATATATCTTGCGCAGTAGCGTTGTTCTCTGGCTGTTTATCCGAAAAATGTACTTTGCCACTTTCGTCAACCCAGCGGTAAATGGCCGCCTGGCTCAGGGGGGTCAGGCATAACAGCAGGACAAGGATGCGTGCTTTCATGATTGGTTCTGCTCCTTGAATCGGTGGATTTGCCGGCGCTGCTTTTTGCTGGGCCGCTCGTCGGAAAAGCGAATGCCCTGCTGGGCGACTTTGCGTTGAAGCGCCTGTTGCTCGCGTCTGACTCGGCTTTGTTCCGTTTCTGTATAGAGTTTCGCCGCGTCGTCGGCGCCCCGACGCTGGGTGCTGAGCTGCTCCACCAGAACGGTTTTTTCATCCCACCCCTGCCGTATATCGAGGACGGTCCCCACTGTGATCTCTTTACTGGGCTTTGCACGATGACCATCAATGTGGACTTTGCCGCCTTCAATAGCCACTTTCGCCAGTGCGCGTGTTTTAAAGAATCTCGCAGCCCACAGCCATTTATCCAGACGGACCTTCTGATCAGGTATTTTTTCATTCGCCATCGGGCAATATCTCGTCAAAGTGAATGATAGACGGAAACTCCTGGATGATGATGGGTGCTGTTCGGCTATCCGGTTGGCTGATAGCCAAAAGGTGGCCGATGCCATAGGCGGCTGCCGCTTTTAATACTGGCAAAGAGTCGTCGATAAACAATGTTCTGGCCGGGTTGAAATGTTGCCGGCGTTCCAGTAATTGCCAGAATATGGGGGATTCTTTGGGGTGGCCGAATTCGTGGGAGCTGTAGACTTGGTCCAGTAGGGGTTTGATGCTGGTGAGCTTCAGCTTGAGATCCAGGCTCTGGGGGTGGGCATTGGTGATCAGGATTCGTTGTTTACCATGGGCGCCCAGTTGTTCGAGAAACTCCTGCACGAAGGGGCGCTCAGTGATCAGGTAATCAATCTCTTCTTTCAGCTGACGAATATTCAGCGATAATTCTTGGGACCAGTGTTCCAGGCAATACCACTCCAGCGTACCGCGTTTTGCATTGAGTCGTTTGTGCAGCTCGGGTGTTGTCTTGTTCGCGCAGAGTCCATGATGTTCTGCATAGCGGCGGGGTAGGTGGGTGAGCCAGAAAAAATTATCGAAATGCAGGTCCAGCAGCGTGCCGTCCATGTCGAGTAGTACGGTGTCGATAGTATTCCAGTCGATCTTCACAGCTATAATGGTCTGCCACGTTATCAAGGTATTGTTCAGTATGCCGACAAAACCCCTCATATTGAAGCGGCGACAGCTGGCCAAAACCCGGTTGTTCCAGATTGAAGAGCAGGACCTGCAGTTTGCCAATGGTGCTCGGCGTGTTTATGAGCGGTTGCTGCGATTCGGGGAGGGTGCGGTACTGATTGTTCCCATGCTGGACGATGAAACAGTCCTACTGGTTCGGGAGTATGGTGCCGGCATCGGTGATTATCAGATTGCCTTGCCAAAAGGCGCCATAGATCCCGGAGAGGATGCGTTGCAGGCAGCCAACAGGGAGTTGATGGAGGAGGTGGGCTATGGTGCGCGCGAGCTGCAACTCATCAAAAGTCTGACACTGTCACCCGCTTACATGGAGCACGATATCCTGGTGGTTTTGGCAGAGGGGCTCTATGAGAGCCGATTGCCCGGCGATGAGCCAGAAACTATTGAGGTGATCCCCTGGAAGCTCGACGACCTGGCCGCATTGGTGTCCCGGGATGATTTTACGGAGGGACGGTCAATTGCTGCATTGTTCTTGGTCAGAGATTTACTCAACAATCGGGCAGCGATAAAGCTGTGAATCACCCTTTTCTGAAAGACATCATGGCGCTCGCAGTGGATGCAGGTAAAAGCATAATGTCATTTTATCACAGAGGCGATCCTCTCCCGGTGATGACCAAACAGGACCGTTCGCCGGTGACTGAGGCAGATTATAGCGCTCACCGGGTATTGGCGGCTGGGTTGCCGGATTTGCTGGCTGTTCCAGTGCTGTCGGAGGAGTCCGAGCCCCCTTCGCTTGATGTCAGGGTCCATTGGGGGAGCTACTGGCTTGTTGATCCACTGGACGGTACCCGGGAGTTTCTGGATGGCAATGATGAGTTTACGGTCAATATCGCACTGGTTGAGTCAGGGATGCCCAGCCTGGGGGTGATCTATGTCCCTGTCACGGGCATTGGTTATGCCGGGGGCCCGGGTCTTGGAGCATTCAAATATAAAAATCAGCAGTGGTCTGAGATTCAGGTGCGGACGGAGGCCCAGCGTCGCCTGCTGGAGGAGCCTTTCAGGTTGGTGGCAAGCCGTCGGCACGGAATATCAGAGGTTAGTCGGCTGGCAGAAAGGCTGAGGTGCTCTCTCGGTGATGTGGTGATTTCCGAGGTTGGCAGCTCATTGAAGTTTTGTCATGTCGCCGAGGGGTACGCCGATTTATACCCGCGCTTTGCCCCCACCAGCGAATGGGATACCGCAGCAGGGCAGGCAATACTTGAAGCCGCAGGCGGGTGCGTGGTGGGACTGGATTTTCGCCCTCTCGCCTATAACAGCAAGTCTGACTTTCTCAATCCTTTTTTTTATGGATTGGGTGACGGTGCTTTCCCCTGGCAGAACCTGTTAACCACGCTGGGGGATGATCTAGAATAGATCTTCAGGTCTCGGGCCTTGTGATGAACCGAAGCCGTCATCAGATGACCTGTGGTTGTCCATCAGAGGGGGGACATCCTCCTCGCGGAAAATTTCAAACACAGCATTGCTGTGGCCCGGCCCGACCCGCAGCCCTGTGTCAGGATCAATTCTCACCATCACCACACCTTCCGGTTGTGGGCGACTGATTTCCGGTTTGTCTGCCAGTGCCACCCGCATGAAGTCCATCCAGATTGGCAGGGCCGCAGAGCCGCCATATTCATTTCTGCCCAATAACAGGTTTTGATCAAAACCAAGCCATGCAGTGGCGACAATGTGTGGGCTATAGCCTGAAAACCAAGCATCTCTCGGACCATTTGTCGTGCCGGTTTTTCCTGCCAGATCCGTACGTTTTAGTGCCAGTGCCCGCCTGCCTGTTCCCTTGACAATAACGTCTTTGAGAATGGAGTCCATGATGTAGGCAACCCCCGGCTCAATGATTCTTTGCGCATTGGGTGGAGGTAAATACAATTGTTCTGGCGCGTGAGGGTTGACGTTGGCTGCGTCATTATCGGAGGGCTGCGTGGGTGGAGTGACATCCCTGTCGTCCAAAGCATCGGGTTGTCTGTGGTCACAATCCTTGCGGCAGACGGTCATGGGTGCTGCCTTGTATAGCAGTTTGCCGGCAGAGTCTTCCACGCGATCCACTAGGTAGGGTTCGACCCGATAGCCACCGTTGGCCAGCGCTGCATAGCCGGTGACAATCTGCAATGGGGTGACGGCATGGCTGCCCAGTGCCAGTGACAAGTCCCTGGGAAGTTTACTTTCATCAAAACCAAAACGTTTCAGTCCATCGATGGCTTTGTTGATGCCAATAGATCGCATCAACCTGATAGAGACCAGATTTCGGGAAAGATAGAGCGCTTTGCGCAGACGGGTGGGCCCAAAAAACTTGCCACCATCATTTTCAGGGCGCCAACTCTTTTCCAATGACCCGTCGTCGAATACCACTGGCGCATCATTGATGATGCTGGCCGGCGTAAATCCGTTTTCCAGTGCAATCGTGTAGATAAAGGGTTTGAAGTTGGAGCCCGGTTGGCGCTCAGCCTGGGTTGCCCTGTTGAAATTGCTCTGGCGGAAGTCGTAACCTCCGATCAATGCCTGAATGGCGCCATTCTCGGGATCAAGGGCAACAATGGCGGCTTGGGCTTTGGGTAGTTGGCCCAGTTGCCACGACTCCTGATGTTGCCGAATTCTGATGAGGTCGCCCACAGAGAACAGCTCATCTGCTGTTTTTATGGGTGCGGAGCGGTTGCTGGGGCTTATATAGCGCCGAAGTCCCTTGAGGCCGTTTTCCCAGGCAATTTCAATCGTCTCAGCGAATTCTGTCTGAACGACCAGGGCCTGGGGTTTTATCTCGGAGATAATGGCGGGAACCAGGTTTCCGTAGGTTTGCGTCTGACGCAAGGTTGTCTGCCAATCCTCAGGCTGGGGTAGATTTTTTTCAGGGCCACGAAAACCGTGCCGGCTATCGTAGGCGATCAGCCCATCCTGAACGGCCTGCTCGGCAGCTTGCTGCAGCTGGCTGTTGACGGTCGTTATTACCCGGTAGCCATCGGTGTAGGCGGACAGTCCCACCATATCAACGATCTCCCGGCGGGCCATTTCTGCGATGTAGGGTGCATCGAGTTCAGTCAGATAGCCGTGATAGCTGGCACTGACCGGTTCGTTTCGCGCCGACAGGTAAGTCGCTTCATCAATATGATTCAGTTCGAACATTCGCTTCAGGATCCAGTTGCGCCGAATCAGGGCCCTGGTTGGGTTGGCAATGGGATTAAAGGCGGAAGGTGCCTTTGGTAAGCCCGCCAGCATGGCCACTTGAGCCAGATTGAGGTTATCAATCGTCGTGCCATAGTAAACTTGGGCGGCGGCCTCAATGCCGTAGGCGCGATTGCCCTGGTAAATCTTGTTGGCGTAAAGCGTGAGAATCTCGTCTTTGCTGAGTTCGTCCTCAATACGCAATGCCAGCAGAATTTCATTGAACTTTCGGGTGAATGTTTGTTGACGGGTGAGGAAGTAATTGCGGGCTACCTGCATGGTAATGGTGCTGCCGCCGGTTTGGATCTCGCCAGTGCTGATCAGCTCCGAGGCGGCCCGCAGCAGGCTGGTAATATCCACGCCGGAATGCTGATAAAAGCGATCATCCTCAGCGGATAACAATGCTTGTATATAAATGGTGGGAATTTGCTCGAAGGTGATCGGGTTGCGTCTTTTTTCACCAAATTCACCAATTAGATGCAAATCTTGTGAGTAAATTCTCAAAGGTGTCTGCAGTTTTACCTGTCTGAGGCTTTCAGAGGAGGGTAGTTTGGGGCTAAGGTAGAGATACAGGCTCCCGGTTGCAATCAGTGTACAGCCCAGAGCGGATAGAGCGAGCCAGACTAGTATGACGGTGATTTTGTAAAAGCGGTGAATCATGTGGAGACCGTTTAAAAAAACAGCATGCTATTATAGAGCCAAAAGAATAGGGACACACTACTTGCAAACTTGCAAAAAATAGTTAAAGTCCTGACTTAGTTGCTTTGCGTAACCTTGGGAAAAGAAAACAAAAATGGGACTTTTCAGTTTTCTAGACCAGCAACCCAAAAGTTTATTGGGGCTGGACATAACATCTTCCGCTGTGAAGTTGCTGGAGATCAGTCGTAACGGTAACCGTTACAAGGTTGAAAGCTACATGGTGAGACCTCTGCCACCGAACACGGTTGTGGAAAAAAACATCAATGATGTAGAGGCTCTCGCTGAGATCATTCGCAAGGTGGTGAGCCAAGCCAAAGCCAAGGCCCGGGATACTGCGGTTGCGGTATCGGGTTCGTCGGTGATTACCAAAGTTATTGAGATGCCCGCCGATCTTAATGATCAGGCAATGGAAACCCAGATCGCCCTCGAAGCAGATCAGTATATTCCCTATCCCCTCGATGAGGTTGCGCTCGACTTTGAAGTGATCGGCCTCTCGGATAACAATCCCGAACAGGTCGATGTTTTGCTGGCTGCGTGCAGGCGGGAAAACGTCGATTCCCGTGCCGATGCACTGGAGCAGGCCGGCCTTAACCCCAAGGTGGTCGATGTCGAGGTCTTTGCTGTCGAGCGTGCTTTCGAGCTGTTGTCGACGCAATTGGAAGAGCTCGGTGATCAGGTGGTCGCTATCGCGGACATAGGTGCCACCATGTTGACACTGAGTGTTCTTGTGAACGGTAAAACAGTTTATACACGGGAACAGTTGTTTGGTGGCAAGCAGGTTACCGAAGAAATCCAGCGCCGTTATGGCTTATCCCTTGAGGAGGCAGGTCAGGCAAAAAAACAGGGCGGCCTTCCGGAAGACTATGTCTCAGAAGTGTTGGAGCCATTCAAGGATGCCTTGGTACAGCAAATATCTCGTTCCCTGCAATTCTTTTTTTCATCCAGCCAGTACAATTATATCGATCAATTGATTCTGGCGGGAGGCGTGGCTGCGATGGAAGGATTGCGTGAGGAGATAGAGGGCAAGTTGGGATTGCCCACAATGATTGCTAACCCCTTTGCGGATATGGAAGTGTCCAACAAGGTGAATGCCGTTGCATTGGCTAATGATGCTCCGGCCATGTTAATTGCCGCTGGGCTCGCGTTGCGAGGGCTTGAATAAGATGGCCAAGATCAATTTACTGCCTTGGCGCGAAGCACTCCGCGCGGAAAAGAAAAAAGAATTTATTACACTTATTTGTGTGGTTCTGGTTGCTGCAGTGATCAGTGCATTTGGCTGGGATCGCATGCTCTCCAGTCAGATACAGACCCAAAACGACAGAAACTCCCTGTTGAAGACAGAGATTGCCAGACTTGAAAAACAGGTCACTGAAATTAAAGAACTGAAAAAGCGTCGCCAGGACTTACTGGATCGCATGGAGGTAATTCAGGAGTTGCAGGGCAACCGGCCGGAAATAGTCAGAATTTACGATGAGTTCGTTCGATCAGTGCCTGACGGTGTTTATTTCACCAAGATGACCCGAAAGGATGATCAGATTTCACTGGAAGGGTATGCAGAGTCAAACAACCGAGTCTCTACTCTGATGCGTCAGCTTGATGCCTCCTACAAATTCACTGAGCCAAACCTTACCAAAGTGCAAGCCAATGATGTCCTCGGTGAGGACGGAAGCCGGTTTGAGATGAGAGTCAAAATTGTCAATACACCGGTTGCGCAAGAGTCTCCAGGTGAGACTGCCGAGGGAGATACCTGATGGCGTTAAGTGATTCCTTACAGCAATTAAAGGATTTTGATTTCACAGACTTGGATTTTGACAGTATCGGCGTATGGCCGCTTCCTGTCAGAGTGCTGTTGTTGATCGTTATTTTTTCCCTGGTGTTGGCTGGTACCTATTACTTTCATGTCAAGGATCTTGGTGTAGAGCTGGAGCAAGCTAAATCTCAAGAGGTCAAGTTAAAGAGTAACTTTGAACAAAAGGCATTCCAGGCGGCAAATCTTGAGGCATACAGAATACAGATGGCCGAAGTGGAAAAGCTTTTTAACGCCTTGCTGGCGCAGCTGCCAAGTGATACTGAAGTACCTGGATTGCTGGAGGACATTACAGAAATCGGTCACGGTGCAAGCCTGAATATTTCCAGTATTACACTTCAGCCCGAGCGGTCAGCGGAGTTTTACGTGGAGTTGCCAATAAAAATTGTTGCCGAGGGTGGTTATCATGATGTGGGTGCCTTTGTCAGTGGTGTGGCAGGCCTGCCACGGATAGTTACTCTGCATGACTACAGTTTGTCAGCTAAAGGGAGTGGAGGGCTTTTGGCGTTGGAAATCCAAGCCAAAACCTACCGCTACAAGACACAGGAAGACTAGGAAATGACCAAGTTGAAAGGTTTGACTTTCCTGATTGCCGGCTGTGTTCTGCTATCGGGTTGCTCTGGCGATAAAAGCTATAACGATTTGCAAAATTACATGCAGGAGATCAAGGCGCGTCCTGTCGGGGAAATTGAGCCTCTGCCTACTTTTCGTTCTCACAAAACTTTCCGATACGGAGCTATCGCCATGCGGAGCCCTTTCGATGCCCCGCTGCTCGCTGGTTCGGCGGAAAGTTTTGCCGGTAAGAGCACGGTAGAGCCGCCCAGTGAAAACCGGAAAAAAGAATACCTCGAAAGTTTCAACTTTGCTGCGTTATCCATGGTGGGGATTCTTTCCAGGAAAGGGCAAATGTGGTCGTTGATTAATGACGGGAGTGGTGGTATTCACCGAGTTACTGTCGGTAACTATTTGGGAAAAAATTACGGACGGATCACCGCCATATCGAATGCCAAGGTAGACGTAATTGAAATTGTTCCCGACGGGAAAGGAAACTGGGTAGAGCGTCCGCGCACCCTGGGTCTGAATGAGAAAGACTAATCGAGAGGTTTGGGGAAACTGAGATGAAAGGCTATCTGAAAAAGAGCATATTGGTATTGGCCGGGTGTTTGGCCTATTTGGGCCTGTCATCACAGGTGTTGGCTGAGGTGGTGCTCGAGGATATCAGCTTTGCAACTTTGCCTGGCGGCCGCTTCGAAGTCCGCATGGACTTCTCCGATACTCCCCCTGCACCGGACGGTTACACGATAGATAATCCGGCCAGGATAGTTCTGGATTTGCCCAGTGTAGCCAGTGCGCTGGATCAAAAAAAATATGCTCTATCATTCGAAAATGCCAGAAGTGCGGTCGTGTTGGGCACGTCAGACCGTACCCGTGTCATTCTGAATATGCTGAAAATGGCACCCTATGAAACCCACATAGATGGAAACAGCATTGTTTTGTTGGTGGGTGCAAACGACGGTGTTGCCAGAAGTGCGCCCAGGAAGGCCAGTATTGTCGGTGCTGTGGCTAGTGAAGATCGCACCAGTGCCCCCACTTATAGTATTCAGGGTGTTGATTTCCGCCGTGGCGAGGAAGGTGAAGGATTGGTGGTCATTGATCTGTCTAACCCTGCCACAAGTATTGATATTTCCCAGTCTGGTGGCGATGTCAAACTGCGTTTCTTTCGCACGATGCTGCCAGAGTCTCTTGATCGCCGGTTGGATGTGGTTGATTTCGCTACACCTGTAAAGGAAGTTGATGCCAGCTTTGATGGCTCTACCTCAACGGTGTTGATAAAAGCCGTTGGTGAATATGATTACATGGCTTACCAGACAGATGATCAATATATTGTTAGCCTGAAACCCCTGTCAGAAGAAGAGCTGGAAAACCAAAGATCCAAATTTGCCTATGTCGGCGAAAAACTGTCGCTGAATTTTCAGGACATTGAAGTCAGATCAGTATTGCAGTTGATTGCTGACTTTACCGATCTGAACCTGGTGGCCAGTGACACGGTGTCAGGCAGCATCACCCTCCGTTTGGAAAATGTTCCCTGGGATCAGGCCCTCGATATTGTGTTAAAGGCGAAAGGGTTGGACAAACGACAGGAAGGCAACGTATTGATGGTTGCCCCGGCGGCTGAAATTGCAGAGCGGGAACGGCTTCAGGTTGAGGCCAATAAGCAACTTCAGGAACTGGCACCGCTCAGGACTGAATTTATTCGTGTGAAGTATGCTGATGCGAAAGCGCTTTATGAGTTATTTGATGTTCGTGGAGGCAGTAGTGGCGGAAGTTCCGGAAGTCGTACAGCCACTGACAGTATTCTGTCCGAACGGGGTTCTGCGATTGTCGATAACCGCACCAACACGATTATTCTCACTGACACAGAAGATAAGATCCTTGAGTTCAAGCGGCTGATTGATCAAATTGATATTCCAGTCAAGCAGGTTCTGATCGAAGCCAGGATCGTCATTGCCAACCGTGATTTCAGAAAAGAGATCGGTGCGCGGATGGGCTTGCAGGGCCTGCGCAACCCAGGTAATTCACAGTTCGGTTTCTCGGGTTCATTGGAGGGTTTTGATGGCGGGGTGAACCCGATTGATGCTTTTGATGGCACACCGGGTATCGGTTCCATTCTGGTGAATGATGCCGGGTTGGGAGTGGATCTTGGCGTAGAAGACCCCAATGGCAGCTTTGCGCTGGAGCTTTTGACCAACAATACGTTCATTGACCTAGAGCTCAGCGCGCTGGAAAACGAGGGCAAGGGTGAAATTGTTTCGCAACCCAAGGTGTTGACTGGCGACAAGCAGCAGGCCTCGATCAAAACCGGTACTGAAATTCCCTATCAGAATGCCACATCAAGTGGTGCCACCTCCACCCAGTTCAAGGAAGCGGTGCTTTTGCTTGAAGTGACCCCGCAGATTACGCCGGATGGTCGTATCGTAATGGACATTAATGTGGCACAGGATTCTGTGGGTGACCTCCTGCCTACCGGAGAGCCAGTTATTGATATTACCCAGGTTGAGACAAAAGCCATTGTTGGCGATGGTCAGACCCTGGTGCTTGGCGGACTGTTCCAGATGCAGACTGTCGACAATGTGGAGAAAGTCCCGTTCCTGGGCGATGTTCCCTACCTGGGTCGCCTGTTCCGTCACGATATCGAGGATATTCAGAAGCGTGAAATCCTGATTTTTATCACTCCCAAAATACTGAATGAAGCTTTGCTTGATTAATGACAAAACCCCACAACATCTTCCTTGTCGGTCCTATGGGGGCCGGCAAGACTACCATTGGCCGACTCCTTTCAAAGACGCTGAAACTTCAATTCATTGACCTTGATACCGAAATAGAGAAACGATGCGGTGCCGATATCCCCTGGATATTCGACGTCGAGGGTGAGGTCGGTTTTCGCAAACGTGAAAGCCAGTTGTTGAATGAAATTACAGCATCTACAAATATCCTTCTCGCCACGGGCGGCGGCGCTGTGCTCAATGAGCACAATAGAGCACTTTTGCAGCAAAGGGGGTATGTCGTTTATCTGACGGCCTCGGTGGATCAATTGCTGGAGAGGACAGCACACGATCGGAATCGGCCACTACTGCAGGTGGATGATCCCGCTGCTGTCATTGACTCCCTACTTCACGAACGCGATCCTCTTTATCGTGAAATAGCCGATTTGGTGGTTGCTACCGAGCAGAAAAAGCCCCAGCTGGTCGCTGATGAAATCGCAAGGACTATTCGCCAGCTAAACAGCTGATGTGATAAATTCTATACCCCTTTTTTTACTGTTAAAGAGTGACACATTGTGGACGCTGCCAATCAGCTCATTGTCGAACTAGGTGATCGTAGTTATCCAATACATATTGGTGAGGGGCTACTCCAGACAAGCGACGTTTTTGTACCTTATATCCAGGGTGAGCAGATATTGATCGTGACCAATGAAACGGTTGCGCCCCTTTATCTTGGCTCGATTGAAAAAAGTCTTTCCCGTTACCAGGTCGATACATTGGTTCTGCCTGATGGTGAGCGCTACAAAACGCTGCAGTATCTCAATAAAATTTATGATCGGCTGCTTGAAAAAAGGCATAACAGAAGTACTACACTGATTGCCCTCGGTGGCGGTGTTATTGGCGACATGACTGGTTTTGCTGCAGCTACTTACCAGCGTGGTGTGAATTTCATTCAGGTTCCCACCACGCTGCTCGCCCAGGTAGATTCTTCTGTGGGGGGGAAAACAGCCGTCAATCACCCGCAGGGAAAAAACATGATTGGCGCGTTTTACCAGCCTGAATGCGTGATTGCCGATACGGCTACCCTGAAGACCCTACCTGAAAGAGAGCTCCATGCCGGCCTCGCCGAAGTGGTCAAATATGGTTTGATCGCCGATGAGGATTTTTTCTGCTGGCTTGAAACCAATGTGGAGCAATTGATGGGTAAATGTCCCGACTCGCTGGCAGTTGCAATCATGCGTTCCTGTGAAAACAAGGCAAGGATCGTCAGCCAGGATGAGCGGGAGACGGGTATTCGGGCAATACTTAACCTTGGGCATACCTTCGGGCACGCCATAGAGACGGCGCAGTCGTATACAGACTGGCTCCATGGTGAGGCGATCGCCGCTGGAATGGTTATGGCGGCTGAACTCTCCAGGTTACTGGGGTGGTTGCCTTCCGATGATGTCCTCCGTGCCAGAGAACTGCTTGGTCGGTGTCAACTGCCGCTATGGGCTCCCCCTACGATGAGTGCCGATAGGTTTCTCGATTTGATGGCGGTGGATAAAAAAGTCATGGATGGGAGTCTTCGTCTGGTTTTGCTCAAAGCGATAGGTCAGGCTATAGTGACCTCCGAGTTTGATCACCAACTACTGGGAGAGTTGCTGAAAAGCAGGTTATGACAGAAAATACTGCCTTGGCTGCCTGTCCATACTTCCAACCCTGAAAGACGTTTCACTCAACAGAAATTTGTGGCGCCCGCTAGTGGCGTGTAAAATGTGCCTCCTTTTGCCTCCATAAGCTCGGTTGGGCTTTTTTGGTGCTGTAACCAGCTGTTTTTATTTGTATTTTACCTAGAGTTATATTATGTCCACTGGCCTCTACCGGTTAGATGAGTTCAAAGATAACTGTGGCTTCGGTTTGATTGCCCATACCAAGGGGCAGGCGAGTCACCGTATTCTGGAAACAGCCATCGAGTCATTAACCTGCATGACCCACCGTGGTGGTATTGCCGCCGATGGCAAGACAGGTGATGGCTGTGGTTTGCTGATACAAAAGCCCGATCGTTTCATGCGGCAGCTTGCTCGTGAGCTCTTCTCTGTGGAGTTGCCAGAGATTTATGCGATTGGTGCGATCATGCTCAGTCAGGATGCCTCCTGTCGTGAAAAAGCCAAAACAGTGCTCTCTGAAGCATTGCTTGGCGAGGGATTATCGGTGGTCGGTTGGCGCCACGTGCCTACCGACAATGCCTGCCTCGGTGAAATCGCGCTGGAAACATTACCCGTCTTCGAGCAGGTCTTTGTTACCGCCGGCGAGATGAGTGAGCAGCAGCTCAATGCGGCGCTATATATGGCGACTCGGCGAGCAGAAAAAGCCCTGGTTGAGGACGAAGCGTTTTACATTGCGAGTCTTTCCACCAATGTCATCAGTTATAAAGGCTTGATGATGCCGGTGGATCTGCCAAAGTTTTATCCCGATCTGGCAAACCCCGAGCTCGAGACAGCCATTTGCGTCTTTCACCAGCGGTTTTCCACCAATACCATGCCCCGCTGGCCCCTGGCGCAACCCTTCAGAATGCTTGCCCATAATGGGGAAATCAATACCATTACCGGCAATAGAAACTGGTCCGTAGCGCGCACACCCAAATTTGAAACTGCCTTGCTGCCGAAACTGGGTGAGGTCAGTCCACTGGTCAATCGTACCGGTTCGGATTCCTCCAGTCTGGATAATATGCTCGAGGTGTTAGTTGCCGGTGGTATGGATCTGCATAAGGCCATCAGATTGCTGGTGCCGCCTGCCTGGAACAATACCCAAGATTTTGGCCCCAATGAAAGAGCTTACTTCGAATACGTTTCCATGCACATGGAGCCCTGGGATGGTCCTGCTGGTCTGGTGATCACCGATGGTCGTTATGCCGTCTGTACGCTCGACAGAAATGGCCTGCGTCCTTCCCGCTGGGTATTGACGGATGACGATGTCATAACTGTTGCCTCCGAAGTGGGTGTTTACAACTACAGTCCGGAGAGCGTTGTTGCCAAGGGTAAGCTTGGCCCGGGTGATATCCTCTCGATTGACACATTGACCGGCGCTATTATCGATTCAGAAGAGGTGGATCGTCAGCTGGCCTCCGGTAATCCTTACCAAAAGTGGTTGAGGGATGGCAGTGTCAAAGTCATGTCGACGATGGATCAGGATTCCATCGAAGTGGAAGGCGCGCTGACCCGCGAAGAAATTTATAAATACATGAAAATGTTTCTCGCCTCTCGCGAGGAGCGTGATCAGGTACTCAGACCGATGGCGGAAGGTGGCCAGGAAGCAGTAGGCTCGATGGGGGACGATACGCCGATGGCGGTGTTGTCCAGTAAAAACCGCACGCTTTACGATTACTTTCGCCAACAGTTCGCCCAGGTAACCAATCCGCCGATCGATCCTCTGCGCGAATCGCTGGTGATGTCTTTGCAGACCCATCTCGGCCGTGAACACTGCCTGTTTACGGAAACCGAGGAGCATGGCCACCGGGTAAACCTTAACAGTCCCGTGCTGTCGCCACGCAAATATTACGCGCTGAAGAATATCAATATCGCGGACTACCCGGTTCAAAAATTTGGAATTAATTACGATCCTGAACAAACCGACTTGGAGCAGGCGGTCAAACGCTTGTGTCTTGATGTTGAGGCGGCGGTTCGCTCGGGTATTGGTTGTTGTATTTTGTCTGACTCCGACATTGTGCCAGGACAGTTGCCCATGCCCATGTTGATGGCGGTGGGTGCGGTCCACCATCACCTGATTGCTGTGGGGGAACGCTGCAATGCCAATATCATCGCCAGCACGGCCTCGGCGCGGGATGCGCATCAGATTGCTGCGCTGATCGGGTATGGCGCTTCGGCGGTCTACCCCTACCTGAGTTATCACATCCTATGTGATCTGGTGCAATCCGGTGAATTGCTCAGTGACCTCGATGTTGCCTTTAAGAACTATCGCAAGGCGATTAATAAGGGGTTGTTGAAAATACTCTCCAAAATGGGTATTTCCACGATCGCATCCTACCGGGGCTCCCAGTTGTTTGAGATCGTGGGGCTGTCATCTGAAGTGGTCGACCTCTGCTTCACCGATACACCGAGTCGTATTCAGGGTGCTGGGTTCGAAGATCTGCAGCAAGATCAGCAGCGACTTGCGCGGGAAGCCTGGAGTGATCGGAAGCCCGTTAACCCGGGTGGTCTCCTGAAATATGTGCACGGCCAGGAATATCATGCGTTTAATCCCGATGTGGTCCAGGCGTTGCATCGCTCTGTGCAAAATAACGATTATGCGGCCTGGCACGATTATGCCGCGTTGGTTAATCAGCGCCCGATAGCAACACTGCGGGATTTGCTGAAGTTGCGTGACGACATCGTGCCTTTGCCCATGGCAGAAATTGAGCCGATCGAAAAAATCATCAAACGTTTTGATTCGGCGGGTATGTCGTTGGGCGCATTATCACCGGAGGCGCATGAAGCCCTTGCCGAGGCTATGAATACCCTGGGCGGACGCTCCAATTCCGGCGAAGGTGGTGAAGACTCGGTACGCTTTGGTACGAACAAGGTTTCGAAAATCAAACAGGTTGCCTCCGGTCGATTTGGTGTGACACCGCATTATCTATCCAGTGCAGAAGTCATCCAGATTAAGATTGCCCAGGGCGCCAAGCCGGGGGAAGGTGGCCAATTGCCGGGTGGTAAAGTCAACGAATTGATTGCCCGGCTTCGCTATTCGGTCCCCGGTGTGACACTGATTTCGCCACCCCCTCATCATGATATCTATTCTATTGAGGATCTGGCCCAGCTGATTTTTGATCTGAAGCAGGTTAACCCGACCGCTCTGGTATCCGTGAAACTGGTATCAAGGCCGGGGGTGGGAACGATTGCTGCAGGTGTGGCGAAAGCCTACGCAGACCTGATTACCATATCGGGGTACGACGGTGGCACTGCGGCCAGCCCCTTGACCTCCATTCGTTACGCGGGCTCCCCATGGGAACTCGGGTTGTCGGAAACCCATCAGATGTTGCGAGCCAACGATCTGAGAGGGAAAGTGCGCGTACAAACAGATGGCGGCTTAAAAACCGGGCTGGATGTTGTCAAGGCGGCTATCCTGGGTGCCGAGAGCTTTGGTTTTGGCACAGCCCCGATGATCGCCCTAGGCTGCAAGTATCTGCGTATTTGCCATCTCAATAATTGTGCAACGGGCGTTGCTACCCAGGACAAGACACTCCGGGAACAGTATTACCTAGGTACCGTGGAAATGGCGCGTAATTTCTTCCGTTTCATGGCAGAAGAAACCCGCGAGTGGATGTCGCGCCTCGGGGTCAGGAGTCTTGAAGAACTCGTGGGGCGGGTGGATTTGCTGGAAGTATTACCCGGCGTGACGGAAAAACAGAAAAAGCTCGACCTATCGCCGATTATCTACACTGATGAGCTGTTACAAAGCAAACCGCAGACCTGCCAGGTTTCAAGAAACACGCCATTTGACAAGGGGTATCTGGCAGAGCGTATGGTTGAGGATATACTCCCAGCAATTGAGGCAAAGTCAGGCGGAGAGTACCACTACTCCGTCAGTAATTGTGATCGTTCTATTGGTGCGCGCTTGTCTGGTGAGATCGCCAAGCGCCATGGTAATCAGGGGATGGCCGACGCGCCGGTGAAATTGAATCTTCACGGCGTCGCAGGTCAATCACTGGGTGTCTGGAACGCGGGTGGACTGGATATTTATTTGCGGGGGGATGCCAACGATTACGTCGGTAAGGGAATGGCTGGCGGTAAAATTGTCATTGCGCCGCCCGAAGCCAGTAGGTTTTCTTCAAATCAGGCACCGATTATTGGCAATACCTGCCTGTATGGTGCCACTGGTGGAAAACTATACGCCGCCGGCCGTGCAGGTGAGCGTTTTGCGGTGCGCAACTCGGGTTGTATCACGGTGGTTGAGGGTGCTGGACACCATTGCTGTGAGTATATGACGGGAGGCGTAGTGGTGGTGCTAGGCAATACTGGTCCGAATTTCGGTGCAGGCATGACCGGTGGCTTTGCCTATGTGCTGGATGAGGAGAGAACTTTCGTCGATCGCTATAATATGGAGCTGGTCGATATTCAGCGTATCACCAGCGAGGCAACCGAGGCCTATCGCCACAATCTGGAAAGTTTGATCAAGGAATTTGTGGAAGAAACTGGTAGTGCCTGGGGGCAACAGGTCCTCGAAAACCTGGAGAGCCTCCTCAATAAATTCTGGCTGGTCAAGCCCAAGGCTGCGAGTCTGCAAAGCTTGCTTGAACACACTCGTGCTGCACCCCAATAAGGCTGTTGTTGAGTAAAGGTTTCCACTTATGACGCAAAGATTGAACAACAATTTCCAGTTTGTGCAGGTAAGTAGAGAAGAGCCCGGAAAAAAGGGATTGCTCAGTCGCACCCGGGAATTTGTCGAAATTTACGAGCCATTCGAACAAAAGGAGGCCGCCAGTCAGGCACATCGCTGTCTGGATTGTGGTAATCCTTACTGTGAATGGAAGTGCCCGGTTCACAATTATATCCCCAACTGGTTAAAGCTATTGTCTGACGGCAATATTCTTGAAGCAGCGGAGCTTTGTCATCAGACCAATACGCTCCCCGAGGTCTGTGGACGGGTATGTCCTCAGGACAGGCTTTGTGAAGGCGCCTGCACCCTGAATGACGATTTTGGTGCTGTTACCATTGGCAGTGCGGAGAAATACATTACCGACACCGCTTTTGCCATGGGTTGGCGTCCAGATATGTCCAACGTGTCGTGGACTGACAAACGGGTAGCTATCATCGGGGCTGGGCCAGCGGGTCTTGGTTGTGCCGATATTCTAGTACGGGGCGGTGTTCGACCAGTCGTATTTGACCGCTACCCGGAAATTGGGGGCTTGCTGACTTTCGGTATACCGGAGTTCAAGCTTGAGAAGTCGGTGATGCAAAATCGCCGTGTCATCCTTGAAGATATGGGTGTGGAATTCAGACTCAACACCGAGATTGGCGTCGATGTGACCATCGACCAGTTGCTGGAAGAGTACGATGCCATTTTCCTTGGCATGGGTACCTATAAATACATGAAAGGTGGTTTTCCCGGGGAAGACCTCCCCGGCGTTTACGATGCGCTTCCTTTTCTGGTGGCCAATGTCAATCGCAACATGGGTTGGGAAAAGAACCCTGACGATTTTATTAGTGTTGCCGGGCAGAGGGTCGTGGTATTGGGCGGTGGTGATACTGCCATGGACTGTAATAGAACATCCATTCGCCAGGGTGCGACCTCGGTGGTGTGTGCCTACCGGCGAGATCAGGAGAACATGCCGGGTTCCCGTCGTGAGGTGAAAAACGCCCAGGAAGAAGGAGTGCAGTTCCTGTTTAATCGCCAACCGGTTGAGATTGTTGGCAATGGTCGTGTAGAGGGCGTTAAAGTGGTTACTACAGAGCTGGGTGAACCGGACGAACAAGGTCGCCGTCGGCCCACGCCCGTTGCGGGAAGCGAAGAAATTCTGCCGGCAGATGTCATCCTGATTGCGTTTGGTTTTCAGCCTGATCCCGCCCCCTGGATTGGCGAGAAAAACGTTCAGCTCAATGACTGGCAGGGCGTCATAGCGCCCGAAGATCAGTGCTTCAAGTTTCAGACCAGCAATCCAAAGATTTTTGCCGGGGGTGATATGGTGCGTGGTTCGGACTTGGTGGTGACCGCAATTTGGGAAGGGCGCCAGGCAGGGGAAGGTATTCTGGATTACCTGCAAGTTTGACCACAAGGCTCCAAACCAATGGCTCTACTAAAAAATGATCGTTTTCTTCGGGCCCTGTTGCGCCAACCTGTCGACGTAACTCCGGTATGGATGATGCGTCAGGCGGGCCGGTATTTACCAGAATACCGCCAGACCCGTTCCGCAGCCGGGGATTTTATGGCTGTCTGTACCAATCCCGAGTTAGCCTGCGAGGTCACGCTCCAGCCACTCGAGCGCTACCCACTAGATGCGGCAATTCTGTTCTCGGATATTCTCACTATCCCGGATGCCATGGGACTCGGGCTCTATTTTGAAGCTGGAGAAGGGCCGCGTTTCAGGAAACCGGTCAGAACCGAGGCGGATATTGCCGGTCTCCAGGTGATTGATCCAGCCAGTGATCTTCCCTATGTGCTGGATGCCGTGTCTACAATTCGTCGTGAACTCAATGGTCGGGTGCCTTTGATCGGGTTTTCCGGAAGCCCCTGGACGCTGGCAACGTATATGATTGAGGGCGGGAGCAGTCGCGACTTTGCCCGCAGTAAAACTATGCTCTATGACCAGCCACAGTTGCTTCACCAACTGCTTGAGAAGCTCGCAGAGTCGGTGATCGCCTACCTCAACGCGCAGATAGAAGCTGGCGCACAGGCAGTACAGATTTTTGATACCTGGGGTGGTGCTCTCTCCCATACTGCTTACCAGGAGTTTTCGCTCAAATACATGAGCAAGATTGTTGCCGGTCTGACCAAACACAGCGAGGGTCGAGAGGTACCGGTGATTCTCTTTACCAAAGGTGGAGGACAGTGGCTTGAAGCCATTGCGGATTCAGGTTGTCATGCGGTCGGATTGGACTGGACGACACATATTGGTCATGCTCGCCAACGTATAGGCGCCAAAGTGGCGCTCCAGGGAAATATGGATCCGGCAACACTTCGTGCGTCACCTGAAAGAATTCGTCAGGAGGTTGCCAGTATCCTCGGTCAGTATGGCAGTGGCGAAGGTCATATATTCAATCTTGGCCATGGAATCACGCCAGACATCAGCCCCGAGAAGGCTGGAATTTTTATTGACGCAGTTCACAGTTATTCAGTGAATTACCACAAGTAAATCTAAATAGGCTGACCAGTTGTCTCATAATTAGACCGACTGTGCATTCCCGGTTGCTATTGCTTCGTATCAGAATACTCTTTAAAGGATGAAAATAGCCTTGTGCAAAGGCTGTATGACAATAAGAAGGCTTTATTTAAATTTATAAACTTGAGTGTGCATCAGTATGAGCATCAAGCAGGTCAAGGTAAGTGTCGCAGACATCACGATGGGGATGTATGTCTCTTGTCTTGATCGTCCCTGGAGTCAGACACCCTTTCCCATTCAAGGCCTCCTTGTTAAAAGTCCCAAGGAGATCAGTGCGCTGCGCAACTACTGTGAATACGTGTATATAGATGTTACCAAGGGCTCAAGTCCGGCAGTTGCTGTGCAGCAACCATCGAAAGCCGGACCCAGGGCGTCCCCTGCTTTATCCTCCAGGGCGAGAGGTCTGGCCGCTGAAGCATCGCCAATTGACGTCAAGCGTGGTGTATATGGGAAGGTTGTCCCTCTTACCGAAGAGGTGCAGTACGCCGAAAAGGGTTTGATGCAGCTCCGTGGCCATTTTGCCCTGGCCGTAAAACAAATCGCCAAAGGCCGGGACTTTGATTATCAGGGATTGAAAGATTCCGTAGGGGACATGGTCAACAGCGTTGTCAGGTGCCCCGATGCCTTTACCTGGCTGTTACGGCTTCGCCTCAAAGACCAGCACAGCCATGACCACAGTATGCGTTCAGCCTTATGGGCAGTGCAATTCGCCCGCTTTGTCGGTATGCCAAAAGAGGAAATGTCAGTGCTTTGCCTCGGCACACTGCTGAAGGATATCGGCAAAATTAAATTGCCCAACGGACTGTTGCGGAAAAGAAAGCGTACGCTCGAAGAAGTCACTGAATACCAAAAATTTGTCGACTACGGTGTTGAGATGTTACGCAGTAGTAATGTTGAACCACGCGTTGTCTCTGTGGTGCGTTTTCACTGCGAGCGTCACGATGGCAGTGGGTTTCCAGAGGGGTTACAGGGTGGAAAAATTCCTCTATTGGCTAGGATTGCCGGTATAGCGACAACCTACGATGCTATTTCAAATCCCCGCGAAGCTGAGGCGCCGGTGGCACCATCCAGGGCGGTGAGCCTGCTCTATAATCTACGGGATAAAAAGTTTCAGGATGATCTGGTGGTGCAATTTATCCAGTCGATCGGCCTCTACCCTACAGGTACGTTGGTGGAGTTGACGACCGGAGATGTCGGTATTGTTGTCGAACAACATGCGGAATCCCGTTTGACGCCAAAGGTTGCGGTGTTGGATCCGAAAAACACGCAGGCCTCAGGGGCCTATATTCTGGTTGATCTCAAGGATGAGGGTATATCCCGGAGAATTCTGGAGAAAAGTGGTCAGTCAAAAGCAAAATCCGTTTCCAAGTTAGCTATTGCAAGAGATCTCGATTTGTCCGGTTACGATGTGGACATTGCCGCTGTCAGTGGCATTTTTATGAAAAATGCACAACGGGTAATGGAATCGGTTGTTTCTGATGATGCCAAAATTGAAACGCCAGCTCGTCAGGGCGGGCTATATGCCACGCTTCGGGATCGGTTTCGTCTCTGATGGGACTGCGGGATTCAATTTGGGTTGTCTTATAACCGACCCATTCTTTCCCCCATTTGAACTGTGGTTCCAGGCCCGCAGGTTTCATCCCAACTCGCTGAATTTTCTTCAAATAATATAATAACAGTTGAGCCAAATTTGAATCGGCCCATTTCTTCCCCTTTTTTTAGAGCGACTTGGTTATCCGAAAACTGCTCTGTTTTGAGTTTCCCCGGGGAGTAATTTCCCCATACAGTCTCAATGCCTGCTACCAGCATGGCGCCTACCATGACAATGGCACAAGGACCTCTTTCTGTGTTGAAAAAACTTACCAGGCGTTCATTTCGGGCAAAAAGGCCATCGATATGCTGGGTTGTCGTGGTATTGACAGAAAACAGTTTGCCGGGGATGTAGCGGCAATACTCCAGTGATCCGTGAATGGGCATGTGTACCCGGTGGTAATCTCGGGGAGACAGATAAATGGTTGCAAACTGCCCATTAAGGAATTGTTCGCTCCGAGGGCTGTGCTCGCCCAATAACGCGTCCACTGAAAAATGCCTGCCCTTCGCCTGGAAAATACGTCCCTGGGTGATTGCCCCCAGCTGACTGATAGTGCCATCCGCCGGTGAAACGATACTTCCCGGTGTGTCGTCAAGTGGGCGCGACTCGGGTTTCAGTGAGCGCGTGAAAAAATCATTGAAACTGGTGTAGTCATTGTCGGAACTGCCGACTGCTTCATCCATATTCACGTTATAGGTTTTGATGAATTGTCGGATAAGCAGGTTTTTTGTCCGTGGGTGGGTGCTCTCAGCCAGTTTTGACACCAGCCGGGACAGCTGGTGTTGTGGGGTCAGCCGTTGCAGGGCAACAAACCACTCGGCAAGGAAATCATTCACCGCCCCTGCTCCACGGGTGTGTCGGATCGATTTCCCCACTCCCACCATGAGCCATCGTAGGCGCGAATATTACTGAAACCCAGCAGGCGGGCTACTAGATAGGTAAAGCCTGAACGGTGATGCGACTGGCAGTGGGTGATGGTGGGTTTATCGGGAGAGATGCCCACTGAGGTCAGGTATTCGAGGGCATCCTGACGAATCCGCATATTGCGTTCGCGATCCATCAGGCTGGTCCACTCGCAATGAATAGCACCGGGAATATGGCCGCCTTTCTCGGCCATTACCTTTTCTCCCGTATATTCCTCAATACTGCGGGCATCCCAGATTTGTACATCATTGATAGCATCCAGAGCCATGATATCCTCGGCGCTGACAATCGCTGCTCGATCAACATCCGCCTCGAATTCGGCCACTTCGGGTGGAGGAACTTCATCGGTGGTGGGGAAACCCTCGGCGTACCAGGCAATGAGTCCGCCGTTGAGGTACGACCAGTTTTGATGGCCGATAACATCGAGTGTCCAGATCAACCGACCTGCCCAGCCACCTCCTTCATCATCGTACACCACTACATGTTTGTCGGCTGTCAGTCCGATTCGACTAAACAGTGCGTCCAATTGCGCGGGGGAGGGCAGTTTGTTGGGCCATGGTTGGCCGCCATTCATCAGTTCCTTGGTTGACACATGCACAGCGCCGGGGATATGCCTCCGGCTGTATATTTCATCTTTGCAAACATCAATCAGCAGGATGTCAGGTCGTTCAAGCAGTTCAACCAGTGACTCCGGTTCCAGTAACTTAGGTAACTCAGTCATAATTGCTCCCATTCATGCGAGGCGCGATTGTAACATCAAAAACCCCATGGCTTTACTGCTGGTCAGATTCCAGGCTCTGTACAATTTGCTGGTAGCTACTGAAGCGAGTTGCGCTAATGCTACCGGAAGCAATGGCCTGGAGCAGAGCACAACCGGGTTCTCCCTGATGCCGACAGTCGCGGAATCGACAGTAGCCAAGAAAAGCTCTGAACTCTACAAACCCCTCTGCGATGGCGTCTGGTTCAAGATGCCAGAGTCCGAATTCGCGGATACCCGGCGAATCGATCACTTCTCCACCACTCGGTAGATGAAAGAGTTGTGCTGTGGTCGTGGTATGTGTCCCTTTTGCTGCGCTCTCCGATAGTGCTCCCACAGCTGCTTCTGTTCCAGGGGCGATGCTGTTCAGCAATGAAGATTTACCCACGCCCGATTGCCCGACAAAGACACTGGTGCGCGTGCTCAAATAGTCTGTGAGTTCGTCAATGCCTTTTCCGGTATGAGCCGATACCAGCAGGCAGTCATACCCCAGCTTTTTGTAATCATCCATCAGGCTGATCAGTGTTTCGTGCTGATTTTCGGCAATCAGGTCAATTTTGTTCAGAATCAGGATGGGTTTAATACCCTGGCGTTCAGCAGCGACCAGGTAACGATCTATCAGGTTGGCATGGGGTTCGGGAAAAGGGGCTATGACAACAGCAATACAGTCGATATTGGCTGCAACTGGTCGCAGCTTGCCGCGGTTGTCGGGTCGGCATAGTTCGGAGCTACGGGTGCTGATGGCTACCACCACGCCATTGGATTCTCCATTCTGCCAGGTGACCCGATCTCCGGTGACAATAGAGGGCAGATTGGCTCGCAAATAGCAGCGGTGTACCTCGCCTTTGTGCTCGTCGGACTCCACTAATACCCGGTTGCCATAACACGCGGTAATTCTGCCGGTTTGTTCAGGACCAAGGCCATCTGTAGTCGTCTGGCTCTCCGGCGAATCCGGTCTGTCAGTGGACGACTGTGCTCGACGCTGGTTCTCCAGTATCCGTCGGCGCTGTTGTTTGGTTAAATGACGCTTGGACAATATTTCTCCTCTTCTTGCCCGGACAGCCGCAGTGGCTAGCTTAGTTGCCCCGGAGGATATAGCATATGTTCAACCGGGGACAGGCACAAAAGATGATTGATTTTCAGGAAATTTACCAGTCACTAGCGGGGTTTATCCCGTTGCTGGTGGCCTTGGTTATCATAATATTGGGATTGTGGCTCGCCAACTGGCTGCTGTTGCGTCGCGCGGGTTTGTCCACTGAGTCGAAGCTTCCCGGTCAGGTGACCATGTTGGCGCTGACGGCGCTGGCACTGGTGATTGTTATCCTGGTGTTACCCGTGAGTGAATCCACTCGCGGTGATCTGTTGAGCCTGCTGGGGCTGCTGTTGTCCGTTGTGGTGGCTATCTCATCGACAACCTTTGTTGCGAATGCCATGGCGGGTTTGATGTTAAGGGCAGTAAAAAGCTTCCATCACGGTGACTTCATTCGTGCTGGCGAGCATTTTGGCCGCGTCACTGAGCGGGGCCTGTTTCACACCGAAATACAGTCCGAAGATCGTGATTTAATTACTTTGCCAAACCTGTTTCTGGCGGCGAACCCGGTCATAGTCATTCGTTCTTCTGGTACTATCATTTCCTGTGATCTTTCGCTGGGCTACGATATCCCCCATTATGAAATCGAGCCTCTGCTTAAAGAAGCGGCATTGTCAGCAGAGCTGGAAGAGCCGTTTATGCAGATTCGGGCACTTGGCGACTTTTCCGTCAGCTACCGAATTTCCGGTTACTATGAAGAGGTAAAGCACCTGTTGACGATGCGGAGCAGATTGCGTCGCGAGGTGCTGGATAAACTTCATGGTGCCGGTATCGAGATTGTATCCCCGGCATTTATGAATCAGCGTCAGTTCAATAACGGCGAGAGGTTTATGGCGCCTGCCAAGCAGGCCGTCTCCGTTGAACCACCGGAGACGGCACCGGAGGCCCTTATTTTTGACAAGGCCGATCGGGCAGAGAAGATCGGAACCCTGGAGCATGAAATTCAGGAGACTACAGAAAGGATCAAGACACTGAAGGGACAGCTCCCGGGCTCGGGTGATTCCGAAACAGACGAGCTCAATGCCGAAATCAGCCGCAGCGAGGAGCGCCTAGTGCATCTTGACAATATAATCCGCATAGCAAAAGAAAAGCCTAATGAATGATATGACTACAGTCAGGCACCCCCTCAATCTGATCTGGATAGATCTGGAAATGACGGGGCTTGATACCGAGACAGATGCGATTATCGAGATCGCTACGCTTGTCACCGACAAGGACCTGAATGTTCTGGCAGAGGGCCCGGTGATGGCCATTCATCAACCGGAAGCTATGCTGGCGGGGATGGATGAATGGAATACACGCCAGCATGGTCAATCGGGTCTGATAGAGCGGGTGCGCAACAGTACAACAACGCTGGCAGAGGCGGAGCAGGCGACAATTGCATTTTTGAAACAGTTTTTGGATGAACGGCAGTCGCCGATGTGTGGCAATTCTATCTGTCAGGATCGCCGTTTTCTGGCGAGACAGATGCCTTCGCTGGAGGCCTTTTTCCACTATCGCAATCTGGATGTCAGCAGTGTGAAGGAGATCATCAGACGCTGGCGACCTGAGTTGATGAAAGGCTTCAATAAACAGAGCTCACATCTCGCCATGGCAGACATCAAGGATTCCATTGCCGAGCTGACCTACTATCGGGATGTCTTTTTTATCATGGAGCCACAGGCGGAATAATCAACCTTCTGGGATGGACTGGCCCTCATTCAGAGGCAGACTTTGGCGATTGGGGACATTGGTGATTTTTCGTTTGCGCCTTTTCTGTTGCTGATGTCGTCCCAAGGCCCATTCCACATGCTCTCTCACCATCGGGGAACTATGTGACTCGCGGCTTCGCAAGGCGCTGACCACTGTCTCCGAGGTGGGTGCATTGCCAAGGCCAACGGCCAGGTTCCGGAGCCAGCCCTCATAACCGACTCGCCTGATGGGCGACCCTTCGGTCTTCTTGAGAAATTCCTGTTCACTCCACAAAAAAAGTTCAGCGAGTTCCCGGTTGTCCAGATTGTGTCGGGGCGTGAAATCTTTCTCGTCACTCAAGGATGCCGTCTTGTTCCAGGGGCAGACGGCCTGGCAGTCATCACAGCCGAATACCCGGTTGCCCATCGGTTCGCGAAATTCCTCCGGGATGCTGCCTTTCTGCTCTATGGTGAGGTAGGAAATACAGCGTCGTGCATCCAGTACATAGGGCGCCGGAAACGCATCGGTCGGACAGACTTTCAGGCAGGCCTGGCACTCCCCGCATTGATCTGTCTCGCTGGATTGGTCCACCGGTAGCGGCAGGCTGGTATAGATTTCCCCAAGAAAAAACCAGGAGCCGGCCTGGCTGTTAATCACCAGGGTGTGTTTGCCCATCCAGCCCAACCCGGCTTTCACGGCGAGGGGTTTTTCCATAACCGGTGCGCTATCGACAAAGGGGCGTTGTACCACGGCTCCCGGTACGGCTTTCTCGATCTCTTTAGTGAGCGTTGTCAGCCGATTGCGGATCAGTTTGTGATAGTCGCGGCCCAGCGCGTATCGGGAGATGTAGGCTTTGCTCTCATCTTTCAGCGTCGCGATCATATTGCTGTTATCGGTCAGATAGTCCATTCTGACCGTGATAACACGAAGTGTCCCGGGAAGTAATTGTTCCGGGTGGTAGCGCTTCTCGCCGTGTTCACTCATCCAGCGCATCTCTCCCTGGTGGCCCTCCGCCAGCCAGTCATTCAGCTGATGTCCGGTTTCAGATAAGTCTGTGTCGGTGATCGCCACCTGCTGAAAACCGAGCTGCATGCCCCAGTCTTTGATGTCCAGAGCAAGCTGTGTGTAATCGATCTCGGGTGTTTCACTGGACATAGTCGAACGGCCGTGGTGAGTTGACGTATAATTTTGCCAGATATTCTCGGGATAATCGGTATTTTATGTACCAGAATTTGCCAGTGCCATTGTTTACGACCGGCCAAGCCCGTCAACTGGATCAGGCTGTCATCCAGAACGGTACCCCGGGCATCAAATTGATGAAGCGGGCGGGTTATGCCACGTTCCAGAAAATTCTCAGTCACTGGCCGGGATTGCCGTTGACGGTTTTCTGTGGTGCGGGAAATAACGGTGGTGACGGCTATATCGTGGCGGCGCTGGCGGCCGAGGGTCAACTGCCTGTTCGGGTGATTGAGATGAGCTCGCCCGGGAAACTCCGTGGTGATGCGTGCACAGCGTTTGAGTATGCACGTGATGCGGGTGTGACGATGGTCCCGTTCAGTGATTGCCTGGATCTGTCGGCGGGTGTGATTGTGGATGCCCTGCTGGGCACAGGGTTTTCTGGCGGGGTTCGCGAGCCCTATGCCCAGGCTATCCGATTAATCAACCACAGTGGTTTGCCGGTTGTCTCGGTGGATGTTCCCTCGGGTCTTTGTGCGAATACGGGTGCTGCTATCGGCCCTGCTGTCGAGGCGAACCTTACGGTCACCTTTATTGCTCTGAAACAGGGGCTTTTTACCGGCCGGGGGCCGGCCCTCTGTGGAGAGCTGGTTTACAGTGATTTGCGTGTTTCCGAACAAATTCTGGCGGCAGAGCCTCACCCGGCTTATCGCCTTGAGCTGGATCTTCTGAGGTCGACCTTGCTGGCGCCCCGTCGACGTGACGCTCACAAGGGGACCTTTGGCCATGTACTGATTATTGGCGGTGATCGGGGTTTTGGTGGGGCGGTAAGTATGGCCGCAGAAGCTGCATTAAGGGTGGGGGCCGGGCTGGTGAGCGTTGCAACCCGGACCGAACATGTTGCAGCGCTATTGGCGCGCCGCCCCGAGTTGATGGTGCGAGCGGTGACCTCGGGACAACAACTTCGGCCGTTGCTGGACCGTGCCACCGTACTGGTCGTCGGCCCCGGCCTTGGGCGATCGCCCTGGTCCGAGCAACTATTGCAGCAGGTGCTGGATACGGCATTGCCGGTCGTTCTAGATGCCGACGCATTGAATATCCTCAGTGAGGCTCGACTGACTTCAGGCCATTTGCCATCAAACTGGATAATTACCCCTCATCCGGGTGAGGCCGCGAGGTTGCTGGGTATCACTGTGGAGGCTGTGGAGGCCGACCGGTTTGCCGCTGTGCGTGCTCTACAGCAAACATTTCAGTGTGCGGTTGTCCTGAAAGGGGCTGGTTCACTGGTGTGTCTTGACCCCGGGCTGCCAGTGGCGGTTTGTACCGGCGGCAATCCGGGTATGGCCAGTGGCGGTATGGGCGATGTCCTGAGTGGTATTATTGGGGGATTAATTGCCCAACGGTTGTCGGCGGACATGGCATTGCCGCTGGCCGTGTGCCTGCATGCCGAGGCCGCCGATCGAGCAGCAGTGGAGGGCGAGCGAGGTATGCTCGCTACGGATCTGCTGGGCCCTCTGCGGCGCCTGGTGAACCCATGAGTCAAACAGTGGTCAAGGTGCTCTCAGGTGAGCAGGCAATGGTGGAGTTCGGGCGCCAGCTTGGTAAATTAATAGTCGCACCGATGCTGATTTTTCTGAGGGGTGATCTGGGCGCGGGCAAAACTACCCTGTGTCGCGGTATTCTTGCTGCGTTTGGCCACAAGGGGCCGGTAAAAAGTCCAACTTATACACTGGTAGAGCCCTATCAGTTCGGTGGTGATGGATTGGTTTATCATTTTGATTTATATCGGCTGGGGGATCCCGAGGAATTGGAATTTATCGGTATTCGTGATTATCTGTCGCAAGGTGGCTGTTGTCTTGTGGAATGGCCAGAACGCGGTGCAGGCATGTTGCCATTACCGGATCTGCAGATCACGATAACCGCCGTTGAGGATGGCCGTCGTCTGAGTATTACCTGTAATACCCCGAAAGGGGAGACCGTTCTGGCTTCCCTGCCGGAACCGGGTTGAGGGCAGCATTTTGTTAAAAGCGCGAATCATCGTATCTGTTCTGTTCCTGCTGGTTGGTGTCTGTCAGCCCTTGGCCGCGGCCACAGTGGATGGTGTTAGGCTGTGGCGCGCGCCAGATCACACGCGATTGGTTTTTGATGTCAGCGGGCCGGTGAACCACACCGTTTTTGATCTTGATAACCCCCACAGACTGGTGGTTGATATTGACCGGACTACTCTGGAAACCCCATTTACCGGACTGGATTTCTCTACTTCACCGATTACCGGGATTCGCAGTGGTGTGCATGAAGGACATCATCTGCGAATTGTGCTGGACCTCAGTGCTCCGGTGAGGCCGCGCAGTTTCACCCTAGTGAAGAATGAGCAATATGGGCACCGGTTGGTCCTCGATCTCTACGATCGTGTAATAGGCGAGGCCCGTAGTACCGCAGAGGAATCAGTTAAGCCGCCCCCCCTGGGGCAGCGGGATGTGATCATATCGATTGATGCAGGTCACGGTGGTGAAGACCCTGGAGCTTTGGGCCCCAACGGCATTCGTGAAAAAGAAGTAGTGATGTCGATCAGCCGCGAGCTGAAAAGATTGTTTGATCAGACGCCCGGTTTCAAGGCTCGGCTTGTCAGGGATGGTGATTACTATATTGCACTGCGGGATCGGACGCGCATTGCCCACGAACATCGTGCAGACATGTTTATTTCGGTCCACGCAGATGCCTTCACCAAACCTTCGGCCAATGGTGCCTCCGTATTTGCCCTGTCCCGTCGGGGTGCTACCAGTGAAACGGCCCGCTATCTGGCCAGTAAGGAAAATCGTGCGGATTTAATCGGTGGTGCCGGTTCGGTCAGCCTCGACGACAAGGATCATATGCTGGCCAGCGTATTGCTCGACCTGTCCATGACCGCGACCCTCAGTAGCAGCCTGGATGCCGGGTCGGAAGTGCTGAAATACATGGGGGGTGTTGCCCGACTTCACAAAAAGCGTGTGGAACAGGCGGGCTTTATGGTGCTTAAATCGCCCGATATTCCTTCCATTCTGGTGGAGACCGGATTTATCTCCAATCCTCATGAGGCGCGCTTACTGGGTACCCGCGGCTACCAGCAGAAAATAGCCAGATCAATATATAACGGAATTCACCAGCATTTCAGCAAGGCGCCGCCCTCAGGGACGCTGTTGGCTGCGAGAAAGTCGATGGGTGAAAATGTCCATGTGATCGCGAGGGGTGATACGCTGTCCGATATCGCCCTGAAGTACAATATTTCCGTCGATGCATTGCTCAGGCATAACGGACTTACCAATACCCGTATCAACATTGGTCAGCGCCTTAAAATTCCCTCTTCATAAGAATTGTTTCATGCCCAAAATACATCTGCTCAGTCCCCGGCTAGCCAATCAGATAGCTGCTGGAGAAGTGGTTGAACGCCCGGCGTCTGTGATAAAGGAGCTACTGGAAAACAGTATTGATAGTGGTGCCAGTCGCATTGACATCGATGTGGAACGGGGCGGCATTAAATTGATGAGGGTACGCGATAACGGTTCCGGAATGGCGGCAGATGACTTGCCTTTGGCACTCAGTCGGCACGCCACCAGTAAAATTGAACAGCTTGATGATCTTGAGTCGGTCGGGACTCTGGGGTTTCGCGGTGAGGCTTTGGCCAGTATTTCCTCTGTGTCACGGCTGGCAATTGCCACCAATGACCAGAATAGCGGCCCGGGCTGGAAAGCCGAGGCCGAAGGTCGTGATATGGCCGTGAATCTGGCCCCGGTCGCCCATCCACTGGGCACCACAGTTGAGGTGCGCGATCTGTTCTTTAATACACCGGCCCGGCGCAAGTTTCTGCGAACCGAGGCCACCGAGTACAAGCGTATCGACGAAGTCCTCCGCAAGCTGGCCCTGAGTCATTTCGAGATTGATTTTACCCTGCACAATAACGGCAAGGCCGTGCATCATTTCCGCGCCACCACCAGTCAGGCAGAACAGGAACGACGGGTGGCCGCTATTTGCGGCCCGGCGTTTATGGAAAATGCGCTCTATCTTGATCTGGAGGCCGCCGGGTTGCGACTCTGGGGCTGGGTGGGCTTGCCAACGTTCTCGCGCAGCCAGGGGGATCTTCAGTACTTCTACGTCAATGGTCGCAGTATCCGCGATAAGCTGGTCACCCATGCGGTGCGTCAGGCCTATCGGGATGTGATGTACCAGGGACGCCACCCGGCGTTTGTCCTCTATCTGGAGGCGAATCCCGCAGAGATTGATGTCAATGTGCACCCCACCAAGCACGAGGTGCGTTTTCGCGACAGTCGGACAGTACACGATTTCCTGTTTCGCAGCCTGCACCGTGCGATCGCGGATATCCGGCCCGGTGATACCCCGGCTGCACAGGTTGCCATCACTGAGCAAACGCCCAGTGAGCCCCATTGGCGCACACCGGTTGAACAATCGGCAATGGGCTTTTCGGCACAGCAAACGTTCGGGACCAGCGAGGTGGCAGAGCCCATGACCGCCTACGTTCCCGGGACTGAGTGGCAGGACAAGCAGCTACATCCTGAATCCGAATCGGACGGCTCCTCCCCCCCTTTGGGTTACGCTATCGCCCAACTGAAGGGAATTTATATTCTGGCCGAGAATGCAGAGGGGCTGGTACTGGTCGATATGCATGCGGCCCATGAGCGAATTACCTATGAGCGCATGAAGCAGGCCTTTGACGCTCAGGCGCTTGTCTCCCAGCCCTTGTTGGTGCCGATTACCCTGGCGGTAAGCCAGTCAGAGGCGGACGGGGCAGATGAGCACTCGATGCTGTTTGAAAATCTGGGTTTTTTACTGCAGAGAGCCGGTCCGGAAAGCCTGATTGTGCGGCGGGTGCCCGCCATGCTCCGCGATGCCGATGTCGAGCCGCTAGTGAGAGACGTGCTGTCTGATCTCCTGAAGCACGGTAGCAGTGATCGTATTCGGCAGCATCTGGATGAGATCATGTCGACGATGGCCTGCCATTCCTCGGTACGGGCCAACCGCAAACTGAGTATTACCGAAATGAATGCCCTGTTGCGCGATATGGAGGCCACAGAGCGTAGTGGTCAGTGTAACCATGGTCGACCCACCTGGACGCAGATGTCACTGGATGCACTGGATCGACTTTTTTTAAGGGGGCGTTAGCCTGTGATCCGGACAATCGGAAATATTCTGTGGTTTGTGCTCGGCGGTCTGGTGATGGGGCTTGCCTGGTGGTTTATTGGCCTGATCGCCTTTATCACGATTATCGGGATTCCATGGGGTAGATCCTGTCTGGTGATTGGCCAATTTACAATGTGGCCCTTTGGCCGTGAGGCGATCAGTCGCAGCGAGCTCCGGAAACGGGAAGATATTGGCACAGGTTTGCTGGGCCTGTTCGGTAATGTGATCTGGTTTCTGCTGGCGGGATTCTGGTTGGCGGTTGCCCATATCATGGTGGCATTGGCACTATTTCTCACCATCATCGGCATTCCATTTGGGATTCAGCACTTGAAACTGGCTGGCATTGCCCTGGCTCCGGTGGGAAAAACCATTGTTTTTAGTGATGTCGCCAATGCGGCAAGGTCGAGATAGTCTGATAGGTCACCCGGAATTTTTTCAAGTATGACTTGAAAGAATCATTACCGTCAGGCCATCGGGTGACATGGCGTATCTGCAACGACATCAGTGGTGAGGATTGTTGTCCAGCTCAGGTACTTTTGCTGAGATTTTCATGCCGGAACGAACGCTTCTGAGGAAGATGGTTGGCACGGACATATGGAGCTTCATAACGCTGTCCAACGGTGTAACCAGCTGGCCATCGTCAAAGTGAATAGCCGTGATCGTTCCTGTGACAGAGGCGGAGAGCGTGACCGCTTCATTGGCTTTCAGGGTGCCGATGGCTTCTATTTTTCGGAAAGCGGCTCGGTGGCCGCGGCCTTGACGAACACGGGAACCGCTGCCGGGGCAGCGAAAATGCCGAGTGGCAAGCTGTATAGGGAAAGGGCAAGAACAATTGCCTTGAAGTGCATGCGGCGATCCTTGATTGCTACTCGGGTATCAGCCGGTTTCCCGGCTGACCGGCTCCTGAATAAGTGGCTATATTCTGATTGGGAAATATGACAGTTGGAGGAAACCCTGCCAATGGAAACGGGTGGTTTTTCTGGTGATCTCCGCGCAGACGGCAATGTTTTATTCCCCAGAATTTTTATCAGCCCGTTAATACGCCCTGCAAAGGCGCCATGGATCACTTATATTTCAGTTGCCCAGTCAGCAGAGCGGGGTATTGTCTGGCAGAATTTATTATCGTTACACAACTTAAGTGAAACAGCCCGAATATGTTTAGAGGGGATTGAGTTGTTCCCCCAATATCACCAGTTGCCGCTTGAGGCGAGCCTCACTGTGTTCACCCAAATGGTTAATCCGGTATACGGCGCTACCTTCGGCCAGCGGCGATAGATCGATATCATCCAGTTCGGCCAGTTGAAGATCAGTATGTTCAGCCAGCAGAATTTCGTCCGCTGCACCTTTATTCAGCAGGCTCTGCATTTCGACAAGTCGCTTGCCGAGTTCGCGCTCGCTCAACAGAATTGAAGGTGAAGCCTGTTGCCGCCCCTGGGAAACTGCGGCAGTCAGCTCAACTGTGACGCCCTGTTTGTCCAGTAACTGTGAACTGAGGCGGAGCAGTGCAGCAGCGCAATGTATCGCACGGGATAGCTGGTCGTTGTTACCCTCGGCAAACTCCAGATAAACATGATAGTCGCTTCCCGGCAAACGCGTTGCTCCATAGAGGCGTTCTGCACCTTCGACCAGCTGGTCCAGCTTCACCATCAGTGTTTTAAAATGTTCCTGGTTTAGTAGTGCTTCCAGGCGGGGGAGGTTGCGGCAGGCGATCGCAAGGGTTGCCACTGATTGACCGAATAGAGGGTGCAATGTGGAACCAGGTTTACGCAGAAGGGGTTCTATTCGGTATTCAAGCTGGGCCAGTTCGTCCCCTTTATCGGTTTCGCTGTCTGGTAATTGTTCAAGTAATATCGTTAATCTGCGTGAGAGACCTTTGCCAAACCGGAAAGCGACAAAAATCAGGATGGCGGCCAGTAATATCCACAGCAACAGTAATATTCGTGTAGCAGTGGTTGTCTGTGCTGCATAATAATCGGGCTGCAAAATGACAGACACAAATCCGATTGTGTTGTCATCAACGCTGACGGGGCTTCGATAGCGGCTGATGTCCATTGAGCGTCGGGCATTGTCGCCAGATCTGGCAATCAGCTGATTTTCAATGTCGTACACTGCGGTCTGACTTACGCCAGTAATGTCGAGCATGTCGTCCAGTTCCACTTGCAGGCTCAGGCTGTCCCGATGGATCAGTGGCTCCCGGATCACTTTTGCGAGTTGTCCGGCCAGTATATTTCCCAGGTGGTTTTCCTGTTGTGCAGCCAATGCATTCATCTGCTGGCTATGGGTAAGTCCCAGTGCAAGACCTGTGAGCACTGAAAAAATGAGTGCAGCGAGGGGCATAAGTTTGTCAAAAGATCGTTTGGTGTGGCCCATGCTGGTGACATATCCCTGTGATTGGCTATTGCTCATTCTATCTCATTCGCTGCTCTCCTATAATACTCGCGCCGATAAGGTTGTGATGATCCCCACCAAAAATGGAAGCCACTGTGAGAGAAATTCTACTGATCAATGTTGCCGGAGAAGACAAGCCTGGTATTACCAGCGCTGTCTCCCGGGTACTCGACGAGCACGGCGCGGATATTCTGGATATTGGTCAGGCGGTGATCCACGATAATCTCAATCTCGGCATTCTGGTCATGATTCCCGACGGCCAGCAATCGGCTTTGGTACAGAAAGAAATTCTCTTCAGCCTCCATGCCATGGATATGCGGGTGCGCTTTCAGCCTATTTCCGAATCGAGTTATGAGCACTGGGTGGAGCAGCAGGGCAAACCACGCCATATTGTCACTCTGCTTGCTCGACGGGTGGCCGCCCACCACATTGCGAGAGTGACAGCTGTGACCGTAGAGCAAGGTCTGAATATTGATAAAATTACCCGCCTGTCCGGGCGAGTGCCACTGGAGCGTATCGAGGCCAATACCAAGGCCTGTGTGGAGTTTTCCCTGCGCGGTATTCCGGTGGATCTGACGGCGTTGCGCGCCTCCCTGTTGGAGTTATCTGCTGAGCTGGATATTGATGTCGCCTATCAGGAAGACAACATTTATCGCCGCAACCGCCGGCTGGTCGTCTTTGATATGGACTCGACTCTGATTGAAGCGGAGGTTATTGATGAGCTGGCCAAGGAGGCTGGAGTCGGCGATGAGGTGGCAGCCATCACCGATGCGGCGATGCGCGGCGAATTGGACTTCAAGGCGAGCTTTGCAGAGCGAATGAAATTACTGCGAGGGCTGGATGAATCAGTGCTGGCGGTAGTGGCTGCACGACTGAAACTAACGGAGGGCGCTGAAAACCTGATGTCTACGCTACGTATGTTAGGTTATAGAACGGCTATTCTGTCCGGGGGCTTTGATTACTTTGCACGGCATATTCAGAAGCAGCTTGGCATTGATTACATTTATGCCAACCATCTTGAGGTTGTTGACGGCCAGGTGACTGGCCGGGTGTGTGGTGAAGTGGTTGATGGCCAACGCAAAGCACAATTGCTGCGTGAAATTGCTGCCAATGAAAATATCAGTCTGGAGCAAGTGATTGCCGTTGGGGATGGCGCCAATGATTTGCCGATGCTCAGTATCGCGGGGCTGGGGATCGCCTTTCGGGCGAAACCGCTGGTAAAAGCCACCGCCAAGCAGTCAATCTCGAAGCTGGGCCTGGATGGCATACTTTACCTGATGGGCCTGAGTGACCGGGATACACTGCTCTGGCAGCACGAGCAATTGCTCTCGGGCTAATCAGTTGTCATCGTCACTGAAATCGTAGTTCATGCGTTGAGATGGCGGCTGCAGGAAGTGACCTTGAATGTAGTGAACCCCGCAGGTCCAGAGTATGGGTATCATGTCTGCCCGCTCCACAAAGGGGACAATAATTTGTTCATTTTCGATTTTCAGTGAACTGATCAGGCTCTTGAGTTCGGCTAGGCTTTCATCGTTCTGGTAAGCCTTTTCAATGATGACGCTATCAAACTTGATATAATTGACTGACAGGTTTTGCAATAGCTTCATTGGTTCAATGGCCAGCCCGAAGTGCGATAACGCGACATCGCCATTGATTTTGCTCAGCTCTTCAATCAGTTCTACAGACCGGTGGTACTGACGGGCGACATCGATTTCACGCAACTGGAAGATGACGTTTTTGGGGTATAGCCCGGATGCTTTCAGTGCCACTTTCAGCCAGGGGATAAAGCCCTCGTCGGTCAGGGTATGGCTGCAGATGTTGATGAAAAGACGCGTGGTTGGAGCACTCTTCAGTTTTTCTGAAAGCGCTTTGAATGATTCCAGAATCACCCAGTGGTCAATGTCTCTGGCCGCATCGGTTTTAAAGACCTTGGCAATAAAGTTGTCCGGCAGCACTTTTTCGTCGGCTTCCGGCTTGGTTTGGATAAAGACTTCGTAAAATTGTTCCTGCTTGCCCTGCAGTGGGATGATGGGTTGGTAGAGCAGCTCGAAGAGCTTGTCTTCCAGCATGGCTCTGGCAGTTTCCTCGACATCTTCTTCGCAGTATTCCGGGCCGATCTCCGATTGATAGAGGTTGGCACCATTGGCGAAGTCCCCGTTATTTTTTTGGTGCAGTTCGGTGAGTGCAGAAAGGGCTTTCTCTATACAGCCCTCTGCCGTGGCAACGGTTTCGCTGATCACAGATGCCCCGATACCTAGGGTCAGGGTAAAGGTTTGCTCACCCAGTTGAAAAATATGCTTGCCTACGGTCTCACAAAGTTGGTTGGCAAACATCAGAGCTGCATCGGTCCCGGTGTTGGGCATGATCATCACCAGCGTGTCTTCCTTGAAACGCATGAGACTGACATCCTGGCTTGATGCATCCCTGATCTTGTCCACCAGTTGTGAGACCAGCTCTTCGGTTTTTTGTATGCCAATTTCTGCCAGAATACTGCTGTAGCGATCCAGGGTGATATAGAGCAGGACTGAAGAGCTATGCTTCTGCGCGGCGAGCCGAATGGCGTTGTTGATCAGCTCGATAACCTTGTCGCGCTGAATATTCATTGCACCGGATGGCTCGGTGCCTTGATCGTCGCCAGTACTCACTTGGCCATCCAGAAACTGCCTACTGATGACCAGCTCCAGAGCCGGTTCGCCCTGATAATCTACCTTGGCGATTCTGGCCTCGATTGGAATCGGTATTTCATCGTTGGTGATGCCCGTGAAGCGTAGGGTTTCCAGCGGGATTTCTTCGTCTTTGTCGATGGGCCGGAGGTACTCCTTGAGGCGTGCATGATCCTCTGGTGCAATCGTGTCAATCACCGGGAGGCAAAGCATGCTGTCACTTTCCAGGTGGCCAAACAGCTGGGCAAAACTGTCATTGGTGAAAAGATAAGTACCTTCCTGGATAATCGCGATGGCATCTACCGAGGAGCCCAGCAGTCTTTCGCAACGGTTTTCTGCATCAGCATACCGACGCCTGAACTGACGCAACAGACGTCGTTGTTCAAGGTTGAACAGTGTTCTTGCGACCACCAGCAGTAACTGCTGGTCTTCGTCCATAGGCAACACATCCGTAGCGCCCAGGCGCAATCCCTCGACAATTTCTGTGATGTTGTATTGCTCCGAAATCAGAATTACGGGGGTGTCCAGGTCAAAACGTCTGATGAGGGAGAAAATGGACTTAATGGGTGTGTTTTCGCCCTGATATTGACCAATAATCATATCCCAGGGCTTTTCCTGCAGCAGCTTTGATAGTACTTCTTCCTGATTGACATGCTTTGACTCAGCACGGTAGTTGGCGTTGCGCAACAAACTGACGATGCGGTTAGCCTCTTCAAAGCTGTCGTGAACCAGTAAAAGCTTCAGGGCACTGTCTGGGATCATTTAGGCTGGGCTCCTGAATCGTGCAAGGTGAGTTTTTGTTAGATTGTCGCATTATAAGGCAATGGAGGCCGAGGAACACGCAGCCAATCCCTGAGCACCGTTTTTCCCCTGAGACTAAAATGCGAGCCGTGCCACATTATCGGCAAAAAAATGGAATAAAGCGAAACAGTGACCGGCATGACTTCAAGTTAACGGTACCTTGCTCGGTGATCCGGGGATTTCCCTGACCAGTTTGGGGACGAGGTAGCCGGGGAGTCTGACCAGCAACTGACTGTGCAATTGGCGAGCTGTCTCATCAGAGACCTCAAAGTGAGCAGCTCCGCTGATTTTATCCAGTTGATGGAGGTAATAGGGCAGGGTGCCGAATTCAAACAGGCGCTCGGATAACTGCGCCAGGGTATCGGTGTCATCATTAATTCCGGCCATCAGCACGGACTGGTTCATCACAGTGATACCGGCACTTTTCAGGGCCAGCAAACTTGACCCAACTGAATCATCCAGCTCATTGGGGTGATTGCTGTGAATTACCATAGAAGTTTGTAGGCGTGTTCCGGTCAGCCATTGCAGGCAGCTGTCGGTGATCCGGTCAGGAATGACCACCGGCAGCCGGGTGTGGATTCTCAATCGTTTGACATGCCTGATGCCGGCGATCTGTTCGGTGAGCCATCTCAGTTGATTATCACCGGTCACAAGCGGATCGCCGCCACTATAGATGACTTCGCTGATAGAAGCGTCTCTGGCAATGTAGTCCAGCGCATTTTGCCATTCCGGCCGCGCCGGCCTGTTTTCCTGGTACGGGAAGTGGCGACGGAAACAATAGCGGCAGTTGACTGCACAGTTTGGGCTGACGACCAGCAGAAGTCGGCCATGGTATTTGTGAATCAGTCCCGGCACCGGGTTGGCCTGCTGCTCTGCCAAAGGGTCCTTGCTGTAACCGGGCACAGCAAGCAACTCCTCGCTAACCGGCAGAATTTGTCGAAGCAGGGGGTCATTTGGATCGCCTTTTCTGATTCGACTCAAGTAGGCGTGGGGTACCCGCACCTGAAAATCGCTGTGGGCAGCCAACGCCTCCCGGAGGTGGGTACCATCCAGTTCCAGAAAGTCAAAAAGCTCTTTGGGGTGGCGAATACTGGCCGTCAATTGTTCTTGCCAGCCAGGGCTATCCAAACTCGTCGCAGAACCGGGTATCATAGCGCTCTCTTTTTTCCGGGAAGTTTTACTGAGTGTTGAGGCAATAATGGCTACCTATTCTACCAACGAAATTCGCGCCGGTCTGAAAGTCATGCTGGATGGCGACCCCTGTTCCATTGTGGAGAACGAATTTGTCAAGCCGGGCAAGGGCCAGGCATTTAACCGGGTTCGTTTGCGAAACCTGAAAACAGGTCGGGTCTGGGAGCGGACTTTTCGCTCCAGTGATTCGCTGGAGGCCGCTGATGTGTCGGACCGCGACATGCAGTATCTCTACAATGATGGCGAGCACTATCATTTCATGGAGCCGGATACCTTTGAGCAGTATCAGGCAGATGGTAAAACCCTAGGCGATGCTGTGCAGTGGTTGAGAGAGCAGGATACCGTGATGGTTACCCTGTTCAACGGTCAGCCATTGGCAGTGACACCACCCAATCATGTGGAGCTGGAAATTGTCGAGACAGATCCGGGCCTGAAGGGCGACACTGCCCAGGGGGGCACCAAGCCCGCCAAACTGGTAACCGGTGCTGTGGTCAAAGTGCCGTTATTTCTCAATATTGGCGATGTTGTGCGGGTGGATACTCGCACCGGGGAGTATCTCAGTAGAGCCTGATTGCCCTGTTTTCGGCACGTTTATGAACAGTAAAGGGGTGGCGTCAGTCACCCCTTCTGCTGTTGACGCTGTCGGCTTTGGCAAACAGCAATTGTTGAGGAAGTGGAATGGCTGACTGGCAACCGACGGCGACACTTGAAACGCTGCGCCGCCGTGCTGAGCTGATGGCGGCCATACGCCACTTCTTCAGCTTTCGCGGCATCTGGGAAGTGGATGTGCCGGTATTGGCAAAAACCGGTGTCACGGATCTCAATATCGATTCGATTCCGGCAGAGCTGAATGGTCGGCGCCACTATCTGCAGAGTTCCCCCGAATATCAAATGAAGCGCCTGCTCGCCGCTGGCAGTGGCGGTATTTATTATTTGGGGAAGGCCTTCCGTGATGATGAGTCTGGTCGGCGTCACAGCCCCGAGTTCACACTCCTCGAGTGGTATCGGCCCGGTTGGGATGAGCACGACCTGATTGACGAGGTGTCCTCATTGTTGGGTGAGTTGGGGGTAGTGACTGAACCCATCAAGGTGTCCTGCCGTGAGATTTTCCAGAAGAACATCGGGCTGGATCCTCATACAGCATCCCTTGAGGTGCTGCAGCAGGAAGCTACAGCGCTTTCCGGAAGTGACTTTACTGCGGTCAGTAGAAACAGCTGCCTGGATCTTCTGTTCAGTCTTGGCGTCGAGCCGACACTCCCCGATGGACTGGTTTTTGTTTATGACTATCCTTTGTGTCAGGCCGCTTTGGCCTGTAGAGGAGAGGATTTCTCAGGTGTTCCCGTGGCGCGACGCTTTGAGGCTTTCCTGAACAGAATGGAGCTGGCCAACGGTTACTATGAGCTGACAGATGCTATAGAGCAGCGCTCCCGTTTTGAATCAGATCTAGCTTTGCGGACAGCGGCCGGAAAGCCAGCCATGCCGGTTGATCTTCAGCTTCTGGATGCCATGGAAGCGGGTTTGCCTGCATGCGCCGGAGTTGCTCTCGGTGTCGATCGTCTGTTGATGCAGTTGCTCTCACTGACGGATATTCGTCAGGTTCTCCCATTTGGTATGCGGTGTAACGTAAATGATTGAAACGCTACCGCCAGCGATTTTTCTGATGGGGCCAACGGCCACAGGTAAAACGGATCTGGCCATCGCCTTGCGAGAGCATTTGCCGGTGGAGTTAATCAGTGTGGACTCCGCACTGATATACCGGGGTATGGATATTGGCTCTGCCAAACCTCCAGCAGATCAATTGGCGGCGGTGCCGCACTGCTTGATCAATATTAGAGATCCGTCTGAAGCGTATTCGGCGGCTGAGTTTGCACGGGATGCCCGTCAGGCTATGGCAGAGATCAGTGCTGCGGGGCGAATTCCCTTACTGGTGGGCGGCACCATGTTGTACTTCAAGTCGCTGCTCGACGGGTTGGGAAATATGCCGCCTGCAGCCCCCGCCATTCGTGCCGAGATTGAAGATGAGGCCGCTCGGCGAGGCTGGCCTTTTATGCACGAGTTGTTAGCAGCCGTAGATCCTGAAACAGCAAAACTGCTGCACCCCAATCATTCTCGCCGCATTCAGCGAGCACTTGAAGTTTATCGCACTACCGGTAAAACCCTCTCGCAATTCAAGCGCGAGCAGGCCAGCGCAGGCAGTGAGATCGATCCCATTGCTCAGCGATACCAGTTGACTCAGATCGGGCTTTTCCCCCATTGCCGGGCGCTGCTTCATCGGCGTATTGCCCAGCGATTTGAGATAATGCTGGCGCAGGGTTTTGAAGAAGAAGTCAGAGAGCTGTACCGGCGAGGTGACCTGCATCCCGATCTGCCGTCAATGCGCGCTGTGGGCTACCGGCAGATGTGGCAATACCTTTCAGGAGAGATCGATTATCCCGCCATGGCAAATATGGCCCAGGCGGCCACTCGTCAATTAGCCAAGCGACAACTGACTTGGTTGCGCAACTGGCCGGCATTGGAGCAGGTTTTTATTGATTCAGAAGCTGGGCAGCCAGAAAAGATGGCATCTTTGCTTTCGGAGTGCTTGAAAATCCTTGAAAAGAGACCCATATACAAAAAGCAAGACCGATAGTATGATGAATCCCCTTTAGTATGGACGCTGGTTTCGCCGAGTATATTTTATTTTAAGTCTTTGTTTTTCGGCGTTTTTTTATTCCTTTGTTGAGGAGAATAACAATGTCAAAAGGGCATAATCTACAAGACCCTTTTTTGAATGTGTTGCGCAAAGAGCGTATTCCCGTATCTATTTTTTTGGTCAATGGCATCAAGCTGCAGGGCCAGGTTGAATCATTTGATCAGTTTGTCGTGCTGTTGAAAAATACGGTCAGTCAAATGGTCTACAAACACGCGATTTCCACGATTGTTCCTTCGCGGCCGGTACGCCTGCCGATGGCTGCAGATGACTCGATGGATCCCTCTGAGTGAGTGGAGTGCTGATTGTTTTTTGATCGCCCCGAATCCGGTGAAACCGCTATTCTGGTGCATTTGATTCTTGGCACTGAACATGAGCCTGAAGATCCCAGAGAATTCGAAGAACTGGTGCTCTCCGCCGGTGGTGATCCTGTTGCATTGGTGGCAGGACAGCGCAATGCCCCTCATCCCAAGTACTTTGTGGGCAAGGGGAAGCTGGATGAGCTGGCGGAGCTTGTCCAACAAACCTGCGCGGAGTTGGTTATTTTTAACCACAATCTCTCACCCAGCCAGGAGCGCAATCTTGAGGCTGCACTAAAATGCAGAGTGCTTGATCGCACCGGCCTGATTCTCGACATCTTTGCCCAGCGTGCGCGTACCCACGAAGGTAAGTTGCAGGTTGAGCTTGCACAGTTGCAGCATATGTCTACTCGGCTGGTTCGTGGATGGACTCACCTGGAGCGGCAGAAAGGTGGTATTGGGCTGAGAGGGCCGGGCGAAACCCAGCTGGAAACAGACCGCCGCTTATTGCGCAACAGAATTAAGTCTATTCTCGGCCGTCTGGACAAAGTTCGCCGACAACGGGATCAGGGTCGCCGATCGCGGCTGAGAGCGGAGATGCCAACCATATCGCTGGTGGGTTACACCAATGCGGGAAAGTCCACACTGTTCAATCGGCTTTCGAATGCGGAGGTCTTTGTTGCCAATCAGCTGTTTGCCACACTCGATCCGACTATGCGTCGTCTTGAGGTCAATGGCTTTGGTCCAGTTGTGCTGGCGGACACCGTCGGTTTTATCAGTCATTTGCCACACAAACTGGTCGAGGCTTTTCGGGCGACGCTGGAAGAAGCAGCAAGTGCGTCTTTACTGTTGCATGTGGTTGATGCGCACAGCGATGAGCGGTCGACCAACATTGCGCGAGTGAATGAGGTGCTGGGCGAGATAGACGCTCTGGAGCTGCCGACTTTAATGGTCTACAACAAAATTGATTTGTTGGAGAACCCCGCGCCCCGCCTGGATTTTGATGAGGCGGGTAAGCCGGTAGCCGTCTGGCTGTCGGCGCAAACTGGCCAGGGTTTTGATCTTTTGGCTCAAGCGATTGCATCATTGCTGAGCAACGATATTGTCCATGATACTTACCGATTGTTGCCCACTATGGGTCGTTTGCGTGCCATGCTGTACGAGCGCAAGGCAGTGCTTGCAGAGTCCCCGTCGGATAATGGCAACATGCTGGTAGAAATCTGCATGCCAAGGCCCGATTTTTACCGTCTGTTGCAATCTGAGCAGCTGACGCCCGACGATTTGCAATGGCAACCCTGTCAAAGTCCCTCCCTCACCAGACCTCACTGACCGTATGTCATTTGTTGTGTCGCGTATTTTGTTTCCTCTGGCTTCATAGATAACGATTTGTTTTCGCCATATTGCTTGCCTTAAGCATGGCATTTAAATGGTGGCTTGGTACAATCGTCGGTCGCGAATAACCCTTGAGTCTACGGAGAAACATATGGCCTGGAATGAGCCTGGTGGTGGTAAAGATCCCTGGGGCACCAATAACTCAGGCGACGGCCCACCTGATCTCGATGAGGCGCTCAATAAGCTGCGTGCCCGCTTCAGCAAGTTGTTCGGTGGCTCCGCTGATGGTGGCAATAACGGTTCCAGTGGTGGTTTGATTGCAGTTGTCCTCGCTGTTTTGGTAATTGGCTGGGGGCTGTTTGGTTTCTATCAGGTGGATGAGAAAGAGCAGGCTGTAGTGCTGCGCCTAGGCAAATATCTGGACACCGTTGGATCCGGGCTGCACTGGAATCCGCCTCTGATTGATCGTGTCACCAAAGTGCGGGTCACGGAAGAACGTCAGTACACGTCGGTGGGCCAAATGCTCACGCTGGATGAAAATATCGTCGAGTTGCCGTTGGTTGTTCAGTATAACGTCAACGATGTCAAAGCCTTTGTGTTGAATGTTAAAGATCCTGAAGTCAGTTTGCGCCATGCATCAGACAGTGCCTTGCGCCATGTGGTTGGGAGTACCCTGTTGAATGATGTGGTCTCCAGTGGCCGTGAAAAAGTCGGTGATGATGTCAAAATCCGGCTGCAGCAGTATCTCGACAGTTATGATGCTGGCATTCTCGTGCGGAAAATCAACATCCAGGAGGCCAAGCCGCCCGCTGAAGTAAAAGCTGCCTACGATGATGTGATTAAGGCCCGTGAAGATCAGGAGCGGCTGGTTAATGAAGCGCAATCCTATGCCAACGGTGTTATTCCTGAGGCTAGGGGTAAAGCGCAGCGTATGATTGAAGAGGCGCTGGCCTACCGTGAACAAGTGGTGGCTGAGGCGCAGGGTGAAACGCGGCGTTTTGAGGCGCTGTTAACAGAATACCAAAAAGCGCCGGAAGTGACCCGGCAGCGGCTCTACCTGGATTCGGTTCAACAGGTCATGACGCGCAGTTCCAAAGTCCTGGTCGACGTGGAGGGCGGCAATAATATGTTGTATCTGCCGCTGGATAAAATTGTGGAGAAAGGTGCTGCCGCCAGTCAGCCGGCCACCTTGAGGAGCAGTGATTTGAACAGCATTGCCGATGAAGTCATGAATCGTATCCGGCAGGAAAATTCCTCTACTCCCCGAAGGGAGGTACGCTAATGACTAATCGATCAACAGGTTTGCTGGTGCTGCTGGCAGCCGTTCTGCTATTGATGAGCAGCTCCCTTTATGTGGTTTCCGAGACTGAAAGGGCCGTCAAATTGAGATTTGGCCGCTTGATTGATGTCGATATCAAACCGGGTCTCCATGTGAAAATTCCCTTTGCCGAGAAAATCCGCAAGTTTGACGCGCGGGTGTTGACACTTGATGCCGAGTCATCCAGTTTTTTTACTTCTGAGAGAAAGCGCCTGATTGTGGATGCTTACACAAAATGGCGGATTGTTGATGTAGATACCTACTATAAATCCACCGGTGGTGATGAGGCCGTGGCGCATAATCGGCTGTCCAGCCGCGTAAACGACGGACTGCGCAACCAGTTTGGTGAGCGGACACTTCACGAGGTGGTATCTGGAGAGCGCGATGCCTTGATGGAAAATATCAAAATCGGCCTGAATGCCACGGTTCGCTTATCATTGGGCATAGAGATAATTGACGTCAGAGTCAAACGAATTGACCTGCCCTCTGAAGTGAGAGGACAAGTGTTCAGCCGGATGAAAGCCGAGCGTGAAAAAGAGGCCCGGGAGCTTCGTTCGAGGGGTGTTGAAGCGGCAGAAAAAATCCGTGCAGATGCCGACCGGCAACGCACGATTCTTATGGCCAACGCCTATCGTGAAGCCGAGGAGTCGAGAGGTGAGGGCGATGCCGAGGCTACCGCGACTTATGCCTCGGCGTTTAGCAAGGACCCCGAGTTCTATGCGTTTCAGCGCAGTTTAAAGGCCTATACAGAGTCATTTAACAGTAAGGGTGATGTGCTGTTGGTTGATCCGGAGAGCGATTTCTTCCGCTATCTGAACAGTCAGCAGGGGAAATAATCTGTATCGGGGGGTCGCTGCATGGCCCCCAGCGGAGTGCTGCTTTTGTCAGATTGGCAAAAAGTGCAGCAGTGCGCCAAATGGGGTGATAAAATGCCACGACCGGGATCGCCCGGTTTTTTTGTGACTGGCAGGGCGATTGTATGTGGGTAGATTTAGCCAAGGCGTTTTGTCTGATGTTGGTGCTGGAGGGCGTCATGCCTTTTCTGGCACCGGGGCGATGGCGCAATATGGCAGCATTACTGGCACAGGTTGATGACCGCAGCATGAGAATGATGGGCTTGTTCAGCATGTTGCTTGGAGCCGGAACTTTGTATTTTATTAACGGGTAGTCATGATGACTGTTGCTGATCGCTGGTTGTTGCCTGATGGCATTGAAGAAATACTTCCCAATCAGGCGCTACAGATTGAGCGGTTGCGCCGACAGGTGCTGGATTTGTATCACTGCTGGGGTTACGACCTGGTCATCCCGCCGCTGGTGGAGTTCACGGAATCGCTGCTCAGTGGAACCGGTTCGGATCTCGATCTGATGACGTTTAAGGTGACGGATCAGATCAGTGGTCGAATGATGGGTGTTCGTGCCGATATGACTCCCCAAACCAGTCGTATGGATGCCCACAGTCTTCGGCGCAATGGCCCCAGTCGCCTTTGTTATGCAGGAACAGTTCTCTATACTCGGCCGAAGCAGGCTCTGGAGAGTCGTTCTCCAATCCAGATTGGTGTTGAGCTTTATGGTGAGTCAGGGCTCGAGGCAGATATCGAGGTGATCAGTTTGATGGTGGAGACTTTGCGTCTCGCCGGGCTCGGCACACCACAGCTCGACCTCGGCCATGTGGGGATATATGCCAGCCTGCTTGAAGCGGCTGAACTGTCAGCTGATCGCGAAGCCGAGTTATTTGATCTGCTTCAGCGTAAAGCGGTCCCTGAACTCGATGTCTGGCTCGGGAAGTGCCTGGATAATGCAGAAATTGCGCTGATGATCCGTGCTCTGGTCGGGCTTGCAGGTGATGCTTCCGTATTGGATCGCGCCCGTGAAGTATTTGCTGAGGCGCCGGCCGAAGTGGAGCTGGCGCTGGATGAGCTGCAGGCGGTTGTCAGTGCGCTCAGCGAAAGCTTCCCCGATCTGGTGCTCTATCTCGATTTGAGTGAGTTGCGTGGCTACCACTATCATACGGGTATCGTGTTTGCCGCCTATGATCAGGGGCTTGGTCAGGCCATCGGCAATGGCGGGCGCTATGATCATGTCGGTAAAGGCTTCGGTCGTTCCCGGCCGGCTACCGGCTTTAATATGAGTTTACAGTCGTTGGCCAGGGTTGCGTTGTCCGGGGCGGTGGCAGGTGGTATTTTTGCCCCTGTTAGTGATGAGCTCGGTTGGCGAAAAGCCGTAGCAGCGTTACGCTCCAATGGCGAGCGGGTGGTCTGTGGCTTTCCGGGCCAAGAGCCGGATTATCAGGAATTACATTGTGATCGCCAGCTGGTTTGGCTGGATGGCACCTATAAAATAACTGCAGTTTGACCATCACTATCAGGGTTAGATATACACATGGGAAAGAATGTCGTGGTGCTGGGCACCCAGTGGGGCGATGAAGGCAAAGGCAAGATTGTCGATCTGTTGACTGATCAAGCGGTTGTGGTAGCCCGTTTTCAGGGTGGCCACAATGCCGGCCATACCCTGGTCATTGAAGGTAAAAAAACGGTTCTTCACCTGATACCTTCAGGTATCCTCAGGAATAATGTGACCTGTCTGATTGGCAATGGCGTGGTGTTGTCTCCAGAGGCATTGTTGCATGAAATCTGTGAGCTGGAAGATAAAGGCGTACCTGTCCGGGACCGCCTTCGGTTGTCCCCTGCCTGCCCATTAATCTTGCCGATCCACATGGCGCTGGATCAGGCACGTGAACGCGCCAGGGGCGACGCCAAAATAGGTACCACCGGGCGTGGTATCGGTCCGGCTTACGAGGATAAAGTGGCGCGAAGGGGTATCCGCCTTGGCGAATTATTCAATCGTGAGCTGTTTGCCACCAAATTGAAAAGTCTGATGGAATACCACAACTTTATGCTCACGGACTACTATCATGAACAGCCCGTCAGCTATGAAGAAACCCTGCGGCAATCGATTACCTGGATGGATGAGCTGGCACCCATGCTGGCGGACGTGACCGGGTTGCTGCACGATGCTCGCGAAGCGGGTGACAATATTCTGTTCGAAGGGGCTCAGGGCTCACTGTTGGATATTGATCACGGCACCTATCCCTATGTTACATCTTCGAATACCACTGCCGGTGGTACGGCCACAGGCAGTGGTTTTGGCCCGCTGTATCTCGATTATGTGCTGGGTATAACAAAGGCCTACACCACCCGGGTAGGCTCAGGCCCGTTTCCCACCGAGCTGTTTGATACGGTCGGCAAACACCTGGGCGAGAAGGGCCATGAGTTTGGCGCGACTACCGGTCGTGAGCGACGCTGTGGCTGGTTTGACGCTGTGGCTTTGAAACAGGCTATTCGTATCAATTCTGTTTCCGGTATCTGTCTGACCAAGCTCGATGTGCTTGACGGTGTTGAAACCATAAAGGTGTGTATCGCTTATCAGGATGCCAGCGGCAATGAAGTGATCACCCCGAGTCACGCGGATGATTACGAAAAACTGGTTCCCGTTTATGAAGAGCTACCCGGTTGGCATGAATCGACCATTGGTATCAGATCCCTCGAAGAGCTGCCCGACAATGCCCGCGCCTATATCGCCCGTATTGAAACGATTCTCCACACCCCAGTGGATATTATTTCGACGGGTCCGGATCGGGTAGAAACGATTGTCCTGCGCCATCCGTTTGGTTGTTGATCCGCCGGGTATTCCTCAGCTTGTCCCGTGTCGGTGAGCAGCATTTTTGTGGCAACAAAAGGTTTCCGGTTACCTGATTCTCTATTAAGCTAAAAACAGTAGTGGATAAAAGGCTTCTGTTTATGCTGAACTCGGTAGAACTGAAAGATTACATGCTTCGCAACCCGGTTAAAGTTAATCAACGGGATGATTTGTTCGTCGCCATTGACTTGATTGTCAGCAATAAAATTTCCGGGTTGTGTGTGGTGGATGATGACAATAACCTGGTGGGTGTGCTGTCCGAAACGGACTGTTTAAAGGCCATCTTGGGTGCCAGATATAATCAGGAAAGCAGTGTTGGCCCGGTACGTGATGTGATGACGCGCGATGTTTTTACAGTCACGTCTCAGGCCGATATTGTCGATGTGGCCCAGCAAATGATGAAGCGTGGTTTTCGTCGCTGCCCGGTTGTTGATAAGGGTAAGTTGGTCGGCCAGATCACCTGCCGGCAGCTGCTGAATGGGGTTGAGAAGTTCCCCGAAAAGCAGACTTAATCACAGTATTTCCACCAAATATGGCGTTAACTCCGAGGAAAAACATGTTCCGGTTAAAACCTGCTCTTATTCTTTTACTTTCATTTCTGGCAAGTGGTGTTGTTGTGGCGGCAGAGGACCGCCCTGAGCACTTCAAAGGATTGCCTGCTGATACCCTGGCTCAGGCGGTGGCCAATTTTTCCGAGTACAACGGCAAGCTTGAAGGCCTTATTCAGCAGGAGCATCTGTCGCCACAGGATATGCATGAAGTGCATATGCTCACCTACACGCTGGAAAATGCATTGGCCAAGATCCAGGCCGAGCTCGCCGCCTTAGCGGAACCCCTTGAAGCGGTACACCTCGCTTCAGAGCGCTCAGCCCCTGAAACTGTCAAAAAACAAGGTCAGGTTTATTTGGACAATGCGCGCCAGATCATCAAGTGACTCATTTCATCGCGCGTCGCTATCCTGATAACAGGGAGCTCAATGTATAAGCTGGTTTTCTATGTACCTATCGAGGATCTGGAATCGGTGAAACAGGCTGTTTTCGCCACTGGAGCAGGCAAAATTGGCGAATATGAGAGTTGCTGCTGGCAGGTGTTGGGTATCGGCCAGTTCCGTCCACTTGCCGGTAGCACTCCTTATCTGGGAAAGGTGGGTAGCCTGTCTGAAGAGGCAGAGTATCGTGTTGAACTGGTTTGTGATGATGCCGCGATAAAACAGGCGATCCGTGCGCTGATCAGTGCTCATCCCTATGAAGAACCGGCCTACGACGTATGGCAATTGGCGGAGTTCGACCTCTAGTCTGCAGCGTTAGTGAGGGAGCGAAGTCTCGATGTGATCACGTCGGTGTGTATGATTGACAGGCCCTGTTTTAAATCTGCAAAATGATGCTTCAACGCAGTGGTAATCACGGGGAAAGCCAGCTCCTCCCAGGGAATATCGGCCTCACTGAACAACCTGACGTCCAGCGACTCGTCCCCGGCACCGTAACTACGGTTGTGTAGCGACCCCCGATACAGGATATAAACCTGATTGATATGAGGGATATCGTAGATCCCGCTCAGCACAGGCTCACTCAGTTTTGCCAATGCTTCTTCCCAGCATTCCCGCAGTGCACCCTGAAGCACTGTTTCCCCATTTTCCAAAAAACCGGCTGGCAGGGTCCACATACCGTAACGGGGCTCAATGGCCCGTTTGCACAGCAATACTCTGTCATTAACCATAGGAATGCAGCCCGATATCACTCGGGGGTTCTGGTAGTGAATGGTGTCGCAATGTCCACAGACATGGCGTTTTCGATTATCTCCGGTGGGAACCTTGAAGTTGACCGGTTTGCCACACTGACCGCAAAAATTCATAGACACTTTTACTTTGCATTGGAAAATAACATTTTCGGCAACAGATGCCGATGGGAGTAGGATAACAGGGTTATGCTAAAACGGATTACCGAACGTTTAAATACTATGCCGGTTGACCGAATCAGACCCTTTGGGGTGGAGGGGGTCGAAGCGGCCATTCTGGTTGCCCTGACCCGTGAGCCGGCAAACCCAAAAATTATATTTACCAAACGGGCAGAGCACCTGAATTCACACCGGGGAGAAGTGGCATTTCCCGGTGGCAAGTGGGAACCGGGAGATGAAGACCTACTGGTGACGGCATTGCGGGAGACCCGGGAGGAAATTGATTTGTCTCCGCACCAGGTACAGGTCATTGCCGGGTTGCCGGTCAATCGAACTAGCCAGTTGATGCGGGTGAAGCCCTATGTGGGGCTTATTGAGCCCGACTTGGTGCTAATCGCCAATCCCGAGGAGCTGGATGCTGTTTTTGAAGTCCCGGTGTCTTATTTTCTGGACCCGTCGAACCTGACAGTCGATTACTTTGTCGGTCCGGATTATGCGCTCAATATGCCCTGTTTTATCTATGACGATTACCGTATCTGGGGCTTTTCGTTGGTGGTGTTGGCCGATTTCCTCAACATTTCCCTCGATGCCGGGATCCGTCTGGTGTATCCGGACTGTTCTGATCTGAGGCCGGCATCCAGGTAGCTTGCAATTTCACGCCTGCCGGCTCGATAATTGCCGAATTAGAGAGGCAAACGTTTTAGGCGTACCCATGATAGCAACGATTTCTTCCCCCTGTATTTCTGTCTGTGCGCTGGATCATGATGACGTGTGTATCGGCTGTCACCGCACAGCCAGAGAAATTCGTGACTGGTTATTGATGGACGATGATGAGCGACTGGAGGTAATTGCAAAAGCTGCTGAACGGGGTTGTAAAAATAATCCGTTTGCCTAGTAATCGGGAATATTTTGTCGATTGAGTTTAATCTTCGTCATCATCGTCCGGTTCACCGTTTCCTGAATGAAGCGTTATGCGCTGTTTAACACGAACCTTTACTACCATTTTTTCACTCAGTTCCAGTGTTTCAAACTGATAGCGACCAATGGTAAAACTCACGTTGCCGTCGGGGATGCTTTCCAGGTGTTCCAGAATCAGTCCGTTAATTGTCTTTGGGCCATCTGTTGGCAAATCCCACGAATTTGCCTTGTTTATATCACGGATGGTGGCTGACCCGTCAATGTCAAACATCCTCTTGTCCAGGGCGACGATATCCTCCTGTTCGTCCTCTGCCCTGTTCGTGGTGAAATCGCCGACGATCTCCTCCAGTATATCCTCCATTGTGACCAGCCCCTCAATTTCACCATACTCATCCACCACCAGACCGATTCGGCGTTTGGCCTGTTGAAAATTCACCAATTGTTTGTTGAGTGGTGTGTTTTCAGGGACAAAGTAGGGTTCCCGGGTAAATCGCTTGATGGCCTCTTTGGTCAGGCTGTCACTGCCTGAGCGCAGCAGTCTGGCGATAGTTTTTACATGAATAATGCCCAATACATTATTCATGTTGCCCACATAGACAGGCAGACGGGTGTAGCCGGAATTGATGATTGTGGTTAATAGCTGATCAACTTCCAGTTCAAGGTCCAAGCCTACAATTTCATTGCGTGGCACCATGATGTCATTCACGGAGACCGTTTCAAGGTCCAGAATATTGATCAGCATATCCTGATGGTCGGGGATATTTTCACTGGAGATGTCTACGACAGTACGAATTTCCTCTTTGCTGAGGCTCACATCAAGGGACTTGGTAGTATTCACGCCCAGCAATCTGAGTAGGCCGTTGGAGAGGTGGTTCACCAGCCAGACCAGCGGATAAAAGACAAATAACAGCGGCCTGAGGATGTGGCTGGCAGTAAAGGCAATTCCTTCCGGGTGCAGTGCCGCCATTGTTTTTGGTGTGACCTCGGAAAAAATCAGTATCGCCAGCGTGAGCAGTAAGGTGGCGATGGCGATGCCTGCATCGCCGTAAAGACGCAGAGCAATGACCGTGGCGATCGCGGAAGCGAGGATATTCACCATGTTATTGCCGATCAGGATAATACCGATCAGGCGGTCAGGACGTTTTAGCAGCTTGTAGGCCTTGCGGGCACCGAGATGTCGTTTTCTCAGATGTTTCAACCTGTAACGGTTCAGTGACATCATGGCTGTTTCAGAGCCGGAGAAAAAAGCGGATAAGAGAAGGAGGCCAGCTAGTACGCTAAATAGTAGCCAGAGAGGGGTATCGTCCAACGGGGGGGGAACCTCGTATTCACCTAAGGCAGGGTATGTTGAAGAAGTTTGCTGTGCTTGGCAACCATATCTTGCTGTCAGGCTCTGCGGTAAGCCGGGCTTGGGGGTTGGACCGGTATCAAATTATCCTCGGCACAAAGGGCGGCCGTCTTTCAGCGCAGAATCACCTCCAGGACAAACTTGCTTCCCCAGTAGCCCAGCACCATGGCGCTGAAGCCTACCAGGGTCCAGCGAATGGCTGTATTGCCCCGCCATCCCTTGATGTGTCGCCCCCACAATAAAATGCCATAAAACAGCCAGGCAAAAAGAGTGAAAACCGTTTTGTGAATCAAGTGCTGGGCAAAGAAATCCTCAAAAAACAGAAATCCCGTAATCAGTGACAAAGTCAACAGACCAAAGCCGGCCCACAGCACCTCAAACAGCAATGCTTCCATGGTTTGCAAAGGAGGGACTATCTGTAGCCAGCTGCCGAGGTGCCTGTGTCGCAGCCGCCAGTTTTGAAGGGCGATAAAAATCGCCTGAAACGCAGCGATGGTCAGCAGGCTGTAGGCCACAATGGAAAAGAAGATATGTGCCCCGATGGGTAAAGACACAGTCTCTCTCAAGGGGGCGCTGCTGCCGATCAGGAGGGTCAATGCCAGGATCAGTGCCGCCAGAGGGAAAAGGATCAGAAAAAGACTGTGAACCGGTTTTCGGAGACTACTGAGAAGAACAATCAGATTGATGGTGAAGATGATGGCGCTGGTCATGGGGAACAGCCCGAAATCGAGACCGGCGTCACTGAAGATCCAGTGTGCACTGGTGTATCCGTGCAGGGCCAATGCAGGAGCGGCAATCAGCTGCAGAGAAGATAGCTGCAAGTTGGGATGCTTGCGAAGCTGAAGCGCCTGGAATAGGGTCGCGCAGATATACAGGGCGATGGCGGCAGAAGCTGTAAGCATAATGGGGTGACTATTTAAACAGGTGACAAAGTGTGTCACAGATAGCGGATAGCGAAAAGAGGCCGTCCCAAAACTCGGGTGCTTTCAGTTATACTGCTACACCTGTAAATAAGGTGAAGACGAAATAAATCCCATGGCAATGTTTGAAAATCTCAGTGATCGTTTATCGGCTTCCCTGAAAAAAATCTCTGGGAAGGCCAGCCTGACAGAAGATAATATTCAGGAAACCCTGCGTGAAGTGCGTATGGCACTGCTGGAAGCGGATGTGGCGCTACCGGTTGTCAAAACCTTTGTGGAAGGTGTCAAGGAGAGGGCGCTGGGCCAGCAGGTTGGCAGCAGCCTCAATCCCGGTCAACAGTTCCTGAAAATCGTTCAGTCCGAGCTTGAACATGTGATGGGTGACAGTAACGAGTCACTCAATCTGGCTGCGCAGCCGCCGGCTGTCGTATTGATGGCCGGTCTACAGGGTGCAGGTAAAACCACCTCCGTGGCCAAATTGGCCCGCTATCTCAAGGAGCGGGAAAAGAAAAAAGTCATGGTGGTGAGTGCCGATATCTACCGGCCGGCCGCCATTAAACAGCTGGAAACTCTCGCGTCGGAAGTGGGGGTTGAGTTTTTTGCCAGCCATGCTGATCAGAAACCTGTCGATATTGCACGCAATGCGGTTCAGGCGGCGAAAGTAAAATTTATCGATGTATTACTGGTGGACACGGCTGGCCGCCTGCATATTGATGATGCGCTGATGACTGAAATCCGGCAGCTACACAAAGCACTGTCGCCGGTGGAAACCCTGTTCGTCATTGATGCAATGATTGGTCAGGATGCGGTTGCCACCGCCAAGGCATTTAACGAAGCACTGCCCCTGACGGGGGTGATTTTGACCAAAGTGGACGGCGATGCCCGGGGCGGGGCGGCACTCTCTGTTCGCCAGGTAACCGGCAAGCCGATCAAATTCCTCGGTGTTGGTGAAAAAACCGATGCCTTAGAGCCGTTCCACCCGGACCGGATCGCTTCGCGGATTCTCGGCATGGGCGACATGATGTCGTTGATCGAAGATGTCGAACAGAAAGTCGACCGTAAAAAAGCAGAGCAGTTGGCTAAAAAAGTTGCCAAGGGCAAACGGTTTGATCTGAATGATCTGCGCGATCAACTCCAGCAAATGAAGAACCTGGGCGGGTTTTCAGGCCTGCTTGATAAGCTGCCCGGCATGGGCAATATGAGCCAGATGGTTGAGCAAGCCAATATGGGGAAGCAGTTTTCACGTATGGAGGCCATTATCAACTCCATGACGCCTGCGGAAAGGCGAAACCCCGACTTGCTGAATGGTTCCCGCAAGCGGCGGATAACGGTAGGGTCCGGCACCAACCTTCAGGATCTGAATCGCCTGCTCAAACAGCACAAGCAGATGGGCAAGATGATGAAAAAAATGAAAGGCAAAGGCATGCAGCAGATGATGCGCGGCATGGCAGGCAACATGCCTACTGGCGGTGGTATGGGGGGCGGAATGCCACCAGGCGGTGGGAAATTCCCCTTTTAGCGGGGTCTCTCCAAGCGCTGAATCCCGCCTCCGGATAGAGCTTTTCCCCACTATACTTTCCAGCTATACACGGTTGCGTGTTTTCGCTATAATCCCGCGCCTTTCACAGGTGCCTGTTCGAGAGACCGGGCGTGGTCTTGTTCCTGAGTGATGAGGGATCGACCGGCTGTAATTTGAAACTAAATACAGAAGAGAGTTTTCATGGTAACAATTCGTCTGGCTCGCGGAGGCTCAAAAAAGCGTCCGTTCTATCATATACATGTCACTGACAGCCGCAGGGCCCGTGATAGTCGTTACATCGAACGCATCGGTTTTTTTAACCCGGTTGCCCGTGGCCTCGAAGAGCGTCTGCGAGTGGATGTGGATCGTGTGCAACACTGGGTGAGCGAAGGCGCCATGTTGTCTGATCGCGTTTCCCAGTTAGTGAAAGAAGCAGCCAAGCAAGCCTGATAAGACTAAGACCATGAGCGCCCAGCAAAGTGTGGACCCGATTGACCCAGTGGTCGTCGGGCGCATAACGGCAGTTCATGGTGTGAAGGGTTGGGTAAAAATTCACTCCTTCACCGAGCCGGGCGGTAACATTTTTGATTACCAACCCTGGTGGCTGAAGATTGCTGATCATTGGCAGAAATTGAAGGTCACAGAACAGCGTTCCACTGCCAAGGGACTGATGGTTCACCTGGCGGAGATTGACGACAGAGATCAGGCCAGAGCTTATTGCCAGCGGGACATCTACGTGGCAAAAGCGCAACTGCCGGTTCTTGCTGATGGCCAATATTATTGGCACCAGCTTGAAGGGATGCTTGTTGTGACCTCTCAGGGCGTCAGGCTTGGCATCGTCGACTCCCTGATGGAAACCGGTGCCAATGATGTGCTGGTTGTGAAAGGGGATGGCAAGAGCCTGGATCAGGAAGAGCGGTTGATTCCCTACATAGATCAATTTGTATTAAACGTTGATCTCGGCGCCGGCAAGATAGAGGTGGACTGGGATCCGGCTTTTTAATAACCGGGGGGATAGCCCAAAGGTTAACCGGCCATGAAAGTAGCACTGGTTACACTTTTCCCCGAAATGTTTGCTGCCCTCACCGACTACGGTATCAGCAGTAGGGCAATCAGGCAGGGCTTGCTGGAAGTGGCGTTTTTCAATCCGAGAGCCCACACCAGTGACAGGCACCAGACAGTAGATAGCCGCCCTTACGGTGGAGGTCCTGGAATGGTGATGATGATCGAGCCTTTGCGCAAGGCCATCGACGTCGCACGTACATGGATAGGGGGCCCGGCCACAGTGGTGTACCTCTCTCCCCAAGGCCGTGTGCTGGATCAGACTGGTGTTAATGCGTTGGCAGCACAGGGTGATCTGATACTGGTTGCCGGGCGTTATGAAGGGGTTGATGAGCGATTGATCCAGCTGGAAGTGGATCAGGAGTGGTCCATCGGGGACTACGTGCTCAGTGGCGGTGAGCTGCCCGCCATGGTGGTGCTTGATGCATTGATTCGGCAACTGCCCGGCGCATTGGGGCATGAGGACTCGGCAGATCAGGATTCCTTTGCCGATGGTCTGCTGGACTGCCCCCATTACACGCGGCCGGAGCAGTATCAGGATTTTAAAGTGCCAGAAGTGTTACTGTCTGGCAACCATGAAAAAATACGGCAGTGGCGGTTAAAACAGTCGTTGTACAGAACCTGGCAGCGGCGCCCGGAACTGCTGGAAAAGCTGGTGCTCAGTGACGAGCAACAACAGTTAATGGACAGGATTGTCAAAGAGTCGGCAGATGAAAGTGACTGAGTCGTTTTCCTCTCTGTGCGACGCTACTCAAAAAGGTGGCATGCCACCAACCAACAAAAGCTGAGGAGCAAACCGTGAGTAACAAAAATTCGATTATTACTGCGATTGAAACAGAACAAATGAGCAAACAACTGCCACCGTTTGCCCCAGGCGATACAGTCGTTGTTCAGGTCAAGGTTAAAGAGGGCACCCGCGAGCGCCTGCAGGCATTTGAGGGTGTGGTGATTGGCAAGCGCAATCGTGGATTGAATTCTGCATTCACTGTACGCAAAATTTCCAATGGTGTTGGCGTTGAGCGGACCTTCCAGACTTTCAGCCCGCTGGTTGAGAGTGTGCAGGTCAAGCGTCGTGGTGATGTGCGCCAAGCCAAACTTTACTACTTGCGCGAACTGTCGGGCAAGGCTGCACGTATCAAGGAAAAGCTCAACTGAGTTCATTCCTCAATGCAAAAAGGCACCACAGGTTGGTGCCTTTTTTTATGGTAAAAAAGTTGCTTTCAGGATTGTCTGTAATTTTTGATGATTGTTCCATGCATCGAGCCCGGTTAGAGTAACTCATGGCGCCGACATCGATCGACCAACACCTGATAGACAATTATCTCGATGCCCTCTGGATGGAAAAGGGCCTGAGCCGCAATACCCTGGAAGCCTATCGACGCGATCTTGAGGCGCTGGCCATTTGGGCATCGCGGGAGGATTTGTCTCTGATCGGGTTGGGGGCTGCCGATGTGCAGCGCTACCTTGCCCGCCGTTTTGAACAGGGTGTGTCGGCCCGTTCGGCGGCCAGACAGTTATCCTGTATGCGGGGACTCTACCGTTATTTACTTCGGGAAAACCGGCTTGTCGAAGATCCCGTTGCGATGGTGGAAAACCCCAAGTTGGGTCGTCCGCTCCCAAAAAGCCTTACAGAAATGGATGTGGAGGCGCTGTTGAATCAGCCGGATACCGATTCGTTGCTGGGTCTGCGTGATCGCACCATGCTGGAAGTGCTGTATGCTACGGGCCTGAGGGTCTCTGAGCTGGTGGGGCTGACCCTTTATCAGGCCAATCTGCGCCAGGGTGTGGTGAGAGTGACAGGTAAGGGTGGCAAGGAGCGGATGGTGCCCATGGGCGAGGAGGCGATGAGTTGGCTGGAGCGCTTCATGCGGGAAGCCCGGCCCCTGATATTGGGCGCTGTACAAAGTGATGTGCTGTTCCCCAGTCGCCGTGCCCGGCAGATGACCCGGCAAACTTTCTGGCATCGAATCAAGGGTTACGCCAGCCAGGCCGGCATTGAAAAACCCCTGTCGCCACACACACTTCGCCACGCATTTGCGACCCATCTGCTGAATCACGGAGCCGATCTCAGGGTGGTACAATTACTGCTCGGGCACAGTGATCTTTCCACCACACAGATCTACACCCACATAGCCAGTACCCGCATCAAGGCGCTGCATGCAGAACACCACCCGAGAGGGTAAGTGAACCCTTTTGGCCATTAAGACTCAATACCTGATCAGCCATGCTGAACCTGACAAGAGAAATCCGCGATGATAAAAAAAATGCTGGGCACAATAATTGTCCTGATACTACTACCCAACGCATATGCTGCCGATGTGTCAGAAGAGACACGTAAGACCATCATCGACAAATTGCAGCAGGCGCGCCCTGATCTGGAATACGGTGCAGTGGAAACTTCGCCCATCGACGGACTTTACCGCGTGCGAATCAACGGTACCCAATTCTTTTACGCCAATAAAACCGGTGATTACATTATTACGGGCGACATGTATCAGGCCCTTCCGGGAATGTTCGCGCCGATCAAGGATCTGGCTGCGGCGAAATTGCGCAAGGAAATGCTGGACTCGTTGGCAACGAAAGACATGATTGTTTTCCCGGCTGCTGATGTGCGCCGCTATATTCTTCATGTATTCACCGATGTGGATTGTGGTTATTGCCGCAAACTTCATATTGAAACCGTACCCGAGCTGAACATGGCTGGCGTGGAGGTTCGCTATCTGGCCTTTCCCAGGGCCGGACTGGACTCCCCCTCCTATCGCAAGATAGCTTCTGCATGGTGTGCCAAAGACAAGCTGGCCGCACTCACTGCCCTGAAAAACCGTCAGCCGATAACAGAGAACGTCTGCAAGGATAACCCCGTTGCCAGCCACTTCCTGCTCGGTCAGAAAATAGGCATCACCGGTACCCCGGCCCTGATCCTGGAGGACGGCGCTTTGTTGCCCGGCTACAGCCCGGCGGCTGAATTGCTGACAATCATGGGGCTTGATGAAAATAGTGATGGTTAAAACGGTAACCGGCGTGACCAAATCATTGCTGGTAGATTGACAGTCCCTTTACTGCCAATTAAGGTTGCGAACCTTTATCAGTCTGCTGGTTTGAGTACTGCGCTTGCGCAGTGAACGGTTATCGTGGTGGCCGCTTTAGTGATACCGCGATATAAACGTGCCTGTCACGGGCTACAAAACGGTATTACCCCAGCTGGCACTGAATTAAACCGGTTAACACCGAGGCAAATCGATTGAACTCAGTAAAAGTTGGCCTGTGTGGCCTCGGAACAGTAGGTAGTGGCACATTTAATGTGTTGCAGCGCAATGGTGACGTAATCAATGCCAGAGCGGGGTGCCGCATTGAGATAGTGCAGGTGGCAAGCAGGCGCCCCAATCCCGCTTGCGAGCTCGGCGATACCCCGGTTACCGAAGATGTATTTGCGGTTGCCCGCAATCCCGATGTCGATATTCTGGTGGAGCTGATTGGTGGCATCACGGTTGCACGCGAACTGATTCTCGATGCCATTGAGCATGGCAAGCATGTGGTCACGGCGAACAAGGCGCTGATCGCCGAGCACGGTAACGAGATTTTTAATGCCGCGAGGGTTAAAGGTGTCACCGTTGCATTCGAAGCCTCTGTCGCAGGCGGCATTCCTATTATCAAGGCGATCAGGGAAGGACTTTCGGCCAACCGCATTGAGTGGCTGGCGGGGATAGTCAATGGCACCGGCAACTTTATATTGACAGAAATGCGGGACAAGGGCCGCGCCTTTGACGATGTGCTGGTGGAGGCTCAGCAGCGTGGTTATGCAGAGGCTGACCCGACTTTTGATGTGGAAGGAATCGATGCGGCCCATAAGCTGGTTATTCTGGCCTCCCTCGCTTTTGGTATCCCGTTGCAATTCGAAAAAGTCTTTACCGAGGGTATCAGCAACCTGGACACCCAGGATGTGGCCTATGCCCGGCAACTCGGCTATCAGATCAAGCATCTAGGCATTGCCCGTCGCAACAATGGTGGTATTGAACTGCGGGTTCACCCCACCCTGATCCCCCGCAAACGACTGCTCGCCAATGTCGATGGTGTAATGAATGCTGTGGTGGTCAAGGGTGATGCCGTGGGCCCCACACTGTATTATGGTCCCGGCGCGGGGGCAGAACCTACGGCCTCTGCTGTGATTGCCGATATTGTCGACCTGGCCCGCACCCTGACGGCTGATCCGGAGCATCGGGTACCCCACCTGGGTTTTCAGCCAGATCAGTTGAGTGATATTAAGGTACTGTCTATCGAAGAGGTCGAAACTGCCTACTATTTGCGTATCACCGCGCGCGATGTGCCGGGGGTTTTATCAAAAATTACCCAGATTCTCAGTGATGCCAAAATCAGTATTGAGGCCGTTATCCAGAAAGAGGCAGATGATGGCGAGGACTATGTGCCGCTGATTATCCTCACCGACCGCGCCGTGGTGAAGAAACTCGATGAAGCGGTAGACAAGATTCAACAGTTGCCCACGACCGAGGGTGATATTATCAGGATTCGTGTGGAATCACTGGGCTAGCGTTTTCCGTTTCAAAAACAGCACAGGTATCAAGCGTGAACTATATCAGCACCCGCGGGCAGGCCCCGGTATTGAGTTTCGAAGATGCAGTACTGGCCGGTTTGGCTACTGATGGCGGTCTTTATGTGCCCGAAACTCTGCCGCAGTTTTCCCGGGAAGAAATTGCCAGCTGGTCTGGCCTGTCCTATCAGGAGCTGGCTTTCAAAGTGATGTCACCGTTCATGGCCGGAGAGGTTCCGGATGACACGCTGCGGGAATTGATCGATAAGGCTTACAGCACCTTTCGTCACGATGCCATCGCGCCTCTCATTCAAAGTGGCCACAACGAATTTATTCTCGAACTGTTTCAGGGACCGACGCTGGCCTTCAAGGACTTTGCCCTGCAGTTCCTCGGCCACCTGCTGGACTATGTGCTTAAGAAGCGCAACCAGCGTGTCGCGATCATGGGCGCGACCTCCGGTGACACCGGCTCGGCTGCGATTGAAGGCTGTCGCCACAGTGACAACGTGGATATCTTTATTCTTCATCCCTATCAACGGGTATCCGAAGTACAGCGCCGCCAGATGACCACTGTGTTGGAAGATAATGTCTTTAACATCGCCCTAAAGGGTAACTTCGACGATTGCCAGAACATGGTGAAAGCCAGTTTTAGCGATCAGTCTTTCCTGCCGGAAGGGCGCCAGCTGGTGGCGGTCAACTCGATCAACTGGGCGCGCATCATGGCCCAGATCGTCTACTATTTTTATGCCGGCCTGGCGCTGGGTGCTCCCCATCGCCCGGTGGCGTTCTCCGTGCCTACCGGCAACTTCGGCGACATTTTTGCCGGTTATCTGGCCAGCCGCATGGGTCTGCCGATTGATCAGTTGGTGATTGGTACCAATGCCAATGACATTCTGCACCGCTGTATCAGTGCCAATGACCACAGCCTGCACCAACTGGTACACAGTCTGTCGCCATCCATGGATATTATGGTATCCAGTAATTTCGAGCGGATGCTGTTCGACCTTTATGACCGGGATGGGGCCGCCCTTGCTGCGCTGATGGCCGACTTCAAAAAAACCGGCAATCTGCAGCTCAGCGAGACTGCACTGGCCAGTGCGCGGAAGTTGTTTACCAGCTACCGACTGGATGATGAGTCCATGGTGGCGGTCATTCATGATATGTGGCAGAAAAACGGTTATTTACTCGACCCTCATACCGCTATTGGCGTCGCCGCAGCGCGTCACACACGCCGCCGCCTGGATATCCCGATGGTCTGTCTGGCCACGGCCCATCCGGCGAAATTTCCCGAGGCGGTGCGCAAGGCCGGCTACCAGCAGGATCCACCTCTGCCGCATCACATGGCCGATCTGTTTGAACGCGAGGAGCGCTATTCCGTGCAGCCCAACGAGATCGCCTCAGTGCAGCAATACATGGCTGAACATATTCGCCGTTAAAGGGCGGGAGGGGGCAGAGACGACTATTTCAGTTTTTTAAGATAGTCGTAAATGGCCATTTGTGAGCGTACTTTTTTCTTGTTACCCCGTTTTACATAGCTGTTGCTTTGCTGTTCATCAATGACGCGGGCCTTGCAGCGATCGCTGAACTGGATTTCTAGAATATCAATCACGCGCTTTTTCAAGGTGGCGTCCAGAATGGGTACGCCCACTTCAAGCCGGTAATCGAGGTTGCGGGTCATCCAGTCCGCCGATGACAGATAAACCTCGGGATCACCGCCATTGTGGAAAACCAGGCAGCGGGGATGTTCCAGAAACCGGTCCACGATACTGATGATTGAAATATTCTCTGACAACCCCTTGATGCCGGGTTTAAGCGCACACATTCCCCTGACAATCATGCGGATTTTGACGCCGGCTTGGCTCGCCGCATAGAGTTGCCTGATGATACTGTCGTCCACCAGATTATTGAGCTTCAGGCTGATAACGGCTTTCCGGCCAGATTTGGCAGCATGAATCTCACGGTTAATCAGGGCGCGGATTTTTCGTCGGTTGTTGAAGGGCGAGACCTGCAGGTATTTGAAGTCGTAGTGCTTGAAGCTGTACTCAATAAAGTTGAAGACATTGCGCACTTCCTCACAAATATTCTGATGGCAGGTGAAGAGGGAAAAGTCCGTGTAAATTTCAGCGGTCTTCTCGTTGAAGTTGCCCGTGCCAATGTGGGCATAGAGTTGCTCTCCATGCTGGGTCTCTCTGGCAATCAGACACAACTTTGAATGTACCTTGAGGCCCGGTACGCCCAGCATGACCGTAATGCCAGCCTCGGCGAGCTTTTCGGAGAGTTCCAGGTTCTGCTTTTCATCAAAACGGGCTTTCAGTTCCACATTCACAGTGACCTGTTTGCCATTGCGCGCCGCATCCATTAGGCACTCCACCACCCTGGAGTCTTTTGCCACACGATAGATATTAATTTTTATGGAGATGACGTTGGGATCAAATGCAGCCTGGCGTAATAATTCCACAAAATAATTGAATTTTTGATAGGGGTAATAGAGCAGGATGTCGCCCTGATCAATCGCATCAAAAGTGTTTTTGGCGCGGTCAAACTGACTGACAGACAGGGCGGAAACTGGCTGATTGGCGAGGTATTTTTCGCCGGGATTGGCAAAGCCGATAAAGTCGCGAAAGTTGCGGTAGCGGCCCCCCGGAATAATGCTGTCGCCTTTGGCAAAGCCAAACTTGCTTTTCAGCATGTCAATCATTTCGGTAGGCATTTCCCGGTCGAAGGTCAGTCTGACAGGATTGGCCTGAAGGCGTTGCTTTAGCCCGATCGACATTTTTTCCACAAGACTTCTGTCAATTTCATCGTCGAGTGTGTACTCGGCGTCCCGGGAAAACTTCATCGACCAGGCATTGAGGCTGTGATAGCGGAAAAAGTCCACCAGCACCATATCCAGGCAGTACCGAATGGCCTCATCGATAATCATAAAATGCCGACGTCGGTTTCTCTGGTCATTTGGCAATCTCAAAAAACGACTGCTGGTATCCGGCACTTCCAGCAGGGCATAGCCGACCCCATCTTTCTTGCCAATTTCCACTACCAGGTAGTTGGCGCCATCCCGCAGCACTTTCGACAGATCAATTTCCGGGGTGACCAGGATTGGCACAATGCGGGGTAGCACTTGCGCACGAAAATGTTCGCGAACCCACTCACCCTGACTGGCAGAGAGATCCTCCGGCATTAAAAAATAGATGCGTCGTTTCTGTAACTCTGCAAGAACGGCTCGGAATGCCCGGTCAAACCGCACTGAAAGTCTGGCAATGCCCTTGTTGATATCGCGCAGGAGCTGTTTGCTGTCCTTTGCCGAGCCCGCGATCTGTTCAATCAACACCTTGCGCCTGACATCAGCCACTCGAACTTTGAAAAACTCATCCTGATTATCAGAAAAAATACCGAGAAAATGCACCCGGTCAATCACAGGATTTTCTTCATCCTCAGCTTCCTGAATAACACGCTCATTGAAGGCAAGCCAGCTCAGTTCTTTCGGGTAAATTGGGTATTTTTTCATGCGCGACCTGATACTACCTGTGATGATTTATAACGTTTTGCCAAATCAGCATAGCGTGTTCTGTCGGTCTTTGTATGACATTAAAGTGACAGGCGAATGACAGTGTGTCGTGGAATGTCACTGACTGCCTCATATTTTGTGTGAGCCAGAAAGTCATCCCATCTCCAGCTTCAGGCCCAGCTGTCACACCATGGATACCTGTTCAATGGGTCATTCTCACATGGACAAGACCGTTGTTTTCACCATAATACTCAGCGCTCCAATGGGTGTGTGTTTGTTGATGAAAGGCTGGCTTGTGAAGCGATTTTTAATGGTGTGTCTGGTACTTTTCATATTTGCCTTGGCGTTCTCTTTACACAAACCGGTTTTGAATGCCTGGCACGCTTTTCGTTTAAGTAAAGCAGCGCTGCCTGAAGTTGCAATGGATCTGTCGCGCTACCGGGTAACCATTGATGGCAAGACAATCCCGGCGCTTGAGGACGATCTCTCAGCACTGACTTATAACCTTGAAAAAAATACCCTCTGGGCACTGTTAAACAGTGATCCGGTGGTGGTGGAGCTTTCCCTAGAAGGTGAACTGTTGCGTTCAATCCGGATCGAGGGTGTCAGGGATATGGAAGGTTTTACACACGTCAGTGGTGATCGTTATGTGATTGCCGAAGAGCGAACCCACCGCTTGCTGGTTGTCGACATTCCCGATGGCGTGGAAAGAGTCCATACCGAGGGGGTGCCGACCCTGGTGGTCGGGATCGGCAGTGATACCAACAAGGGTTTTGAAGGTCTTTCCTGGGATGATGACGGGCAACGCTTGCTGGTGGTAAAAGAGCGAAATCCGATGCGGGTGATTGAAATCACCGGGTTTGTCAGTTTCGTTGTGGGTGAGCCAATGAATATCGGTATTCGCGAGATAAAATCACCGGACTCGCCGGAGCTTTTTATGAGGGATCTTTCATCAATCACCCATGTCAGGGGTGTGGGGCATAAGTTATTTTTGAGCGATGAATCCCATATGCTGGTGGAATACAATGATGAAAGACAATCCATCAGTTTGCTGGATTTGCGAGCGGGCAGGAGTGGTCTGGTGAGCACCATCCCCCAGGCGGAGGGCGTAGCTGTAGACTCTGAACTGAATATCTACATCGTCAGTGAGCCAAATCTGTTCTACCGGTTTTCTCCACAGTAGCTGCTGCTTGGGACGAACCTGCGGTTAATCATAGCGATTGAGCCTGGGATTATGTCGGTGGGGTAGTCCCTGCTGGCGATCAGTGCTCACAGGGTCACATAATCCGCGAGGGCGTACGGATCTATGCTGCCTCACAGCCGCGAATCTGATACCCTTGCCAACCAGAATAATTGATAACAATGCATGGCAGGTCATAAGGGTTTTGCCGTTTTCAGCAAATCAGAACATCGCTTCATCTGTTGTCAGGAGGGCCAGTTGCCATTCAAACCGTCAGTCTCCATTGATGTGAGTCTCCCCGGTGATGCAATGGTGAGTGGAGAATGTATCAATTTCAGTCCGCCTGGCGCTTCAGGGGATGCTTTTACCCCGAATTTTCTGCGGTGACACGATGAATCTCAAATTCATACTGGACGCTGTGCCTTATACCCTGTCGGGAAGGATGCGGGTATCGGGAGGGCACCTGCCCGTTGCCGGCCACACTGTCCCGACAGACTTTATCGGTGTTGGTGTCACCACCGCGGATAACCCACTGGTAGACGACTATGTGCTGGAGCGCCTTGCTGAACTGGGTATCAGCCAGGTCCGTGTCGATTTCACCTACGGGGATATGGCAGGCCCGGTCGCCCGGCTGCTGGATCGTCTGCTGGCCACCGACATCCAGGTTCTGTTGCATCTGGTACAACCGTTTGAGGAAGTAAAACGAATTAACACGCCTGCGGGGCAGGTGGCCTGGCGTGAATTCGTCAGCTCAACTGCCACCCGTTACGGTGAAAGACTCTGGGCAATTGAGGTTGGCTCAACCATCAATCGCCGTCGCTGGTCCGGCTATGATACCGAGAGTTTTTTTACCAGCTGGAGCATTGCCTACGACGAAATCAAGTCCAGAAATATCAGGCTGGCCGGCCCCAATATCAGTGATTTTGAACCACTCTGGAATATCGCTGTACTGACCCGTTTAAAGCAGGAAGGCAAGCTGCCCGATATCCACACCAATAACCTTTTCAGTGAACGGGTGGTGGAGCCGGAGCGATTTGATCACCGGTTGATGGGTAGCTGGATCGGGCAGCTTGTGAAAGTAAATCTGGTCAAAAAGTGCCGGATTCTCAAGAAGATCACCAGTGACTTTGGTATCGATGAACTGGTCTCTCCCTCCGCTTTCTGGACCTTGCCCCGTATCAAACGCGTGTTGGTCAACAGTGAACAGAAGATGGCGGATTACCTGACCAGATATATGGTGCTGTGTGCGGCTTCCGGGTCGATGCGTCAGATCTATTGGGGGCCGATGTTGTGCAACCGCGAAGGGCTGATTGACGATGATACCGGTACCTATCCTTTGCTGGAGAGGGTAACGCACTATCATCGGGTGCTGGGAGACGAAGCCAGCTATCGCATTCGCCCGGCCTTCCAGGCCATGAAAACCTTTATCGCAGAAATCTCAGGCGGTCGCTACGAAGGCGCACTGGCCACCACCGGTGGATTGCAGATACATGCATTCCGCAATGACCGTCACCTGATTCATGTGGCCTGGGCAGAAAATGGCAAAGCACTGCCGCTGCGGGCCTGTTATAGCGAAGGCGATATCGCTGCCAGCGAGTTACTTGATCGCGACGGAGATTGTCTGACCGGCAAGGTGCAACTGATTTCAGAGGCCCCCTTGTATCTGACCTGGCCCGCTACGGCAGATGTGCAGCTGATCGAGCCAGACCTCGCGCAGATAGAGCACATTTACCGGCATATCCCCGATCAGAAATACTACCTGTACGATGATGACCAGTGGCACGGCATGCTGGTGGCCAATAGCCCCGCCGAAGCGGCATTGCGTTTCAAGGTTCTGCATCCCGATCACTTGCCCGGCCCCAGCAAAGAAAACCTTTTGCGCCGCGCCCGCAATGCTGTCTGGACAGTCGACGGCGCGCTGGCAACGGCGGTTGTGGCAAAAAAACCGCTGAAGATTCATCTCCACAAGCGTTTTCTCGAAAGACACAGGCCTTCAAAAGCCCGCCGCAGCTGGATTGCCGCTGCAGAATTATTGCGCAGGGGTATCCCCACAGCTATGCCGCTGGCCTATTTCGAAAAAGTCGGTGATCGAGGTCTGCTGGAAAATTACTTTATCTGTGACCGGGTTGACGCAGATTTTACGGCTAGGGAAATACTGTCCGCATTTCGTGATGGTGCCAGCCACTTTCAGGATATTTCCGCTGAACAGGCCTACCGGGAGCTGGGACGTTTCCTGTTTGAGATGCACTGCCGGGGAGTTTATTTCCGGGATCTTTCCGGTGGCAATATCCTCATTAAAAAATCACCTGCGGGCGAGCTTCAGTTCACCCTGATTGACATTAACCGGGCGCGTTTCTTCAATCGCGGTGCCACCACGATGGAGCGACTTTCCGATCTGTCCCGTGTCTGCAACAAGCTCCATTGGGAAGGTAGAGAGCAGTTGATCGGCCAGTATCTGCAACGGCCTGAGAGCGGAGGCGCTATTCCGTGGCATTACCGCATACCGTTTTATCTGTATGACTTTAAAGCTGCCTTCAAACGCCGCTTCGGCCGTAAGGCCATCAAGCGATTGCTTAACAGGGCTGCCCGCTCAAGCGGAAGCTCTAGGTAACCGGCCAGAGGTGGTCAAAGTAACCGGCGAGCGTGAGAATCACTCGGCAAAACAATAGCGGCCCCCGCTACAGTTATCTCTCCAGGATGGCCGCTACTCCCATACCGCCAGCGGTGCAGATCGAAATCAGGCCGCGACCCTGTCCCGCCAACTGTAGTTGCCTTGCCAGCGTCCCGGCTATCCGTGCACCGGTCGCGGCAAAAGGATGGCCAATGGCCAGACTGCTGCCGGTCATATTGAGTTTGTCGCGATCAATACTGCCTAACGCTTTTTCCAGGCCCAGCCTTTCCCGGCAGTATTCCTCCGACTCCCAGGCTTTGAGGGTGCAGAGCACCTGTGCGGCAAAGGCTTCGTGGATTTCATAATGGGTGAAATCCTGCAGGCTGAGTTCGGCACGACTCAGCATATTGGCCACGGCCACGGTCGGCGCCATCAGCAGGCCCTCACCACCCACATGGTCGACAGCGGCCGTTTCCATATGGGTGAGACGTGCCAGCACGGGCAGATTGTTGGCGGCGGCCCATTCCTCGCTGGCCAGCAGCAGGGAGGCTGCCCCGTCAGTCAGCGGCGTGCTGTTACCGGCAGTCAGGGTGCCTTTCGCGCTGCGATCAAAAGACGGTTTTAGCTTTTCGAGCTGCGCCAGCGTCAGGTCTTGGCGCAGGTTGTTATCCCGCAACATGCCCGCACAGGGGCTCAGCAGGTCATCAAAAAAACAGTTGCTGTAGGCGGACTCGGCACGGTGGTGGCTGGCCAGCGCCAGCTCATCCTGTGCTTCGCGGCCGATCTGCCATTGCTTTGCCATTAATTCACAGTGCTCGCCCATGCTCAGTTCCGTGCGCGGTTCACTGATGGCGGGGGCCACAGGGGCGAGCTCGGAAGGGCGAAAGCCTTTCAGGATAGCCAGTTTCTGACGGGTGGTTTTTGCCTTGGATAGCGCCACCAGCCGTTGGGAGAATCGCCTGGAAAACAGCACCGGTACATCGCTGGCACTGTCGGTACCGGCGGCAATGCCGCACTCAATCTGCCCGCAGGCGATTTTCGAGGCGATGCCAAAGGCTGCTTGCAGGCTGGTGCCGCAGGCCTGCTGGAGCGTGATACCGGGAGTCAACGGCGACAGGCTGGTGCCCAACAGCGCTTCGCGGGCAAGATTGAAATCCTTCGGGAAGGTCATCACAGCGCCCGCCACCAGCTCATCCATTTGTTGCCCATGGAGATTGTAACGATCCACCAGCCCTTGCAGGGCGCTGACCAGCATGTCGAGGTTGGTCAGATCAGCATAGCCGGTGCCAGCCCGGCAAAAAGGAATACGGTTTGCTCCGACAATGGCTACCGGACGAATGGTCTTGGTTTGGCTCATGGTTTCACCTCCGACTGCTGGTGTTCCAGGTAATGCATCGGGCCGCCGAGAAAGGGGGCAAAGCCGGTGCCGAAAATGACCCCGGCGTCCAGCAGGTCGGCGCTGTCGACAATGGCATCATCCAGGCAGCGTTGACACTCGGCCAGCAGCGGTTTGATGAGGCGGTCACCGAGAATATCCATGGCCACCATATCACTGGCCTTGCCTATGTCAGGCTTGCCTTTCTTCCATCGGTAAAAGCCCTCGCCGGATTTCTTGCCAAGCTTGCCCTCGTCAATCAGCGCCTCCAGTTTCGCAATGGCCTCCTGCCTGTCCGGTGCGAGTTTTTTGACCACACTGAGCGCGACATCAAGCCCGACAGTATCCACCAGTTCAACCGGTCCCATCGGCATGCCGAAGTGTTTGGCTGCTTCATCCACGGTGGCCATGCTGTGCCCTTCCTCCAGCAGATTGATAGCCTCCAGCATATACGGGGCCAGCACACGATTGACCAGAAAGCCGGGAGCGCTGTTGACCGGCAAGGGAAATTTGCCGATACGATTGCTGAACAGGCAGCCTTTTTGAATATCCGCGGGATTGGACTGCTCGCCCCGCACCACTTCCACCAGCGGCATCTTTGCTACCGGATTAAAGAAGTGCAGCCCGATCAGGCGTTGTGGCTGCTGCAAGCCCAGTGCAATTTCATGCAGTGGTATGGCAGAGGTGTTGGTTGCCAGTACGGCGTCAGGTCGGGCTTTTTCCTCCAGATCCTTAAAGAGTTGCTGCTTGGCCTCCAGATTTTCAAAAATCGCCTCAATCACGACATCCGCCCGGGCAATCCCTTCTCCGTCCACGTCGGCGATCAGACGGCTGCTCGCCGCAGAAACCTGTGCAGTGCTGCGCAATTTTTTCTTGAACAGTTTTTCAGCCCGTTTCAGGGCAGGCTCGATATATTTGGTCTCCCGGTCCTGCAATGTGACTTCCATTCCCCGCAGTGCGCACCAGGCGGCAATGTCGCCGCCCATGACGCCCGCGCCGACCACATGCACGCGGTGGGGCCGCCAGTTGGCAGTGGGGTCATCCGATTTGCCCAGGGCCTTTAACTGTTCCTGAAGACGAAAAACCCGCCGCAGGTGGCGGGAGGTATCACCCATCAGCAATTCACTGACCTTGTCCGCTTCGCCTCTCAGTAAAGCCTCAAAGTCGCTGCCCACCTGACGCCAGAGCTCAATGAGGGTATAGGGTGCCGGGTAGTGTTCCGGGCGGGCCCGTTTGGCCACCTCGCGGGCCATGACTTTGGCCAGGATCTGGCGCATGCCCGGACGGCTGGTCAGTTGCTCGAGCCGATTGGCCCGATGTCCTTTGCGCTGCTTGACGATGGCTTTGCGCGCAGCCCAGTGCAGGCTGCCGTGTTCTGATACCACCTTGTCCATCAGGCCCACGGCACGGGCGGCACGGGCCCTGAGAGAGCGGGCGCTGAGGATCAACTCCAGTGCCTTGCGGCCGCCCAGCAGACGAATACTGCGTGCGGTGCCGCCAAAGCCGGGGAAAATCCCCAACTGGATTTCCGGGAAACCGATCCGGGTACTATCGGTATCCAGTGCCACCCGGTAGTTGCAGGCCAGTGCCAGCTCCAGACCCCCGCCGAGACAAAAGCCATGAATGGCAGCAACCGAATAGCAGGGTAGTGCTTCCAGCCGCGCAAAGACCCGGTGGGCCATTTCAATACCGGCCTTTGCGACTTCGCGGTCAGCCTGTTGTTCAAATTCGCGGATATCCGCACCGGCGATAAAGCCGCTGGCTTTCGGTGAGTAAATGACCAGTCCGGCGGGCAGGGCCGTTTCCAGCTCCGACAGGATGGTATCCAGTTCCTGCATCACGTCACTGTTCAGGGTGTTGACACTCTCATCGCAACGGTCGATGGCCAGCCAGGCAATATTTTCGTTATCCCGCTCCAGTTGCCAGTGCTTGTACGAAGGGTTATCGGTCATCGGTAAAACATCTCCTTTCCCATCGCATCGCCGGCTCGTGTGCTTCCTGATACCAGCCTGCTTTACAATGTCGGTCTGTTGTTATCATCAATTCATCATAGCGGATTGGCAACGGATTGAAATGCTCCCCCGCATAAAATGGATCTGGAACACTTTGCCATGACGAAACCCCATATCACCCGCCGCACCGTTGACCTGACCCGGTGCGAATTCAGCCCGTCGGTTCCGCCGTTATTACAGCGCATTTATGCGGCCCGGGGAGCCGAGAATGACCGGGCACTGGCGCGAACACTCCAGGGGCTACCGGGCCCGGACGGTCTGCTCGGGATCGACGAGGCGGTCGCGCTGCTCGAACAGGCCATCAATGAACAGCAATCTGTGCTCATTATCGGCGATTTTGATGCCGACGGTGCCACCAGCACGGCGCTGACCCTGCTGGCGCTGAGGGCCATGGGATTTTCCCGGGTGAGCTACATCGTGCCCAACCGCTTTGAATACGGTTATGGCCTCACCCCGGAAATTGTCGAACTGGCCAAACAGCAAACACCGGATCTGATCATCACGGTCGATAACGGTATTTCCAGTGTCAGCGGTGTCGAGGCCGCAAAAGCCGCCGGTATCAAAGTGCTGATCACCGATCACCACCTGCCCGGCGCACAACTGCCCGCGGCGGATGCCATCGTCAATCCCAACCAGCACGGCTGCGAATTTCCCGGCAAAAACCTCGCCGGGGTGGGGGTGGTGTTCTATCTGATGAGCGCCCTCCGCAAGCGACTCCGTGAGCGCGGCTGGTTTGCAGATCAGCCGCGGGTAGAACCCAATATGGCCGAATGGCTCGATCTGGTGGCACTGGGTACCGTGGCCGATGTGGTCACTCTCGATACGATCAATCGCATTCTGGTCCATCAGGGGTTGCAGCGTATTCGGGCGGGGAAATCCCGGCCGGGCATCCAGGCGCTGCTCGACCTCGCGGGACGTGATTGCAGTCGTCTGGTGGCATCAGATCTCGGCTTTGCCATTGGGCCCCGGCTCAATGCGGCTGGCCGGCTGGACGACATGTCCATCGGCATCCAGTGTCTGCTTGAAACCGACCCCTATATGGCGCGGGAATATGCCCTGCAACTGGATGAACTGAACCGCGACCGCCGGGTGATCGAAGCCGACATGCAGCGGGAAGCGCTGTTGGCGCTGGAGCAATTGCACCTGGACGAACAGAAGTTACCCTGGGGGCTGTGCCTGTTCGATGCCAACTGGCATCAGGGGGTGGTGGGTCTGCTGGCCTCGCGCATCAAGGACAGGGTGCATCGTCCGGTCATCGTCTTTGCCGATGCCGACAACGGTGAATACAAAGGGTCTGCCCGCTCCATCAAGGGCCTGCATATCCGTGATGCGCTGGACGCAGTCGCCAGCCGCCAGCCGGGCCTGATCAGTAAATTCGGCGGCCACGCCATGGCGGCAGGGCTGAGTCTCCCAAAAGATCACTACCTGAAATTTGTCGATGCGTTTGATGCAGAGGTACGTCGATTGCTCACCCCGGCGGATCTGGAAGCAGAAATCCTCACCGATGGGGTGCTGGATACCACTGAACTCAATATCGACACCGCCCAGCTGCTGCGGGAGGCTGGCCCCTGGGGGCAGCACTTTCCCGAACCGCTGTTCGAGGGCGAATTTCATATCGTGCAACAGCGCATCGTCGGCGAAAAACACCTCAAACTGGTACTGGCAACCGACGCATCAAAAAGTCAGCTCATCGACGCCATCGCGTTCAATGTGGATACCGACCGCTGGCCCGACCTGGCGGCCGATCAGGTCCAACTGATTTATAAACTGGATATCAACCTGTGGCGGGGCAGGGAGTCGATGCAGTTGTTGGTGGAGCACCTCGATTAAAGCGGGTAGGTTGCACTTTTTGCGTAAAGACCATTAAATCCAGAGAAGGGTCAATTTCAGGGATGAGTACACGTGGACAAATTCGACCGCATTCAGCACCTCCACCGAATTTTTAAAAACCGCCGCTTGCCGGTGCCCGTTCGGGTGTTGGCGGAAGAACTGGAGTGCTCCGAGCGCAACGTCAAACGCCTGCTGGAGACCATGCAGCTGGTGGATGCCCCGTTGGTATATGACGAGTCGGGCCGCGGCTGGCGCTATGAAAAAAATGAGGGCGACCTCTTTGAACTGCCCGGCCTGTGGCTGACCGGTGATGAGCTGCAATCGCTGAGCCTGTTGCTCAGCCTGCTGGAGCAACTGGGCAACGGCATCCTCAACGACGAAATCGTCGTGATCGAAAAAGAGGTTACCAAACTGCTCAATGCGCGGGGTATCGACCCCAGCGCCTTCGCCGATCGCGTTCGCGTACTGCCCATCGCCCACCGCCAACTGCCGGGAACCCTTTTCAACAAAGTCAGCGAAGCGCTGCTCAGAAGCAAGCGTGTCCGCATTAGTTACCTCAGCTATCGGGGCGAAAAAACCAGCCGCGACATCAGCCCACAAACCTTGGTCCATTACCGGGAGAACTGGTACATCGACGCCTGGTGCCACCTCAGGAATGCATTGCGCACCTTTTCCATTGCCCGCGTCAGCAGCGCCGAAATCCTCAAGACCAACAGCAAGGTCATTGCCAAAGAGACCCTGCGCGAGCACTTCGCCAGCAGTTTTGGCATCTTCGCGGGCACCGCAAAACATACTGCCAAGCTGCGCTTCTCACGGGAAATTGCCCGTGAAATCGCCACACAGCAATGGCACCCGCAACAGCAGGGCGAGTGGGATGGTGCAGACTACCTGCTCAGCATTCCTTATTCAGATGACCGCGAGCTGCTGCAGGATTTACTTCGTCACACCCCGCATGTGTATGTGGAGGCACCGGTGAAACTGCGCAAAAAGCTGCAAAACAAGCTGCAACAGGGGTTGGAAATACAGCTCGGAAAAGGACTTGGGTGGCTGTAGCACTACTGGATAAATGTCCAAGACACGTTTTGTCCGGGAGCGGCGATATAGTCACAGGGCGTTGACGAGATCTAAAGATGAGCCTCAGATCAGCCAGTATTCCTAAAGGCATAGCAAAAGGAGGGGCACATGAAAACGAATAAGAACAACCGCAAAATTGAAGTGCTCGAAACAGCCATCACGGTTGTCTCGGTCAAGGATCAGGATTACATCTCACTGACCGACATGCTGAAAGCCAAAGATGGTGATTTTTTCATCTCTGACTGGCTGCGTAACCGCAATACCGTTGAATTTCTCGGCATCTGGGAGTCCGTGCACAACCCGGATTTTAATTATGGCGAATTCGCCACAATTAAAAGCCAGGCAGGGTTGAACAGTTACAAAATCAGCGTAAAAGAATGGGTTGCCAAAACTGGTGCTGTTGGCTTGGTGGCAAAAGCCGGGAGATATGGTGGCACCTACGCCCATAGGGATCTCGCTTTTGAATTTGGCATGTGGATCAGCCCGGAGTTCAAGATTTACCTCATAAAAGAATTCCAGCGTCTCAAAGAAATCGAACAGGAACAGCTGGGTTGGGACATCCGCCGGAATTTGACAAAAATAAATTACCGAATTCACACCGATGCCATCAAGGAAAACCTGGTTCCGCCCGAGCTGACACCAAAGCAGGTCAACTTGGTTTATGCCTCGGAGGCGGACGTATTGAATATGGCTCTGTTCGGTATGACGGCAAGGCAATGGCGCAACGCCAATCCCGGAGAACAAAGCAACATCCGTGACTATGCCAATGGGGCGCAGCTGGTATGTTTAGCCAATATGGAAAACCTTAATGCTGTTTTCATCGATGAAGGACTGCCGCAGCAAGAACGTCTGAGCCGCCTGAACCAGATTGCGATTTCGCAAATGAAGATACTGGTCACCGATCATCGGCTTGAGCGATTGGGTAGGGCATCCTCAAAATGATTGAAACTTTCATTTCCCAATGCGAAAAAAGTCGCCAGCACCCGGTGGGTGTTGGATGAGTTTGCTGAGCAGGAAGTCCTTAATACACGCTCAAATTAATAACTATTTTTGAAAAGTCTGCTGATACATGATTCGTAAAAAAACAAATAAAACCATAACCTCACCAGCCATTCCCTATACGGAATGTCCGGCGAAGACCTATAGCCCAAGCAAAGGGGTCATCTGCAAAGGCCGAACCGTTTTCAATCATTGCCAGATAGTCGGTGAAGTGGCTCATGAGATAATCCGGCGCTTGCCTTCCGGCGCGGCACAAGCACTGTTTCCGGCGGGAGCTGCCTTCGCCGCAGCCAATCATGATGTGGGTAAGGTGAGTCCGACCTTCTACAACAAACTGATGCGCGCCTGTGGCAGCCCACTAATACCGGGTTTTACTCCAGACTTGGAAAAAGGGTGGGGCGGACATGCCGGTGTCAGCCAACTAACCGCAAGAGTCCTGGGAGCGCCTGAATTTGTGCCTGAAATCCTGGGCCAGCATCATGGCTTTTCACCTTCGCTTGCGGGAAAACGTGCCGTCGATGAAATTTTTGGCGGCGAGGTCTGGCAACAAGAACGGAAAAAACTGATCGGGGCGTTGGAGGACCATTTTGGTGAAACCTGGCCACAGATCGAGTCTGTTGCCCAGTCTCGTCTAGTAGCGGGCCTGACTTCAGTGGCGGACTGGATAGGTTCCGGTGAGTTTTTTGAAGGCCCAGAGGCACCCTGGCAGGAAAACATCGGTAAGGCATTGGATGCTGCCGGTTTTATCTCCCCAACCTATAAAGCCGAGCTCAGATTTGAAGAGGTGTTTGGTTTCTCTCCCCGAGAGGCGCAGTCGATCCTTATCGATCAAGCGACTTCGCCTGGCGTCTACGTGCTGGAAGCGCCCATGGGCTTGGGCAAAACCGAGGCGGCTCTGTACGCCGCCTATAAGATGCTGTCCTCCTGGCAGGCCAGTGGCATCTACTTTGCGCTACCGACGCAACTTACCTCCAACAAAATTTTCGAGCGCTTCAACCAGTTTCTGCAAGGCGATGAAGAAAAAGGTTTGTTGGGGATACTGGCAGATGACTGTCGTCACCGCTCCTTGTTGTTGCACGGAAACGCCTGGCTGTTGGATACCGACATGGGTGAAGAAGGCAGGCCGGGCGGTGCTTGGTTCAATCAGGCCAAACGAGGGCTGTTGGCACCCTTTGCCGTCGGTACCATCGATCAGGCATTGATGGCGGCGATGAACGTCAAGCATGGCTTTGTTCGCGCCTTCGGGTTGGCTGGTAAGGTGGTTATTCTCGATGAGGTGCACACCTATGATGCTTATACCGGTACCCTGCTGGATGCACTGGTGGCGTTGCTGCGCTCATTGCGCTGCACTGTGATTATTCTCAGTGCCACGCTGAATCAGGATCGTCGTCAACAACTGCTTGGTTCTGCACTGTCCGCTACTGATTATCCCTTGATTACTGCCTGCCCCGCCGATGCCGAGGTGTGTGAAGTGCCTGTGCCAGCGGGGCCAGGCCGCCAGATTAACCTTCAATTACAGCACGACGAAAAGCTGGCGCTGGAACAGGCCCTGTTGCGTGCCGAGCAGGGCCAGCAGGTGTTGTGGGTCGAAAATACTGTATTGGACGCCCAGCAGCGTTATCTGGAACTAGCCGCCCGGGCCAGCGAACTGGGTGTCGCCTGCGGTTTGTTGCATTCTCGTTTTACTGCCAATGACCGCCAGTCGATAGAAGACCAGTGGGTCAATCTTTATGGCAAAGTCGGTTGGTCGAAGCGGGGAGAGCAGGGCCGGATTCTGGTGGGTACCCAAGTACTGGAGCAGTCGCTGGATATCGACGCCGATTTTATGATTTCGCGTTTTGCCCCTACCGATATGTTGTTGCAGCGTCTTGGCCGCCACTGGCGCCATGAGGATACTCCGCGCTGCAAAACGGCCACGCCCGAGGCCTGGTTATTGGCCCCGGAACTTGCAGTGGCTATCGATAGTCCCGAAAAGCACTTCGGTCGTAGTGCCTATGTGTACAGCCCTTATGTGCTTTGCCGCAGTCTGGAAGTCTGGCAGTCCATCCAGTCGGTCGACCTACCGGGCGACATCCGCAATCTGATTGAAAGTACTTACGCGATTCGACAAGAACATGAGCAGATGAGCCGCATGTTGTCCGATCTGGATAACGGCACACGCTGGCGTACCGGCCGTAACGCATTGCGGCAACTGGCCAGAGTAGGTCTGGCCGAAGCTGGCAATACGCTGTCGGAAAGCAAGGCACAGACTCGTTACAGCGAGACCGACAATTTCGACGTATTACTGCTGCGTGCCATGAAGCGTAACCGGGAGGGTGATACCGCAACGCTGACCTTGCTCAGTGGTGAACGGGTGCAACTGCCATTGCAGCGTCCCGGCTTGACCAGAGCCGGTTGGCGGAATGTTAGTGCCATGCTGATGCGTCAGGTAGTGGCGGTCAGGGTGCAGGATGCCCCCAAAGCCTTGCCCGTGGACACACTCAAACGCTTTGGCCTGCAGCATTGCTTCTACCTGGGGAATCCGGATTGGCCAGAGGACGAGAGTGTGTTGCGTGTGGCCCTGGTGGATGACACCGAACGTCTGCGGGGCGTTGAACAGGCAGAAGTTCACGACAAACACCGCTTGGAATACCGGAATGACCTGGGTTACCGGGTAATCAAAGACTAGGAAAACCGCTTATGGAAAATCGATTCAACCTGATAGACGAACCCTGGATACCAGTAGCTGATTATGGTCGCGTCAGCTTGCGGCAGGTATTCAGTAATCCGGAGTATCGCAGTTTGGGGGGCAACCCGGTGCAGAAAATTGCGTTACTCAAGCTGTTGCTGGCGATTGCCCAGTCTGCTGCCACACCTGATAACGAGGTCGAATGGAAGGTGTTGGGCGGACGAGGCCTGGCTGAGCGTTGCTTGATCTATCTGGATAAATGGCATGACCGATTTTATCTGTACGGTGAGCAGCCGTTTTTGCAGATGCCTGCTATTCAAGCGGCGAAGACGCAGTCTTTTGGCTCGGTATTACCGGAAGTGTCTACCGGCAACACCACGGTGCTGAGTCAGATACAGGTCCAAAGGTCGTTGGGTGATGCCGATAAAGCCTTGTTGTTGCTGACGCTGATGGGATTCGCGTTATCGGGCAAGAAAACCGATAACAGTGTGGTGTTATCGCCGGATTATTCAGGTAAACGCAACGACAAGGGAAAACCGTCCACAGGAAAACCTGGCCCCGCTGTGGCGTATATGGGGCTGCTACACAGCTTCTTGTTGGGTAACAAACTGCAGGAAACACTCTGGCTGAATCTACTGACCCATCGGCAAATTGAACAAATGAATATTTATCCTGCTGGGCTGGGTATTGCTCCGTGGGAAAAGATGCCCGAAGGCGAAGATTGTCCGCAAGCGGGCCAGCTTAAAAAGTCGCTGATGGGGCGGTTGCTTCCGCTCTGCCGCTTCTGCTGGCTGAACAACGATGGATTGCATTACTCGGAGGGCATTGCTCACCCGGGTTACAAGGACGGTGTTGTCGATCCGAGCATGGCGATTAACAACGCGGGTAAGGAACCGAAAGCCTTGTGGGTCGATCCCGAAAAGCGCCCGTGGCGCGAATTGACCGCGCTGCTGGATTTCTTTGAACAGGGCGAGTCACAAGGATTTCAATCTTGGCAACTACGCAGTGGCTTGGAGCGAGCCAGGGATGTTACTGAAACTTTTGCTATCTGGTCCGGTGGTCTTAGGGTAAGCAGCAATGCGGGCGAACAATACGTGTCTGGCAGCGATGACTTTGTGGAATCTCAGGTCTGGTTGCACAGCGATATTCTTGGCGAGCTTTGGTTTAGCCAGTTGAAAGTGGAAATGGATGCGCTCGATACGTTGGCCAAGAATTTGTACGGCAGGGTTATGGGGTTCTTTAAGGAACAGATGGTTGATGGCGGAAAGATCGCGCCGCAGACCACTCAGTTGTTCTGGCAACTCTGCGAATGCGATTTCCAGTCCCTTGTGAATAACTGTGATCAAACAGACGATGCCGCCGGGCAGCGTCAAAAACTTCGCCGTCGCTTCGCTGGTTATGTCCAGCAAGCCTACGACCAATTTTGCCCACGGGAAACCGCTCGTCAACTGGACGCCTGGGCTAAGTGCCGCCCCAATAACAGCAAATATTTGAAACAGGAGATTTGAGCCCATGGGAATGGAAACTGAAGTGATAGAAAAAGGGAAGAAAACCAGTTGGGAACAGCGTTTTGTGGAAACCGTTATCGGACGCTGTAATACCGACAAAGGGCTGGCCGCTCGACTGCGTAGGGCCGACAACCCGGCGACCGAGTACCAAAGCTGGGAGGTATTGGGTGCGTTGGGGGTTGATCTGGAGAAGGACTACCAACGCCTGCCGTTCGTCACCGTGGCAGCTGCCATCGCTAAGTCCAAGGCGGAGCGCAATGGTGGCCTAGCTCTGGGTCGGGCCATTGCCGCCTGTTATGAAGATGGGAATCAGAGCAATCAGGCCAAGACCCGCCTGCGGCGTTTGCTGGCCTGTGACGAACTGTCAGAAGCTTGCCGCATTCTGCGCCCGATTCTTACCCTGATTGACAACAAAGTTGGGCAGCCTTTGGACTTCATCCGATTGCTCAAACAGCTACGTAACTTTGCCTTCAATGGGCAGCGTGTCAAAACCCAGTGGGCTCAGGAGTTCTACGGTCAATCGGTTATGGTTAAGGATGAGGAGGCCGAAACATGAGCATGATCGCGAGTGTCCTGCACCTGGATCGCCCGGCGATGAAAGCCCTGCGTATTACTGATGCGTATTCGCTGCATCGAGTGGTTTACAGCCTCTATGAAGATATTCGTAACCCTGAATCGAAAGCGACCAGTGAGTCCAGCGGCATTTTATATGCGGATCAAGGCGGCGATTACAAGGGACGGAAAATCCTGATGCTGGCCAACCGGCAGCCGACGGTGACGGTGGATGGTCGGCATGGTGAGGTACATAGCAGGCCGATTCCAGATAGTTTTCTGGAGCACAGCCAGTACCGCTTCAAGGTGATCGTCAACCCCACCCGGCGCGATAGCGCCAGCCGCAAGCTGCTGCCTGTGCGAGGTCGCGAGGCCGTCGGCCAATGGTTCGCCGAGCGGGCAACGACCAGTTGGGGCTTTAGTGTCGCCACTGAGCACCTCCAAGTGGACAAGATAGAGATTCAGCAATTCAAGGACAAACAACAACGACAGGTAACTATTGCTCAGGCCCACATTCAGGGTGTTCTAAGTATTGCCGATCATACGCAATTCAAACGCAGTTTCACCCAGGGCATAGGACGCGCTCGCGCCTATGGCTGCGGTCTGCTGCAGATTGTTCCCCTTCCCGACAACCCCTTTGCTTAAAACAGGACGTTCATCATGACCAATTCATACACTAACACCCGAATCGAATATCACATTCTGCAATCCTTCCCGGTAACTTGCCTGAACCGGGATGATGTGGGTGCACCGAAAACCGCTATTGTGGGCGGCGTGACCCGTGCTCGGGTCAGCTCCCAGTGCTGGAAACGGCAGGTACGCCTGGCTATGCAGGATTTCGGTATCAAGCTGGGTATCCGTACTAAGAAAGTTGAAAAGATTTTTATTTTGGCCTGTCAGGCCGCTGGTGCTAACGAAACTCAGGCCACCGCCTGCGGCAAGAAAATGGCTGATCAATTAAGCGACGACACACTATTGTTCATTAGTGACAGCGAGGCGGCCGCATTCGCTGCGTACGCGGCAGAGCAGGGGTTTGACGACAATAAACTCAAAGATAAGGAACTGGCGAAGGTGGCCAAGAAGGCGCTCGCACCTGCTGTCGATGCGCTGGATATCGCATTATTTGGGCGTATGGTAGCGAAGGCTGCGGATATGAACGTAGAAGCCGCAGCATCTTTTTCTCATGCTATTTCCACCCACAAAGTTAGCAACGAAGTGGAGTTTTTCACTGCGCTGGATGATCGGCAGGAAGATCCGGGTTCCGCTCATATGGGCAGCCTGGAGTTCAATTCTGCGACCTATTACCGCTATATCAGCTTGGATCTTGGACAACTAGCGCAAACCATGGGCGAAGAGGATTTGCAGAAAGCTATTGCTGCTTTTACCAAAGCCTTGTTTGTCGCTGTACCCAGCGCACGCCAAACTACTCAGTCCGGTGCCAGTCCCTGGGAGTTTGCCCGTGTCATGGTGCGCAAAGGCCAGCGCCTGCAAGTGCCATTTGAAACACCGGTCAAGGTTCGTGAAGGTGGCTATCTACAACCGAGCATTGAAGCGCTCAAGGGCTATCTGGACAAAAAAGAAAAGCTGGCCGGCTCATTGTTCGGCAAGCAGGAGGCCTATGATTGGGGTGAAGACGAGGACTTCAGTATCGATCATCTGATTGCAGCACTACAAACCCATATTCAGTGAGGTCCGGCATGAGTGAATCATATCTGTTGCTCTGGCTGGAGGCGCCGCTACAGTCCTGGGGTTATGACTCCAAATTTGGGCGACGTGACAGCCTGGATTTTCCGACCAAGTCCGGTGTGCTGGGATTGCTTTGCTGTGCGAGAGGTGCGGGAGGCGAGCAAACCGAGTGGCTGCGGCGTTGGGCCGATCGGGATATGCAGGTGGAGGCTTATGTTCCGGCCGACCGGCACGGCAAGGCCGTGCCCCGGCTACCATTGATGCGGGACTTCCATATGGTGGGCAGCGGTTACGACGACCAAGACCCATGGGAAAACCTGTTGATTCCAAAAACCAGTGACGGCAAGAAGGCGGTGGGCGGCGGTACCAAAATGACCTATCGCTACTACCTGCAGGATATGGCTTTCGCTGTGGCCCTGCAGGGACCGGGGTCGGAGCTGCAAACTGTCGCGGAGGCGCTGCAAAATCCGGTTTGGGATTTGTACCTAGGGCGCAAAAACTGTGCTCCCTCTGAGTTTATCTTCCAGGGTGTCTATGCCGATGCCGGGCAGGCATTGGCTAAAGCGCGGCAACTGGCGGAAGACAAGAAGCGCTTGTCAGTATTTCACGTGTTGGAGGGCGAACACGAGGGCGAGGTATTAACCCTGAATGACGTGCCGCTTCAATTCGGTGAGCACAAGCAATACCGTGACCGACGGGTGACCGTGCTGAGAATGGAGTGACCTATGGCCGCAGGGCAGCGCTTGTTCGTCAAGGTAACCCGGGTTTCTCTGCCGCAAGTGAAGGACAAGTACCCGTTCCTCTATTTGGAACGGGGAAGGCTGGAGATTGATGATAGCAGCGTTAAATGGATCGATTCCGAAGCCAATGTAGTACCGCTGCCGGTAGCCACTCTGAATGCCCTGTTATTAGGGCCGGGTACTACCGTCACCCATGACGCCATTAAGACGGCTACGGCGGCTAACTGCGCGGTTTGCTGGGTAGGAGAGGACAGCCTGCTGTTTTATGCGGCAGGTTTTCTGCCGACAGCGGATACCCGTAACCTGAAACAGCAAATCGAACTATCCGCCAATCCGGAAAAATCCGTGGAAGTAGCGCGACGCATGTTTGCACGGCGCTTCCCCGATGCCGATTTGCAAGGCAAGACACTCAAAGAAATGATGGGGATGGAAGGTCATCGGGTCAGGGCGCTTTATCAGACTAAGGCTGAGGAATATCAGGTCGGTTGGAAAGGACGCAAGTTCGCTCCGGGAAAGTTCGATCTCAGTGATATTACCAACCAAGTGCTGACCGCCAGTAATGCAGCTTTGTATGGCATTCTTTGTTCAGCGGCTCACAGTATGGGTTACTCTCCGCATATCGGTTTCATCCACTCTGGTAGCCCCTTGCCGTTCATCTATGACTTGGCCGACCTGTACAAGGAACATTTGTGTATCGATTTGGCCTTCGCCCTGACCCGTAATATGGCTGGACGTTATAACAAACAGAAGGTGTCCTCCGCCTTTCGAGAGCGCGTTATCGATATAGATCTACTGGCCCGGCTGGCTGAAGATATTCCCGATATGTTGGGGGTGAAGAATGCTCGTCGTCGTGGCAAATGATCTGCCGCCTGCGGTACGGGGGAGGATGAAGCTATGGTTTGTGGAGCCACGGGCAAACATCTTCGTTTCTGGCGTAAAAGATTCAGTTGCCAAAACGGTTGTTGAATACCTTTATAAGCACTGCCCACCGGAAGCGGGTGTGATGATCTTTCGCTCCCTGCCCAAAGCGCCTGGTTATGAAATTCGTACCATCGGCCCAACCAGAAAACAGCTGGTAGACATATCTGGACTTCAGTTGGTAATTGAAACCCTGAAAGACGCTTAAACCCCATATGCTGGGTTGTTATAGATGTTCTTTAACAATATATTGGTGTCTTCCCCACGCCCGTGGGGGTGTTTCCCACCAATTGCACACATGGATGCAGAAGAGATTCGTCTTCCCCACGCCCGTGGGGGTGTTTCTGAAAACCGGCATGAACTGGTTTGCCTACGGTGGTCTTCCCCACGCCCGTGGGGGTGTTTCTCCACACCCGGATCTGCCGCATCTTCTCACAGTGGTCTTCCCCACGCCCGTGGGGGTGTTTCTCAAAGCCAGCTATGATCAAGTGGTATAGAAGCGTCTTCCCCACGCCCGTGGGGGTGTTTCCACTACAGAGTTAGGCTTAAGCCAAGAGCGTTTGTCTTCCCCACGCCCGTGGGGGTGTTTCGTATTTAGAGTGGTGACGGAACGAGATGGCGAAAGTCTTCCCCACGCCCGTGGGGGTGTTTCTTGGTTGCTGGATAGAGACACGATAGAATCTGCAGTCTTCCCCACGCCCGTGGGGGTGTTTCCACGTTGTCAGCAGCCCGCTGGGGGACATCGGCGTCTTCCCCACGCCCGTGGGGGTGTTTCCAGAGGCAACCGTTTAATGGCAACTCCCATACTGTCTTCCCCACGCCCGTGGGGGTGTTTCCACGTCAAGGCGCATACCCTGCGCCACAGCTTCGGTCTTCCCCACGCCCGTGGGGGTGTTTCCCCTTACGCTGCCAGCGCCGTTAATGTCCGGGTGTCTTCCCCACGCCCGTGGGGGTGTTTCTCTCAATGGCGTGCTTGGCTTTAAAGTCGCTCAGTCTTCCCCACGCCCGTGGGGGTGTTTCTATCTTTGCGGACCTGGGCTGCAGTTGAGCCAAGTCTTCCCCACGCCCGTGGGGGTGTTTCTGCCGCACACCGATATAGTGGGCAGCATGAGAAGTCTTCCCCACGCCCGTGGGGGTGTTTCCACCGTTCACCCGGACATAGATGGTCAACCACCGTCTTCCCCACGCCCGTGGGGGTGTTTCCCCCGTGGGCTTCCGGTGTCCAACAAGCCACATGTCTTCCCCACGCCCGTGGGGGTGTTTCTTAAAGTGGTGGCTGTTCGTGAAGAGCCGCTACGTCTTCCCCACGCCCGTGGGGGTGTTTCTAGCCCCCTCAATATCTTTGCGGCATGTATATTGTCTTCCCCACGCCCGTGGGGGTGTTTCTGTTACCTTGCCCGTCTATTCCACATGGCGACAGTCTTCCCCACGCCCGTGGGGGTGTTTCCTGGTCTTGAGTATTTAGCTGACGTTCAAGACAGTCTTCCCCACGCCCGTGGGGGTGTTTCTGTCCTGATCTGTGCCGTCAGTCTTTAACGCAAGTCTTCCCCACGCCCGTGGGGGTGTTTCTCGGTGAGTGACACCATCTTTGGTGTCAAACGCGTCTTCCCCACGCCCGTGGGGGTGTTTCTGACATGGGCGATTTATCGACATGGATTACAAAGTCTTCCCCACGCCCGTGGGGGTGTTTCTTTTTGGCTTTTCATTGGTTTTTTCTGATTTTGGTCTTCCCCACGCCCGTGGGGGTGTTTCTGCAAGAAACATTTATGGATAGCGCAAGGCAGCGTCTTCCCCACGCCCGTGGGGGTGTTTCCATGAGGCCGGTGGTGTGTTCACACACTACGAAGTCTTCCCCACGCCCGTGGGGGTGTTTCTCTCTGTATAGCCGCCACGCTGCCGAACTAAAAGTCTTCCCCACGCCCGTGGGGGTGTTTCTATCGGGGTATGGAGCTTTGGAGTTACCGACGCGTCTTCCCCACGCCCGTGGGGGTGTTTCCCGTGTAGCGGTCTAATCCGTCTACGGTTTTCTGTCTTCCCCACGCCCGTGGGGGTGTTTCTCAATGATGTACCGGCCTATCCATCCCAAGTGAGTCTTCCCCACGCCCGTGGGGGTGTTTCTGCAAACCGGATTTTCTATTGCTGTCATTGGGAGTCTTCCCCACGCCCGTGGGGGTGTTTCCAAGTGCAAGCCATGTGCCAGACGAGATACACGGTCTTCCCCACGCCCGTGGGGGTGTTTCTATTCCTTCTGCAAAGGTGTTTGAAATTAGACAGTCTTCCCCACGCCCGTGGGGGTGTTTCCAACTATTCAGGCCGATGATTTCGACTCGGCTAGTCTTCCCCACGCCCGTGGGGGTGTTTCCACGTTGTTATGTCGACCGTGCAAGGTAGTTTTGTCTTCCCCACGCCCGTGGGGGTGTTTCTGGCGGCCAGTGCAGACATGCCGGCCTCCAGTTGTCTTCCCCACGCCCGTGGGGGTGTTTCCGCGTTATCACCATCACTGACTACGACTGCGGAGTCTTCCCCACGCCCGTGGGGGTGTTTCTGATGGTGTTGCTCATTCAGGACACCAAGCCAGGTCTTCCCCACGCCCGTGGGGGTGTTTCTATTGATACCGAGTCGCCCTGCCCTTGCATGTTGTCTTCCCCACGCCCGTGGGGGTGTTTCCGAAAACCCACGGGTTAACCCAGACGAAACCCAGTCTTCCCCACGCCCGTGGGGGTGTTTCCAACAACCTTATAGGGTAGCTGGCTGTCCATCTGTCTTCCCCACGCCCGTGGGGGTGTTTCTGACTGGATTGATGAGTATGACCAGGAGTTGCAGGTCTTCCCCACGCCCGTGGGGGTGTTTCTCGGGACGTGTTCGGGAGTTTTGTTTAATATGTGTCTTCCCCACGCCCGTGGGGGTGTTTCCAGTTTATATGGAAAATTTGGAAGCAATCCCGAGTCTTCCCCACGCCCGTGGGGGTGTTTCCGAGTTTGACGCCGCTGGCAAGGAAGTGACGACGTCTTCCCCACGCCCGTGGGGGTGTTTCTATCACCCGGCTCTATAAGTTCTGATCTTTCCAGGTCTTCCCCACGCCCGTGGGGGTGTTTCTTCTCGCCCGTATTTATCAATCATATACGTTGTGTCTTCCCCACGCCCGTGGGGGTGTTTCTGGCCCGCCCAGCGATTTAACTGCGGTACTTAAGTCTTCCCCACGCCCGTGGGGGTGTTTCTGATTCAATCGTCATCGGTGGAGTTTCCCCGCGGTCTTCCCCACGCCCGTGGGGGTGTTTCCCGATAAGATAGGATTAGATAAGATAGGATGTGGTCTTCCCCACGCCCGTGGGGGTGTTTCCAGATCACTGAACCCGCCGCCAGTATTGCCTTTGTCTTCCCCACGCCCGTGGGGGTGTTTCTATTCATGGTCGCGTTACCGCCGCGTCCCAGTTGTCTTCCCCACGCCCGTGGGGGTGTTTCCCAATTTACCCTGCAAGCCGGTACTTATAAGATGTCTTCCCCACGCCCGTGGGGGTGTTTCTATGGACTTTGCTTCTCGGTCATCGCATGTTTTGTCTTCCCCACGCCCGTGGGGGTGTTTCCTCCCATCCGCTGAAGCATCTAACCTTATATTTGGTCTTCCCCACGCCCGTGGGGGTGTTTCTCTGATTACCGTTGTAGTTGCCAACCTTGCCAGGTCTTCCCCACGCCCGTGGGGGTGTTTCTATCCGTAAGCTTGGTTGTGGGTACGTGTATCTGTCTTCCCCACGCCCGTGGGGGTGTTTCCGCAAGACGAGCCGAGGAGAGAGAAAAAGCGTTGTCTTCCCCACGCCCGTGGGGGTGTTTCTGGCGAAAAGTCCACGTCAACAAGCGGCATGGCGTCTTCCCCACGCCCGTGGGGGTGTTTCTGGATATTAACGAGTTTTATACAGCTCCAGCTCAGTCTTCCCCACGCCCGTGGGGGTGTTTCTGTGACGAGACTGACAGCAAGTGCGGCAAGCATGTCTTCCCCACGCCCGTGGGGGTGTTTCCAGCGCGTGCTGGATGCCGCTGGCACGCAGGTAGTCTTCCCCACGCCCGTGGGGGTGTTTCCGTTAACCCTACATCCAAGGGCGGTTGTGGCGTGTCTTCCCCACGCCCGTGGGGGTGTTTCTGGTTCCCGGTTGGCGATACGTCCAGAGAAGTGGTCTTCCCCACGCCCGTGGGGGTGTTTCCAAACATATAGGCACACCAGCCTTTGACGCGCTGTCTTCCCCACGCCCGTGGGGGTGTTTCTCGTGTAAGTCCACTTCGTTCGGACGACTTCGCGTCTTCCCCACGCCCGTGGGGGTGAACCGGCCGCGTCGTCCTTATATGACAGGCGTCTTTGGACGCATCTCGAAGAGCTATAGGCCGCCAACCGAAACAGAATTTTAGGAGATCATTGTGGCAAGGAGTCGATGCAGTTGCTGGTGTAGTCTCTCGGTTAATCTTTTATAACAGATGGCGTTTAGAAAGAAGTAGGCCTCATAATGGTGGTGGTCCAAGGTGTCTGCTATTGATGGTGATGGTAAGGCATGCATGTCAGATCGATTAAGGTTTTTCTGTCTCTCTGTCTGTTATGTTGATTTATTTAAAGGATCGAAAATGAAGTGTTCTACATGGCCTGTTACCCGTCCTGCCAGAGTGTTGCTGCTACCTGTTGCAATATTGCTGGCCGGTTTGCTGCTGTTGTCTTCGCCCGCGAAATCCCAACCTGAGAGGACGCTGTTTGAGCGGCTGGGTGGTGTGTATCCGATTGCTTTGACGGTCAATCATCTGGTGGATCGTCTGTATATAAACAAGACGCTGAATGCGAACCCCAGGATAAAAAAGGTTCATGAAAGTATCGGCTCAAGAGAAAGTGCCAAAGTGGCGTTGACGGCTTGGGCGGTACAGTATACCGGCGGTCCGGTGCTGTTCCCTGTTCAGATCGGTGAAGTGGATGACGCACTGAAAATCACCGATGGGGAGTTTGATGTAATTCTCGATGAATGCGCGGTATCGTTCAATAACGCGAAATTTCCACAGCGTGAAGTGGGCGAACTATTGAAATTGGTCGAAGGCTTCCGCTCTCAGGTGGTTATTCAAGGCTGAATAGCCCCGTCAGTAATTGACCTCTGCCCCACTGCCAAGACTGGCAGTGGGGCGTTTTTGGTTGTGTTGGTAAGTATTGCCTCTGAGCGTGCTCAGGCCGCCAGCGGTTGATGGCTGCGGGGTGTGGAAAACAGCTCGATCACGTACAGCGCCGTGGTTATGTCCAGTGATGAGGCAAGGGTTTCCACCATACCGGTGGGCAATATGCACACTACGTCGTAGCCGTGTTCGCTCATTCGCAGGCAGTAACAGGAGCTACTGTTTTTGTAGTTCATCAGGCAAAGAATTTCATCCAGATAAACGTTGTAGGTGTGATCATCGTGGTCTTTGATACAGGCATGATCCTGGTCGCAGTAGCAGACCTGGCCTAGAAACGTGGCCGGATGCGCGGACTTGGGGTGCTTGGGATCGATGACCTCAACGGTCATGCCCCTGGTTAACAGGTGGTTAAAATGCTTTGTCATGGTCATTCCTCGTAGTGAAGATGTGAATGCCTGAACTCGCTATATCGACTGATTGGTCCTCCGCAAAGCGCTGTGCGCCCGATTATTAACAAGTCGCTAAAGCACGTTTCTGCCAAAGGCTTTTGCCTTGGCATTGGGTTGATCATGGTGGGAATTTTTAGAAAGGGCTATCTAAAAGCCATGCTTGAAAGCATGACTTTTGGTCATGGTTATTATAAAAATTTCAGATGATTAGACCGGCAAAAATGTTTTTGCTGGGAACAAAAAAATCAATTTCAATTTTTTGGATCAGTTTCGGGAAATTAACCCTTCATTTCTTCCAGCTCTACCCAGCGCTCTGCGGCCGCATCCAGCGCCTGTTGTTTTTCTGCCAATTGGTCCAGCACCGGCTGGGTTTCGGTGAAAGGGCGGTTAAAAAAGTCCGGGTCTGCTGTCTGTTCCTCCAGAAGCGCAATGTCTTGCTCCAGTTGGTCGATCAGGCCCGGGAGGCTGTCCAGCTCCCGCTGGAACTTGTAGCTCAGTTTGACGGCGGGTTTTTTCGCCGCAGCGGTTGAGGTGGTCTCGTGATCCACAAGGTGGCCGGAGGGGTGATCCAGCGTATCGGCGATTTTGAGGTGTTTGCCTCGTTTGACCCAATCGCTGTAACCGCCGATGTACTCTTCAATTTTGCCGTCTTCCTCGAATACCAGCACGCTGGTAACCACGTTATCAAGAAACTCCCGGTCGTGGCTGACGATGATCAGGGTGCCCTGGTATTCCACCAGTTGCTCCTCGAGAACTTCGAGCATTTCCACATCGAGATCGTTGGTGGGTTCGTCGAGCACCAGCAGGTTGGTGGGACGCGTAAACAGTTTGGCTAGCAGCACCCGGTTGCACTCGCCGCCGGACAGGGCGCTGACCGGGGTCATGGCGCGTTTGGGCGAGAACAGAAAGTTGCGCAGGTAACCGATAATATGGCGCTCCTTGCCATTAATGCGAATGTACTCTTTGCCGTCGCCGACGTTTTCGGCAATGGTTTTGCTGGTATCCAGCTCCCGCCGGATCTGATCGAAGTAGCCGATTTCAATATTGGTGCCCAGTTTGACCGAGCCTTCATCAGGTTCTATCTGGCCGAGCAGAATTTTCAGCAGGGTAGACTTGCCGACGCCATTATTGCCGATCAAGCCGATACGGTCACCGCGCATAATCTTGATCTTGAAGTTGTCGATCAGTTGTTCATTGCCATAGCCGTGGCACACGCTGCGCGCTTCGATCACTTTGCGCCCGGAGTTCTCGGCGGTTTCAACAGTGATTTTGGCCTTGCCCTGCACATTGACGCGCTGTGCGCGGTTCTGGCGCATGGCCTGCAGGGAGCGCACTCGGCCTTCGTTGCGCGTACGGCGTGCTTTGACGCCTTGGCGGATCCAGGTTTCCTCTTCAGCCAGTTTCTTGTCAAACAGGGCATTGCGGCTTTCTTCTTCTTCGAGGGCCTGCTCCTTGAGGGTCAGGTAATTCTGGTAGTTGCCGGGCCAGCTGACCAGGTGCCCACGGTCGATCTCGACGATTCGTGTGGCCAGCCGTTGTAAAAAATTGCGATCGTGGGTAATGAAGATGACGGCTCCCTGAAAGCTGCGAACACGGTGTTCTAGCCATTCAATCGTGCTGATGTCCAGGTGGTTGGTGGGTTCATCGAGCAACAGCAGGTCAGGATTGGACACCAGCGCTTTACCCAATGCCACCCGCCTGCGCCAGCCGCCTGATAATTCCGCCAGGGTTTTGTGGGCGGGCAATTCCAGTTGACTGATGATGGTCTCTACCTGTTTGTCCACCTGCCAGCCACCGCCGGCATCAATCTCGGCCTGCAAGTCTTCCATTGCCTGCATTCCCTGTTTGTCCGGACTCTGTTGGGATTGGTGGTAAAACCGGTTGATGAGCGATTGTTGGTCGGCCAGACCTTCCCGCACAACATCCGCAACATTGCGTTCTAGGTCCCCCGGCAGGGCCTGTTCCAATTGGCTGATGCGGAGGTGGCGACGGAAGTGGATTTCGCCGTGGTCGGGCTTGATCTGTCCGGTGAGAATTTTCAGCAGAGTGGATTTTCCCGCACCATTGCGGCCGATCAGACAAATCCGTTCACCGGATTCCACCGTAAGCTGGGCATTGATCAGCAGTGGCACATCGCCAAATTCAATGGAAATATCGTCGATCCGGATCAGAGTCATGAAACAGCTGGCCTGTGGTTTGGGGGGGGATTCTAACAGAGTTCAGGTGATGGGATATGGGCGCGGACTCAAGGGTCGCAGGGCGCTTCGCCGTTGAGCAGTGGCAGCAATAACCGCATGGCATGTTCGACGATCAGCGGTTGTGCCGTTTCAGTCGGATGAATGCCGTCCGCCTGAATCAGGGCCTGATCTGTGGCGATATCTTCGAACATGAAAGAAATCAGTGGTACGTTCTCCTGGGCGGCGAGTTTAGGAAAAACATTGGCGAACTGATCGCTGTAACGCTTGCCATAATTGGGTGGAATTTGCATGCCAAACAGAATGGGCTGGCTATCATTGGCGCGACTGAGGTCGATCATGGCCCGCAGGTTCTGCTCCATGCGCGGAATCGGGTAACCCCGCAGCCCATCGTTACCGCCCAGTTCGATCAGCACAAAATCTGGCTGGTGTTCGTCAATCAGGGTATCCAGTCGGGACAGGCCGCCACCGGTGGTATCACCGCTGATACTGGCGTTGATGACCCGATGTTCATCGCCGAGTTGATGTTGCATCAGGTCCACCCAGCCCTTGCCGGCATCAATACCATAACCGGCACTGATGCTGTCACCCAGAACCAACAGGGTGGCGCTGTGGGCGGTGAGCAGCACAAGCGATAAAATCAGGGCAATACAGCAGCGGATCATGGCAACAAATTTGAGGGTGACAGATAACTGTTACAGTGTATGGCGTTTGTCGGTAAATGGAAGTGATCAATGATTGAAGCGAATCATATTACCAAGGAAGTGACCACTTCCGAGGGTGTTCTGCGAATTCTGGACGATATCAACCTGACCGTGATTGACGGAGAGGCACTGGCAATTATCGGGCCTTCCGGATCAGGCAAGTCTACGCTGTTGGGAATCCTGGCGGGTCTGGATACACCCAGCGCCGGGGTGGTCAGGGTGAACGGGGAAGATATCACGGCCATGACCGAGGAGGGGCGGGCTGCCATGCGTGCCCGCTATGTGGGGTTTGTCTTTCAATCATTTCATTTGCTGCCCAGTCTGACGGCGCTGGAAAACGTCTCGTTACCATTGGAGTTGCGGGGTGATAGCAGTGCCACCGAAATTGCCCGCAGTTACCTGGACCGTGTCGGATTAACCGCCAGACTCAGTCATTATCCCCGCCAGTTGTCCGGTGGTGAACAGCAGCGTGTTGCGCTGGCGCGCGCCTTTGCCAGTCGACCCAGAATTCTGTTTGCCGATGAGCCCACCGGTAACCTCGATACGGTGACTGGCAAGACGATCAATGATTTGTTGTTCCAGCTGAACCGTGAAGAGGGTACAACACTGTTGCTGGTGACCCATGAGGCGACGCTGGCCAGCCGTTGTCACCGGCGTGTGACGCTAAAGGGTGGTCTGTTGGTGGAAAACGACACGGTGTTGTCGGGTACAGCGGAATGATGGCCTGGAAACTGTTGTGGCGCAGTTGGCGCGGCGGTCAATTGGCCCTGATTTTCTGGTCGCTGGTCATGGCGGTGGTTGTCGTGACTGCGGTTGCCCTGCTGGCAGACAGGGTAGAAAAAGCGTTGGTTAAAGAGTCCAGCCACCTGTTGGCCGCGGATGCCCAGGTTCGCACTAGCCGTGCCATCCCGGACGACTGGTTGCGGCGCGCGGATGATGAGCGCTTGGAAACCGTGCAGATGGCACTGTTTGCTTCCATGGTCTACAGCGGGGATAACAACCACCTTGCAGCGGTGAAAGCCGTGCAGTCCGGCTATCCCCTGCGCGGCCTGTTGACACTGGCCGAGCGCACTTTTGTAACAACCCCCGAGTTTTTTGAGTCGGTAAACCACGGTCCACCAGCAGGTGAGGTCTGGGTGGACAGCCGTCTTCTGCCTATTCTGAAAATGGAACTTGGTGACTCGCTGGAGGTGGGGGAAGTCACGTTGCGAGTCACCAAAGTCATTGTCGAAGAGCCGGATCGTGGCGGCTCTTTCTCCCTGTTTGGCGCCCGGGTGCTGATGAGCTGGCAGGATTTGAACGCATCAGGGGTGATCCAGCCCGGCAGTCGGGTCGATTACCGTTTGTTGCTGGCGGGTGAAGACAGCGATCTGGCCAGTTATCTCGCCTGGCTCGAGCCGCAACTTAACAGTCATGACCGGCTTCTGTCGCCCGATGAAGCGCAGGCGGGTATTGCCGATACGCTGATCCAGGGGCGGCGGTTCCTGATCCTGGCAGGCAGCCTGGGTGTTGTCCTGGCCGGTATTGCCCTGGCCCTGGCCAGTCGCCATTACGCTGTCGGGCAAACAGCGGCTGTGGCGTTGTTGAAAAGCTGGGGGCTGTCTGCCCGCCGTGTGCGATCACTTTACTGGCAGCAGACCTTCTGGTTGGCGCTGGCGGGCTCCCTGATGGGGCTGGCGATAGGCTGGCTGGTGCATGAATCACTGGTCTTTCTGGTGCGCGAATTGCTGCCGGTCAATCTGCCTCAGGCCGGTTGGCGGCCGTGGCTGGTAGGTTTGGCGACCGGCATGCTGTGTCTGGTGGGTTTTGCCCTGCCGGCTCTCTGGCATCTGCCGTCCCTGTCGCCGCTGGCGGTGTTGCGACGGGATGTGCCCGTCCACCCGGTAAGCGCGATGAAGCGACTGGTAATTGGTTTGCTGGTTATTCTGCTGATGTTGCTCTGGTACAGCCAGAGTATAGCCCTGACGCTGGCAATTCTGGCGGGGCTGGTAGTGACAGCACTGGCGGTGATGGGCCCTGGCTGGCTGTTATTGAATCTGGCCCGACGACTGGGTAACCGGGCGGGCAGTGTATGGCGGCTGGCCCTGGCTAACCTGTGGCGTCGCCGTGGACAAACACTGGTGTTGCTGACCGGGTTTGCCGGGGCCATGGCGATTCTGATGACGCTGGTGATGGTGCGTACCACCCTGATGGAGCAGTGGCGCTGGCAACTGGCCGAAGATGCGCCCAATCACTTTCTGGTCAATGTGGCTCCCCACGAACTGGATGGTGTGAAACGTCTGTTGGCAGATAACCAGCTCAGTTCGGTGGGCTGGTATGCCATGGTTCGGGGGCGGATAACGCTGATTGATGGTCAGCCGCCTTCCGATGAGCTGGTGGAGCAGAATAACGCCCTGCGCCGTGAACTGAATCTGAGTTGGACCGATCAGTTGCCCGAAGGCAACAGGGTGGAAGAAGGGCAGTGGTGGGAAGAGCTGACCCACTTCGCTGAACGGCATGGCGTGAATGTAGCGCCGGTATCGATTGAAGAGGATCTGGCCAGTGAAATCGGGGTGACGCTGGGCAGTCGTCTCACCTTCAGTGTGGGCGGGCTTACCTTCGATGGGGTGATTACCAGTATCCGCAGCCTCAACTGGGACACCATGACCCCCAATTTTTACGTGCTGTTTCCCGATGGGTATCTGGAGAAGTATCCGCGAATTTTCATGACCAGCCTGTACCTGCCGCCGGAACAGAAACCGTTCGTCAATACACTGCTCAGTCAATATCCCACGGTATTGGTAATTGAACTGGATATGGTGATTGAACGGATTCGCTCCATGGTGAGCCAGGTGACTCATGGACTGGAGTTGATGACGCTGCTGATTCTTGGTTGTGGGGTGTTGGTCATGCTGGCCGCAGTGAAACTGTCGATGGCCGAACGGCTGCAGGAAAGCGCCATTCTGCGAACACTGGGCAGCACGGCCCGGCGCATATTGACAGTGCAGTCGGTGGAGTTCGGTGCGCTGGGCGCGCTGGCCGGGTTGCTGGCCGCCGTCGGTGCAGAATTGGCATTGTTCCTGTTGCAGCGGCGTATGTTCGAGGCGCCCTTTGGGCTCCATGTCGAACTGTGGTTTTGGGGTCCCCTGGCTGGGGCGCTGTTGATTGGGGTGCTCGGCGTGCTCTACACGCGCAAGGCGGTGCGCCTGCCTCCGCTGCAGGTACTGGGGAATCTCGATATCTGAAACCGTTAAAACAGCATTTTTGCACCGAGGTAACTTTCGTGCTCTCCTGCCTGTGTCTCCTGCTGCCTGTGCAGTGACGGTTCTTCACCGTACTGGATGAACAGCACAGGCCGGGGTACCCCCTCGCCGCCGGGGGTGGCCCAAAGGGAGGCAAATTCCCACAGGATTGACCACTGCACGGCGAAGAAGAAATCCTCTGAAATGGCTCTATTGTCGGGCGCATTATGGTTGCCTTCATCACGGTTTAGCTGGATTTTCCAGGTGTCATGAACTTCCCGCTGGATAGGTGGCAGTGCATTAATGTACTGCCAGCCGTGAGTGTCCGACAATGCGGGCAATGCGATAAATCCGGTTAGTACAACAAGCGTCAGAGTCGGGAGTTTCAAGGCGCGCCTCCATTTTATTGTTATGGGCATTTTTATAAGTAACCTATTCATATCAGCAGCCCCGGAGAGTTGCCTACAGCCATCCGGTTAGTGGAAAAATTGTCATCATTGACGGTTTGTACGCAGGCAAGTCGATTGTGGATCGCTTCTGTGATGCAGCCAGATAAGGCAAACGGACGCATCTCTGGAGAACCGGGCAGGAATCCGTTAGAATCCGGCCTCGTTTTTTTCTCACACTCTTGGCCATTGTTCATGGAAATCAGTCCACTTCGTCACGCTCTCGAGGATCTTCAGGTACGCACAGACGTGCTTAGGGGGTATCTTTGACTTTGCCAACAAGAAAGATCGCCTGACCGAGGTCGAGCTGGAGCTTGGCGCTGCCGATGTATGGAATGATCCGGATCGCGCCCAGCAACTGGGGCGTGAGCGCTCGTCACTGGAACTTATTGTGACAACCATCGAAACACTGGACAGCGGTATTGCCGATGCCAAAGACCTGCTCGATATGGCGGTGGAGGAGGACGATGCCGGCGCTGTAGCGGACATTGAATCCGAAGTGGAGCAGCTCACCGCGCAGCTGGAAAAGCTGGAATTTCGCCGGATGTTTTCGGGTGAAATGGACCCCAATAATGCCTTTCTGGATATTCAGGCCGGTTCCGGTGGAACCGAAGCGCAGGATTGGGCCGAAATGCTGTTGCGTATGTATTTGCGCTGGGGCGATGAAAAGGGCTTTAAAACCACCCTCGAGGAATGTTCTGCTGGCGAAGTGGCCGGTATCAAGAGTGCAACGATTCTTTTTGAAGGTGAATACGCTTTCGGTTGGCTTCGCACGGAGACGGGCGTGCATCGGTTGGTGCGTAAGTCACCGTTTGATTCAGGCAATCGCCGTCATACCTCGTTCAGCTCGGTGTTTGTTTCCCCCGAAATTGACGACGATGTGGAAATTGATATCAATCCTGCCGATGTCCGGACCGATACCTATCGGGCCAGCGGCGCCGGTGGTCAGCACATTAACAAGACCGATTCGGCAGTACGCCTGACCCACGAACCGACTGGTGTGGTGGTGTCCTGTCAGAGCGAGCGATCCCAACACCAGAACCGGGACAAGTGTTGGAAAATGTTGCGCGCCAGGTTGTATGAGCGGGAAATGCTGAAACGCAGCGAGGCCGCTCAGGCTCTGGAGGACAGCAAGTCGGATATCGGCTGGGGCAGCCAGATTCGCTCCTATGTTCTCGATGACCAGCGTATCAAGGATTTGCGCACTAACGTCCAGACCAGTAATTGCCAGGCCGTGCTGGATGGTGATCTGGATCGCTTCATTGAAGCCTCACTCAAAGCCGGTCTGTGATAACCGCACCTGTCCCGGTCCGGCCCAACCCATGTGGTAGATTTCATGACTGATACACCCAAAAACACCACCGACCAAGCAGAAGAAAACAGGCTGATCACCGAGCGTCGCGCCAAGCTGGCCGCTATCCGGTCTGAGGCCGAGGCTGCCGGTGGCACTCCGTTTCCCAATGATTTCCGCCCCGCAAATCAGGCGGCATCGCTACAGGCCGACTATGGTGAAGAGTCCAAGGAATCCCTCGAGTCCCGCCATTACCAGGCTAGTGTGGCCGGGCGTGTCATCCGCAATCGCGGTGCTTTTATGGTGTTGCAGGATGCCTCGGGGGCCATCCAGCTTTACGTCAGTAAGGAGGCGCGCAGTTTTGCCAAGCGTCTGGATCTGGGCGATATCGTCGGAGTCGCCGGTGTGCTGCACAAGTCGGGCAAGGGCGATCTTTACGTAAATATGGAGCAATTCCAGTTGCTGACGAAGGCGTTGCGGCCGCTGCCTGACAAGTACCATGGTCTCGCCGACCAGGAGCTGCGCTATCGCCAGCGCTATGTGGATCTGATCGTCAACCCGGAGATTCGCGAACTGTTCCGCATCCGCTCGAGTGTGATTGATTTTATTCGTCGCTATCTCAACAACCGGGCGTTTATGGAGGTGGAAACCCCCATGCTGCAGGTGATTCCCGGCGGTGCTACGGCTAAGCCGTTTGTCACACACCACAATGCGCTCGACATCGATATGTATCTACGGGTCGCCCCCGAATTATATCTTAAGCGGCTGGTGGTCGGCGGTTTTGAGCGGGTTTATGAGATCAATCGCAACTTCCGTAACGAGGGGCTCTCGACCCGTCACAACCCCGAATTCACGATGCTGGAATTCTATCAGGCCTATGCGGATTATCACGATCTCATGGATCTGACCGAAGATATGCTGCGCAGTCTGGCTGTCGAGGTGCTCGGTAGTCCCGAAGTTGTCAGCACGGTTAAAAACGCCGAGGGCGAGGTGTTGCAGGAAACCCGTTACGACTTTGCCAAGCCTTTCCGTCGCCTGTCGGTATTCGATGCCATTCTCCACTTCAATCCGGATGTCAGTGCAGCGGCACTCTCCGACCCGGAAGGCGCCAGGGAACTCGCTGAGCATCTCGATATTCCCCTCAAGGACAATTGGGGGCTGGGCAAGGTACAGATCGAAATTTTCGAAAAAACTGTCGAGCACCGCCTCGATCAGCCGACCTTTATCACCGAGTATCCCACTGAGGTGTCGCCACTGGCCCGTCGCAGTGACCGGAATCCTTTTGTCACCGAGCGTTTTGAGTTTTTCGTCGGAGGTCGTGAGATCGCCAATGGCTTTTCCGAGCTGAACGATGCAGAGGACCAGGCGGCGCGTTTTCGTGCCCAAGTGGCAGAAAAAGAGGCTGGGGATGACGAGGCAATGCATTATGATGCAGATTATATTCGTGCACTCGAGTACGGTCTGCCACCCACTGCTGGTGAAGGAATCGGTATTGATCGTCTGGTGATGCTGCTCACGGACTCGCCTTCGATCAGGGATGTGTTACTGTTCCCTCATATGCGCCCTGAGTAGTTTTCTCGGGTTCCTTGCGCCGCCCTTGCCAGGGTACGACCCCCACGAGATGTTGCCTGCGGGGGTGAGCGTGAATGACACTTTGAATAAACCGCTATCATATCAATAGTCGGAAGTGTTTTGAGTACGATCAATAATACCGTGACATCCGTTTTTCAAAATGGGTGTATGTTCAAGGAGATCAACGGGTTATGGCGGGGAAGTCAGGCTATCAAGAAAAGCTGGACTGGTGCGATAAAATCAATCGCGCACCGCAGCGTGCTGCGGCCCTTGCAGAGGCGCAGTGGCAGTCAGTGATCATCGGTATTCTGATGCTGACCGGCGGGCTGGTGATGACGGCCCTGTCGCTCTGGGATATCTATGCGGACCTGGGTCCGGTATGGACAAATCTGGTTACCCTGGCAGCCGGATTGATCATCACCTTCTTCTATATTCTGTTGCTCAACAAGGGCGGCACCAGTGCTCGACTGACCGTCGTCATACTCCGGTTGACCCTGATTATCATGGTCTTTTTACATTTCTTCTGGTTGTTGGTCGAAGATGTGGAATGGTCCGGACTGCTTTGGTGCCTGGTGATGTTGCCGCTGTTTTTTCATCTGCTTGGCTACCAGCGGGGTTTAATTCTGGTATTGCTGCTAATCAGTGGCACCACATGGCTGCTGTTCTGGCCATCCGCTTTCTATTCATCTCCCCATTCGACAGAGATTCTGTTTCGGTTCTGGGCTGCTTACCTAATCCTAGCCTGGATTTCCTTTTCAGTGGAGTATATCCGTCACCAGACCCGACAACGATTGCAGGCTACCTGGCGTGAACTTGATATACAGGCCTGTACGGATGAATTGACCGGCCTGGCCAATCGACGCGGTTTGCGGGAGTATCTGGGCAAGCAGGAGCAACGCAGTACCCAGGGAGAGGGTAGTTATGCCGTGATTCTTGGCGATATGGACGACTTCAAGCAGATTAATGACCGCTACGGCCATGATGTTGGGGATCGGGTGTTGTCGACTGTAGGTAAACTTATCAGCAGTTTGGTCCGGGAAGATGATCTCGCCGCTCGCTGGGGGGGTGAGGAGTTTTTGTTATTGCTCGCAGATACCGATGCTGAGGGTGCGAAAGTGCTGGCTGAGAAAGTTAGAGACTGTGTGGCCACCAGTAAAATTCTGGTGGATGGCGAGTCGATTGACCTTAGCATGAGCTTAGGGGTTGCTGCCCAGCAACAGGATGCTCCTTTATCGGCTTCGCTGAAATCTGCCGATGCTGCCATGTATGAGGCCAAGCGTCGGGGTAAAAACAGTGTGGTCATGACGAACCAGTTACCATCGAGCATGGGAAATGGAACCCGTCAGGATTCACCGGTGGCGATCACTGATCCGGTGAATACCTGAGACGGCAGTAGAGGGTAGGGGGCTTCAGAGCGCATTGATGGTGGTGCACTGCTGTGAGAGTTTATCCAGCGTAGCCTCCATGTCGGCCATTCTTTCCCGCTCTTTGGCAACGACCTCGGCCGGTGCTTTGCCGACGAAGTTTTCATTGCCAAGTTTATTCTGTACTTTTTCCAGCTCTCTCTGCAGTTTGTCAATTTCCTTGTTTAGTCTCGCGAGTTCCGCATCCTTGTCGATCAGCCCTGCCATAGGAACCAGAATTTCCATATTGCCCACCAGTGCCGTGGCCGACATGGGTGCCTCATCACCCGGCTCCAGCCAGGTGATGGCTTCGAGATTCGCCAGTTTGGCGAGAAACTGGCGGTTGTCGTTCAACTTGCGCAAGTCATCGGCAGAACCATTGTTGAAATAAATGGGCAGATGTTTTGCCGGTGTGATATTCATTTCACCGCGGATGTTGCGGATACCGATGATTACCCTCTTCAGCCATTCAATATCTGCGATGGCGGTTTCGTCGATGCGACTGTCGTCGGCCTCGGGATAGGGCTGCAGCATGATGGTGTCGCCCTTGGCACCGGCAAGCACCTTGATTTGCTGCCAGATTTCTTCGGTGATGAAAGGCATCAGCGGGTGGGCCAGCCGCAAGGTGGCCTCCAGCACCCTCACCAAAGTGCGACGGGTGCCCTTTTTAAGGGCTGGAGCGGCGTCGTCGTCCCACAATACCGGCTTGGACAGTTCCAGATACCAGTCGCAGTACTCGTTCCAGAAAAATTCGTAGATAGCCTGTGATGCCAGATCGAGCCGGTAATGGTCGATAGCCTCTGTAACGGCCTTCTCGGCCTGTTGCAGGCGACCGATGATCCAGCGATCCGCCAGGCTCAGTTGATAGTCAGTGCTGTTGTCCTGACCGCAGTCCTGATCCTCGGTATTCATCAGTACATAGCGGGCGGCATTCCACATTTTATTGCAGAAATTGCGGAATCCTTCAATCCGGCCCACATCGAAATTGATATCCCGGCCGGTGGAGGCCAGCGAGTAGTAGGTGTAGCGCAGAGCGTCTGTGCCATAGGGGGCAATCCCGTCCGGGAATTCTTTGCGGGTCTGTTTTTCGATCTTGGAGGCGTCTTTCGGGCGCATCAGTCCGGCCGTGCGCTTCTTCACCAGCGATTCAAGGTCGATACCGTCGATCAGATCGATAGGGTCGAGCACGTTGCCCTTGGACTTGGACATTTTCTGGCCATGGCTGTCGCGCACCAGGCCGTGCACATAGACCGTGTGAAACGGTACTTCCTTCATGAAATACAGGGTCATCATGATCATCCTGGCCACCCAGAAGAAGATAATGTCGAAGCCGGTGACCAGCACGCTGCTGGGGTGGAAAGTCTTCAGGAGTTCGGCGACATTCGGGTCGTTATCGGCATTGGGCCAGCCCAGGGTGCCAAAGGTCCACAGGCCGGAGGAGAACCAGGTATCCAGCACGTCCTCGTCCTGTTTCAGAGCGGTATCGCCGAGGTTGTGGCGTTCGCGCACGTCTTCCTCGCTGCGGCCCACGTAAACATTGCCCTGATTGTCATACCAGGCGGGAATGCGGTGGCCCCACCACAGTTGCCGGGATATACACCAGTCCTGAATATCGCGCATCCAGGAGAAGTACATGTTCTCGTACTGTTTGGGTACGAACTGGATGCTGCCGTCTTCCACAGCATCGATGGCCTTCTCCGCCAATGGTGCGGCTTTTACGTACCACTGGTCGGTGAGGTAGGGCTCGATCACTACCCCGGAGCGGTCGCCCCGGGGTACTTTCAGTTTGTGGTCGTCGACCTTTTCCAACAGCCCTAGAGCATCCAGATCATTGACAATGCGCTTGCGGGCCTCAAAGCGGTCCAGGCCGCGATAGGCTTCCGGCACCTGGTCGTTGAGTTGGGCATCGTGGTTAAAGATGTTGATTATCGGCAGGTGGTGGCGCTGGCCGACTGCGTAGTCATTGAAATCGTGGGCCGGGGTGATTTTGACGCAGCCAGTGCCGAATTCGCGTTCTACATAGTCGTCGGCAATAATCGGGATTTCGCGATTCGCTAGGGGCAGGGTGACGGTTTTGCCGAGGAGGTGGGTATAGCGTTCATCGTTGGGGTTCACTGCCACGGCAGTGTCACCCAGCATGGTTTCCGGGCGGGTAGTGGCGACAGTCATAAAGCCACTACCGTCGGTCAGCGGGTATTTGAAGTGCCAGAGGTGACCGCTTTCCTCTTCGGCAATCACTTCCAGGTCAGAGATGGCAGTGTGTAGTGCCGGGTCCCAGTTCACCAGCCGCTTGCCGCGGTAGATCAGACCGTCCTCATAGAGACGAATGAAAACTTCCTGAACGGCTTTATAGAAGCCGTCGTCCATGGTGAAACGTTCCCGGGACCAATCCGGCGATGCGCCCAGGCGGCGAAGCTGTCGGGTGATGTTGCCACCGGACTGGGCTTTCCACTCCCAGACTTTTTCGATGAATTTTTCGCGGCCCAAGTCGTGCCGGGAGACTCCTTCGGCCTCCAGCAGACGCTCCACGACCATTTGGGTGGCAATGCCCGCGTGATCGGTCCCCACTTGCCAGAGCGTGTTGTTGCCCAGCATGCGATGATAGCGAATCAGGGCATCCATGATGGCTTCCTGAAAGCCGTGGCCCATATGCAGGCTGCCAGTGACATTCGGAGGCGGAATCATGATGCAATAGGGATCTGCCTGGGGATCTGAGCCGGGTTTGAAATAACCCTGCTGCTCCCAGGTCTGGTACCACTTGGATTCAATATCTTGGGGACTGTAGGTCTTTTCCATGCGCACTCGTAGGGGTTTTTGGCAGAACATGACACCCCATGGCGGATAGCGGGGCAAATAAATGTAAAGGCGGGGATTATAAAGGGCCAGCTAGCCTGCGTCGACGTGGTTTTCGTCGTCTTCTGCGGAATCCGAACTGAGCGCCAGGCGCAGTTTTTCCCGTAGCTGGCGTTCCAGGACGGGCAGGTATTCTGCAATCAGCTCATCCAGCAAATCCTCCAGCTCCACGCTGGCTGCTGCCGGGGTCGAATGCCTCGGTTGACCGGCAGGTTCGGCCGGTGATGTCAGCGGGGTTTGGGGGTTTTGAAAAGTAGCCGGGTGGCTGGACGTTTCAGGTGGATTTTGTTCACTTTCTAGTAATGGCTCAGTGAGAATCGGGATGTCCAGCTCGAACGGGTCGTCAAGGTCGTCGAGGGTCTCATCCAGCATGGGAATATTCTGCTGAACCTCAGGACTGTCGTGGAGGGTGTAACGCAACTGATCGAGTTCTTCGATCAACGTCTTGCGCGGGTCTTTGGGCTCATGGTTCATGGCGCCTACCTCTGGCCGCCAGCAAAGTGATTGGTATTGCTGATGATCAACACTATTTTTTGTTGCTCAGGTCGTGAAAGTTTAGTGGATACCCGCGGTGTTTATAAAAGCTGAAACGCTCGCGTTTCGATTCAATCACCCGCTGGTCATCGTAGACGATCTCAATGGCTTTCTCAAAGCGTGAAAACCATCCCGGTGTCTCTTCCGACAGGTTGATCAGCAATCCGTGGTGTTCCCCCGGGTCATCACTGTGATTGATGGCGATGGCTGAAGCCGGTTTTGATTCGATGGCGTGGGGCAGAAAGGCGGTCGGCCGGAACGACCAGAGCAGGTCGTCGAGTTGTTGGGAAACATCCTTGTCACCCGTGTGAAGCAATACCTGCAGGCCCTGCTGAAAAGCTTTTTCCGTCAACTGGCAGGCCAGCATCAGCGACTCATTGAAACCACCATTAATTTTGTAGAAATTGATATTGGTCATTGGCTGGCCTGTTCAGCCAGAAATTCCACCAACAGGGGAACGGGACGACCGGTAGCACCCTTGTTGGTGCCGCTATTCCAGGCGGTACCGGCAATATCCAGGTGCGCCCAACGATAATTTTTGGTAAACCGTCCCAGAAAACAGGCCGCGGTGATGGTGCCCGCTTCCCGCCCACCGATATTCGCCAAATCGGCAAAATTGCTTTTCAGCTGTTTGTCGTATTCATTCCACAGGGGGAGTCGCCAAACCCGGTCACCGCTGGTCTGGCCGGCGCTTTCCAGTGCCTGTGCCAGGGCGTCATCATTGCTCAGCAGGCCGCTGGCATGACTGCCCAGCGCCATGACACAGGCGCCGGTAAGTGTTGCAATATCAATCACGAAAGAGGGCTTGTAGCGCCCGGCGTAGGTGAGTGCATCGCAGAGAATCAGGCGGCCCTCGGCATCGGTATTGAGCACCTCAATGGTTTGTCCGGACATGCTGGTCACCACATCACCCGGCCTGGTGGCAGTGCCACTGGGCATATTTTCGACCGCCGGGATAATGCCTGTGACATTCAGGGGCAGCTTGTACTCGGCAATTGCCGACAGCGTGCCCAAAACGCTGGCGGCACCGCACATATCGTATTTCATTTCATCCATACCAGCTCCCGGTTTTAGGCTGATGCCACCGGAATCGAAAGTTACCCCCTTGCCCACCAGTACAATCGGTTTGCCGCGGGTTTTGTCCCCCTTGTATTCCAGCACAATCATTTTCGCTGGTTGCTGAGTGCCTGCAGTCACCGATAACAGCGAACCCATGCCGAGTGCTTCCATCTGTTTTTCGCTGAGGACCTTGCAGTCAAGGTTGGGATATTGCCCCGCCAGCTCCCTGGCGTGACTGGAAAGGTAGCTGGGCGTGCAGATGTTGCCGGGCAAGTCACCCAGTTCCCGGCTGCGGTTGACCCCGTTGGCGATGGCACTGCCGAGGAGCAAAGCCTGTTTCACCGGGCCTATTCCCTGTCTGGATGGGCATACCAGGGACACCTTGCCCAGGGTCGCAGGCTTCTTTTCCCTGGACTTGAACGGGTTGAACAGATAGGCCGCTTCCCCCAGTTTGCGGGCCAGTTGCTGAGCTAGCCAGGGGCGCTCGCGACCGGTTACGGCGAAACCATCGAGTGAGATAGAAGCAGATTTGATCGGCAACTTGGTCAATTGGCCGGCCAGAGCGGACAAGGCGTTGAGGCAGGTTTGCTCATTGAGTGCTTCTTTGCCAGCACTGAAGATGAGCAGGCGTTCAGCCGCCAGGCCCTTGGGCTCATTGATCAGCTGCATGGCGCCATCGGCATATTTGATGTCGCCTTTTTTGATCAGTCGCGCTATCAATCCCTCCATAGCCTGGTCAATCTGTTGGAGGTCAGGGCAGTCGAGCCCCTTCGGGCCATAGGCAACCACAAAACACTCGGTTTTGCGGGTGGTGAGCTGACCGACAAAGGTATTAAATTCCATGATATCTCCATTGATGGGTAGGGAGTGCGAGACAATAGCAGTGTAATTCTGGATAATTGGATGAACAACTCCAATGCTAGTCCGCCGAGCATAACAGGAACCCACACTTGCTGATATTTCGCTACATTGCCAAGGATCTACTGATTTCTACATTTGCTGTCAGTGGGGTTTTGTTGATCCTGGTTGCCAGTGGCCGGTTTGTGAAGTATTTGGCCAGAGCTGCAGCGGGTGAAATGGATGCCGGCGTGCTGCTGGCCATTATCGGTTACCGCCTGCCGGGGTTCCTAGAATTGATTCTGCCGCTGGCTTTCTTCCTTGGCATATTGCTCAGTTACGGTCGGCTTTACGTGCAGAGTGAAATGACGGTGATGCGAGCCTGTGGTATGAGCGTGCGCAGGTTAGTGCTTTACACCATGATTCCGGCAGTGTTCGTCGCATCGATTGTTGCCTGGCTGAGCCTGGATGTCAGTCCCTCCGGGATGCAAAAAGCCGAAGCCCTGTTGCTTGCCCAAAAGGAACGCGGTGAACTGGACGGTTTGATTGCAGGGCACTTCCATCCTCTGCAGGGTGGTCGGGGTGTTACCTACACCGAAGAGGTGACCAAGCAGAAAGAAATGCGGGACGTGTTCCTGGCGGAAAACAACCCCGATGCCGTGGAGGGTAAACAGCTGGTACTGGTGGTTGCGCCCACCGGGCACGTCCGTGTAAGTCCCGACCCGAAAGAGGCGAATTTCCTGGTTCTTGAGGATGGTTACAGGATTGAGGGTGTGCCGGGCAATGCCGATTACCAGATCACCCGGTTTGAGGAATATGGTCAGCGGTTGAGCAAGCCTGAAGAACCAAGGAGCAGGGACAAGGTGGATACGCTGGCAACTGGCGCTTTGATGAGTTCGACGCTTCCGTCCCATGTTGCCACCCTTCACTGGCGTCTGTCTGTGCCGGTGCTGGTTCTGGTGGTGGCATTATTGGCAATTCCCCTCAGTAAGACAGATCCCCGGCAGGGCCGATTTGCCAAGACCCTGCCGGCGGTCATTCTATACATGGTTTACCTGGTTTCCCTAAGTGGTGCCAGAGGCTTGGTGGAGGACGGCAACGCTGCGGCACTCGTATTGATGTGGGGAATCCATATCCTGTTTCTGGGTATTGCCGTGTTGCTGTTTAATTGGTCGACCGTAAGCGCTCTGTTTGTGCGTCTTTCAGGCGTTGCCAGAAAGACGGTGGGAGTGCAGTCATGAAGTTTAATACAGGCTATCAGTCGATGAGGCGTCTGTCCTCTTATGTCATGGCATCGGTACTGTCGGCGATTGCCATGGTGCTGCTGGTTATCGTGACGCTGGATGCGGTGGGTGCTGTCATCGATGGGGTGGACGATATTGGTAACAAATACACATTTTCTCAGGTGGTTATCTATGTCGCGTTGACCCTGCCAGCCCGCATTTACGAGCATATTCCGATGGCATCACTGATCGGCTGCCTGGTTGGTCTCGGTGTGTTGGCCAATAATTCTGAATTGGTGGTGATGCGATCGGCCGGGGTTTCCCTGCTGCGCATTGTCTGGTTTGTGAGCCGACCGATCCTGATGCTGATTTTTTTGGGCGCACTGCTGGGTGAATTTGTGGTGCCCTATATGGACCAATATGCCGAGAGTCGGCGTATGGTTCTGAAAGGCGGGGAGAGTTCTCAGGAAACCAATATTGGTATCTGGAACAAGGAAGGCAATGAATACATGCATTTTAATGCAGTGTATCCCGGCGGTGTTTTGTTCGGTGTGACCCGCTATGAATTTGATGATCAGCATCGACTTCAGAGAGCGAGTTTTTCCGAGCGGGCGACTTACCAGGGTGATCATTGGCTGGAAGAGAGGGGCGTCATCACCCACTTCCGGGACGACAAAGTGGAAACCGGTGAATTCACCACGCGTCTCTGGGATAGCAAGTTGTCACCGGAGTTGCTCTATCTGATTATCCTCCCACCGGAGTCGCTGGCCATTCGGAGTCTTTATGATTACACCGAGTATCTGGAAGGGCAGGGCCAGGATGCGTCGAAATATCAACTGGAGTTCTGGCGCAAGGCACTACAGCCGTTGACGATTGTCAGCCTGGTATTGATTGCCATTTCCTTTGTGTTTGGTCCGCTCAGGCAGGTGACGATGGGCTACCGGATTTTTGCCGGTGTTCTGGTGGGATTGGTGTTTAGTACTGCTCAGGATCTGCTGGGGCCCGCGAGTGTGGTCTTCGGTTTCCCCCCGCTGCTAGCGGTGGTGATCCCGGCGCTGGTGTGTGCTGCCATCGGGTTGATCCTGCTGCGCAGGGCGGCCTGACTTACTATTGCGAGTGCTTCCCCAGTGTCATTTGGCAGCCGCATTCCTTTTGCTCCGTTTCGGTGGTTTCGGTAATACAACCGTTCGGGTATGGCTCCATTTATCATGCAGGCAGTCGCCGTTATGGTCCGCCAGGCACCATAGATAACCAATGCCGAACACGGCAAAGGATAGTGGTGCTAACGCCGTGCGTATCCAGCAGGCTTGCCAGGTGGGGGTATCCCCATTTTGAGCGATGAGCTGAATTCGCCAGGATTTCATGCCGAGGGTTTGGCCTGAACGACGCCAGCACCATACAAAAAACAGCGCACAAAAAAACCACCATCCCAGCATGATTAATAATTGCAATGAGCTGTGTGGCGCCTGCATGGTGTCGTCACCAAACAACCTGCGCAGTAGTAACAGTACAACGCCATAGGCGAAACTGATGCCCAGCAGCAAAAAACTGTCATAAAGCATTGCCATCAGGCGTCTTGCCAGATTTGCGGAGGGGAGAGTGGCGAGTGTGGGAGCGGTCAAGGAGCACTTCACTTATGTCAGTTAGGGTGTTGGCGAGTCTATGATGATCACTTCAGGTCGGCTAACCATTGATGTTCAACGGCCGCATTCTAGCAAAACACCATCAACTCGACATCGATAACCGGGATCAATTTTTCCCACTCACCTGATCAGGTAATCCACTTCCTTGCGCACACGATCTTTGCCTTCGGCATCGGACTGCGATTTGGCGCAAAAAAAAGGCTGCCGGTGAGGGCAGCCTGTCAATAAGGCCTATGGGATTGGCCTTGGGCACTAGTTGCTCTTGCGAGCAAGGGGGTAAGACAATATTAAGCGCTAGTAGTGGGGCTATCCGCTTTCGGTGTTGTGGTCGGCGCTGCTTTTGTCTCAGCACTGACGGGTTTGCTGGCCGCGGGAGCCGGTTTAGCCGCTACCGGTTTGGCGGCCGCTTTTTTAGCAGGTGCCTTTTTGGCAGCAGGCTTTGCCGCTGGCGTAGCTGTTGACTTGGCCGTTAGCTTGTTCACGGTGCGAATCAGTTCGTCCACTTTGGCATTCAGCTCGGCCAGCTTGTCGTCGTTGTTGTAGAACGAAGGCATAGATGGAATTGTCGGCATCACCATTTTGGATGAGACTTTTTCACGAATCTCGTCGATTCTGGAGCTGACATTCATATTGATGCCGCCCTTGCGAAGTTCCTTGCCCTGTTTTTTGAGCTTTTCACCTTTGGCTTTCAGTTTGTCGCCAGCTTCCTTGAATCTGTCGCCGGTTTTGTCCAGTCTGGATTTTGCTTCTGACTCAATTTTTGTGCCACGGGCAACCAGGTCGTCGAAATAACGACGGGTCTGATCGCTCATTTTTTCATAGCCATCATGAATGTTGTTGAGGCCGTGACCATAGGCGCCGAGTCCGGCCAGCCAGATCTTGCGTGCCAGTTCTTCGGTTTTGTCGATAGTGTTTTTAAGTTCTGCCATAGTAATATCTCCGGAAGCAGTTGAATTCGTGTGTTTACGCTTAATTTCATGCCACATTAGTGATAATTTTTAGAAAACGCATACTAAAAACCAGGTTTTTACGAAATAGTGGAATTTATTTTGCAACGCAGTCGGAATGCTGATGAAAAGACGTGATCATATTCTGTTGGTGAGCCTGGATCTGTTTAATCGCGAGGGCGAAACCAACCTCACTGCAGTGGATATTGCCAATGAGCTGGAAATCAGCCCCGGCAACCTCTATTACCATTTCAAGGGAAAGGAGGAGATGGTCACGGAGCTCTATGAGCAGTTTGAGGCCGGTATCGAAACTTTGCTACAGGACTCTCGCAGCGCGGAAGCCAGCCTGGAGGAGCACTGGCTCTACCTGTATGTGATGCTGGAACATATCTTCAACTACCGCTTTTTTTTCCGTAACACCACAGACCTGTTGCACAAGTATGGCAGTATAGACAAGCGGTTCGGCAAGTTGGTGGAAAAGCAGTATCAGTGGATACACCGGTTGTTGGATAGCCTGCTGGAGGAAGGGTTGCTGGCGGATAGAACGATGATTGCCAGCCGTATAGATCAGCTGGCTGACAACATCATGCTGATCTTCACTCATTGGTTTCAATTTCAGAACCTTCGCAAAAAATCACTAGACCAGCACCAGTTCATTCAGGGTGCCATTTTGCAGATTATGGCACTATTGGCACCTTATCTGGGTGAACAGCAATTGCAGTTTATGGAAACCTGCACGGAGCTTTCTCTCCGCGAGAAGCAGTGTCAGTAATACGGCATTTGGCCAGGTCCGGACAAATAACAAAGTTTAGCCAAACAACAAAAAAGAGAGAGGGAGATGAGTCATATTCAGTTGGAACGCAATCACACCATGGAGAAAGCACAGGTTCGCACCATGACGGAAGAGTTGGGACAAAAACTGAAAGCCAAGCACGGTGGTGATTATTGCTGGGAGGGCGATACGGTTCATTACAAACACAGCGGTATTGATGCCAAAGTGAGCTTTGATGACAAAACCGTCAGAGTGGATGTGACGCTCGGCCTATTGATGAGCGCCTTTAAAGGAATGATCGAGTCAGAAGTCTCTAAATATCTGGATGAAAATTTTGCCTGAGTGCGCCGCACGTTTATTTCAGGCCGGGGACTAGTTCTGCGTCGCACCGACACTGACCAGGTATTCAATGACCTGTGTATTGTCACCGTAGTGGGCCCACTTTAGCGGCGTTTCAGCTCCCCGGCAGGTAGCGTTGATCCGGGCGCCGTTGTTTACCATGTATTTGATCATGTCGACCGTCCCGTCCTGCGAAAGGTAGTGCAACGCTGTGCAGCCGTCACTGTCACCCTGGTTGATATCGACGCCCTGATCCACCAGGTATTTCACAACGTCGATTTTTTCCGTCAACGCTCCGTAGAGAATTGCCTGGTTAATCTGGCTTTGCCGAGCCTGTCCGCTGTCCACGAAGGCTTGGAGGGCTTTCAGGTTGCCGAGGCGCGCCGCCATCTTTAAAGCGCCACTGTTTTCGCCTGCCGCAAAGGTCCCGCCGTTTGCCAGAAGCAGGGCTGCCAGATCGTAGTTATCCTGGTAGGCCGCGAAAAACAACGAATCATTGCCCGGTTTTGCCCCATGGGTAATCAATAAAGCCGCCATTCGAACAGTGTTTTTCTTGATCGTCTGATTCAGGGAGCTGGCCAGTTCGCCAGCCGGAAAGACCTGGTCAGCTCCGTAACGGGATAACATTACATAAAGCCCGTAGTTGCCGCTGGCGCTTGCGTGTTTCAGTGCGTCCCGGAAGTTGGCATCGCTGATCTCTGCGAAAAATCCTGTATCCTCGAACAGATAAGCTCCATCATGGTTCCGGCCCGTGGTTGACTGTTTCAGGCCGGCGAGAGTAACCGGGATATTCCGGCGGGCCAACTCTTCCCTGGCGGCTGTTTCCGCAGCTGAGTTTGCGGCCTGTTGCGAACAGCCAGAAAAAACTGTGGCCAATAAGCCAGCCAGTAGAATTCGTAACAGATTCATCGGGTTCTCCGTCTCAGGAGCGAAAAAAGGATAGGTTGACAGCGCCAACACAGGACGGACAGCAGCGAGTTCCAGCGTTAAATACTGTCTTCAAACTGAACGGGTTCTTTGCCTGTATTGCGGATAACGACAGTGCTCGCCAGCTTGTCGTGCCAGCCCTGTTTGCGCTGGTCTATGCCCACCCAAATAAATCCAAGGCATAGTGGAACAGCGGATAAAATATACGCAAAGTATCTGCCGATAGCCTGGCCGGTACGCATTTTTTCACCGGTGGATGCATCGACGATTTGTAATTTCATGACCATTTTGCCGGGCGTGCCGAGATAGCGTAGCCAAAACCATATTGTTGCGACAAATGGTACAACATAGCCAAGCATAACGTCCCAGAAGCCGTATATCAGCTTATCCCCTAACCAATACTCTTCACCGTAAATAAGGCTTAATGGCACATATAAAACAATCGCCATGATCACTAAATCAATGAGTAGTGCGCCAAATCTAATCCAGAAACCTGCGTATTCCTTATTTTCCATAAAGCAAAAACTCCTTAATATGATTTAGTGGTTAACGGTTTTATATCACGTAAATACGTTGCGCGACATTCAATACTGGACTCGCTTTTGTGGGGCCTTGATAAGACGTTTTGGCATGTCTGGTTCCTTTCGGGAGTTCTACCTGGTCCTACTTATTCTTGCCGTATCAGCCCGTTTCGCCCTTGCGCATTGCCTCTGCTGTATGCTCTGCCAGGCTGATCCCCGCTTGATTCATCGTCAAATAGGTGTAGTTTGCACCCGCCTCGCGGATCTGCTCCTGATGCGAGTCATGCAGGGCGTGCGAGACGATAGGTCCGCTGAAACCCCGCTGGCGCAGGGATCGGGCGGCGATCAGCTTGGCCTCAAGATCGTCCATAGCCAGGATTGCCGCCTTGATCTGTCCAAAATGGCAACTGCGCCAGAAATTGCTGTCTTCTGCATCGGCGAACATCACGTTGCGTCCCGCCTCTTGGTGCGCTTTGGCGGTATAGGTGTCAGCATCAAGGCCCAGTGGCTTGAATCCATCTTGTTCGATCTGGTGGTAAGCGGCGCTACCGGTCCGGCCCATGCCAAAAATCAGTACATCGGCGTCGCCCATTTCCTTTGGTTGCTCGTCAGGGTGGATGGTGTCGCGTTCATATCGGCGCAGGTTGGCTTCGTACTGTTCGTACAGCGGATGTGCGAAGCGATTGAGCGGCGCCGATATCACGAAAGAAATCGATACGGCAATGGCCAGTGGCACGAGGTATTCGGGCAGAACACCCGCCGCTACGATCAACCCGAACTCGGAATATGCGGTCAGACTAAGCGCAGTCAGGAATGCGCTGCGTGCACGCAGCTTGAACGCCACCATCAGCGCGAAGAACAGCGCCCCCTTGAGCGAAAGCACGATACCAACGGCCACGGCAAAGACCATCGTGTTCCAATCCGGTAGACCGGTCAGTCCGATTTGCAGGAAAAACCCGACAAGGAAAATTTCCTTGAGCGACCAGAGCGACTCTCCCAATTCCTTTGCGCGGCTGTGGGTGGACAGCAGCACCCCCATCACCAGCGCGCCGATTTCCGATGAAAGGCCCATCGCCTCAAACCCCATGCCGCCGATCACCAGCGACAGCATCATGCCCATCAGCACCAGGAGTTCATCATGGCCTGCGAAATCCAGCAACTGATGCAGTACCGGGCGAAGTAGCGGCAAAGTAAAAACCAGTAGCGCCCAGATATTCGGTGTCTGGCCAGACCAGACCGCCAGCACCACCAGCGCGATAATGTCCTGCACGATCAGGATGCCGATGGCGGTGCGACCGTGAAAGGCGCCCAGCTCGCGCTTGGTTTCCAGCAGTTTTGCGGCCAGCACGGTTGACGAGAACGACAGTGCGATCGCCAGCAAAAGTGCGCTGTTCCAGTCCAGTCCCATGAATAGTTTCAACCCCGGCAGGAAGACAGCGACGGAAATCGCGAAATGCAACAGTGCCCCGCCCACTACCTGCGGCTGCGCGATCTGTTCCAGCTTGAGCTTGAGCCCGACAGTGAAAAGCAGCATCAGAACGCCCAGATGCGCCACATGGTGCAGCGTTTCCCCGGTGTACGCGGGCAGACCAAGCGGCGGCCCGAAGATGTTGATGGCAAACCCCGCTGCCAGAAAGCCAACTAGGGGCGGCAGGCCAATCTGACGGACGGCCAGACCAAAGAAGAAAGCGAAACTGATGGTGATAACTTCAAACACTGCGCGGTCTCCGTTTCAATAACTTGATCTCGGTGTCAACTTTACTGTGAAACACCGCATAGCGATTCTTTATCATCCGGGTCCGCGCAATGCTGAAGCTGTGCGGCACAAACGAGTGCCTTGTCAGCCCAAAAAGGGTCGAGAAAAATCGTTATCAGTATAAATCCCGTTGAAATCCCACAAACACATCCCGAATATTTTTTACCTCGCCCAGTTCGTTTACCACATCGCGGATGCTGTGATATTTCAGCTCGATCAACTGCGGCAGTTTTTCGAGGTCGAGTTCACCGACGCCACGTTCGACGTAATGACCGAGTAAAATTGGCACCAACTGGCTGTTTTTGTGATTGTTTTCTGGGTAACTGTCTGGATCATGAGCGTCGCTCGAGTATAAGCCGAGCGTTGGATTTGGCAACCTTGCGATATATTGCCTTGGGTCAGCTGCGGATGCTGAAATATCTACCCTTGAGTATATAAGAGGGTTTTTTGTAGGTATGGGGAATCTTCGGCGGGATTAAAGCAGGGCTGAGGTATTTTAACCCATTGATTTTTGAGTGGTACCAGAGGCCGGACTCGAACCGGCACGCTTTTAAGGGCGGGGGATTTTGAATTCACTCTTTATACTCATTTCTCGACGTTGAATAACGTTCCGCGAAGTAGATTAAAGCTCTCTATGTTGTTGATATAAAAGGCTTTGTATCTATATTCTGTCTGCGGTAGGCAATTCTGGTGTTACTCAAGATTTCTCTTGGGATGCAAAAATTACTTTCATTTGCATCCCATTTGCATCCCAGATTTTGCCGGTGAGGATGAACAAAAGGAGATCTTATGGGAGCTATATCTGACAACCGAATCAAGTTCAATAAACCGAATCTGAAAGCCATTGAGAATCGTATTAATCGAGGAGAGTTTACCAAAGAAACCTATATTTATGATGCTGATAGTCACCTGGCTGTTCGAGTTAGGCCTGGACGTTCCTATATTGATAGTGTTTTTTGTATGTATGCTCGTATTCGAGTTCGTGGTGAATATAAGAGTCGTATGTATAAGCGCCAGATAATGAAGGTTGGCGAAGCTCGTAATGCTGAGATCACCATTTCAGAACTACGGCAGAAGGTTGATAGCTTATTTTTGGAAATTCAGGAGGGCCGGGACCCTCAAGTAATAGCTCAAAAAGAAGCTGCAAAACAGGCTGATAATCAAGTCCTGATAGAGGCAAGGCGCTCATTTAAAGATATGATCTACGGAACACCGGTTGATGAAAGTGATGAATGCCTGCCAGATGGGTTTATTGCCGAGAGGCGATCAGGTCAGCGTTATTTAGTGGATATCAGAAATAAATGCGAGGTTCTCTTAGTTGACCTGTTAGACCTGCCATTACACAGTATTTCGCCAGAGCAGGTAAAAACTGTTTATCTCCAGAAAGTAGGTCGTGGTAAAACCCAGCTCGATTGCGCTATGCGTATTCTTAGGTCGATCTGGAATTGGGCGCAGACCAAATACGATGATTCGGATCTCTTTATCCGAAACCCGGTTAGCCGTGCAATGAAGCAACTGGGTGTAAATATTAATCGTACCAATCGCTGTACTGGTCGGTTAGATGATGCTGATTTTAAGCCATATCTGAAGTCTGTCTTAGCACTTCGAGAGCATGATCATACATCCGCTTATCGTAATGGCCGTGATGCATTGTTATTCATGTTATTTTCCGGTGTAAGACGAACTGGGACGATGACTGTCCGAATGGAGGGAATTGATCTCAATAGATTAGTGTTCAACATTATTAAAAAAGGGGGCGACCAAGTAGAGCTACCCCTAAATACAGTGACCGCGGCAATCGTTCGTAACCGTCAAGATTATTTGCCTGAAGACACTGAGTACTTGTTCCCTGGCATGGGAGGGCGAGGATATTACAGAGATACCAAGGCAGTCCGTGATATCGTTAAAAACCAAACGGGTATATCTGTTACCAATCATGACCTCCGACGAACGTATAAATCTATTGGGACGGAACTAGACATTAATTCCGTACTTGTAGATGAGTTACTGAGTCACGCAAGGGAGGGTGTTGATGCTCACTATATTCACCCGTCTATGACAAGGCTTCGAGATGCTAGTCAGAAAATTGCTGACTACATGGTTAAACAAGCAGGGTTTGATTTGATCGACGAACTCACGAGCCGCTGGTAGCAACGTAAGGTTATAAAGTTCTAAATGTAAATTTCGTTAGATGAGATTTTGGTGCTCAATTCTTTGAATTCAAGAACGTCTGATTCGAGATAGAATACATGGCGAAATCGCTTTCTCCAGGTTAATTCGGGGTGTTCATGAGTGCAGCGCCATTTTCTCAGTGTGCTGGGTGATAAGCCAAGTAGCGAAGCCGCTTCTTTGGTTGTGAGTTCACGATCATTATTAGCTGCTGCGATGTCATCCATGTTTTGATGTCCGATAGAGTCAAAAGCTCATATAAGCCAGGAAAAACATTAGCATTGAGCTAATTGTTCTTACAAGTCAGAATCGAATCTATCTTTTTATCAGCAAGCTAAACAAGCCTTTGTGGAGGCGGTCACTTTGTTCCGGATGGAGTCCCTGGCGTGGCAGCAGAGCCAGGTCTGATGGCTTTATCTCTGGACTGCTTTCGTTCCTCTATCCAATGCTCTATTTCAGCTAAATCCCAGGCCACCTTACGGCTCGTCAAAACGATGCGGCATGGAAATTCTCCGCGCTTTTCCATGTCGTAAATGGCGCGGTCCGAAAGTGGAATCATTGCCAACAATGTTTTTCGGTTGATCAAGGTAGTTATTTTTTTACTGTTGTTTGTGCTGATCACTGGTTAGTCCTTATGTGGGTAGGAGTCTTATTCTACGATCAGCGTTTAGACAACTTCTCCCTTGAAGACAATGACTCCACAGATTGTCGCTTCTTCATCCACTTCGATAATGCGATTCGGCCAATCAGGGTTGAGCGCCTTCAGGTACTGCTTGCCCTCTTCAATAATTAACTGCTTGAACGTGGCTTCATTGGATTCATCGAGTCGAACAACCACGTACTTTCCGTGGTCAGGTGAAACATTGGGGTCAACAAAAATCAGGTCGCCCTCATGAAATTTGGGTTCCATACTGCTGCCGCGAACCCTAAGTACAAAGGATTCAGGACTACAGCACACCGGGCAGGGTAAAAGTTCTGAACCGTAGGCCGGCACGAAACTTTCAGAAATCTCATACCAGTTTCCCGCTTGGACCCAGGATATCAGCGGGTGGAGACTGCGCAAATCCGGGCCGTCGTGGGCGTTGTGTTCCTCTTGTCGTGCCCCGTCCGCATGGGGGGTATCCATCCATCCTTGGTCTTTATTCATGGCCTTTTCCAGTTTTTCCGCCAGCTCATCTCCGATAGAGCGGGGCGTTCCTTTTTTGGTGGGGAGCTGGTTGCGCACCTGGCTGAGGTAGGAGCTATTGGTCCCGGCCGCGCGCGCCAACTTGGCAGCTGAGCCCGCTTCGGCAATCAGAACTTCAAGATTGTGGAGCCGGATCTGGTTAAGTTTTAGCGTCATGCGAAACACTTTAGCATGATTTTTAGCAGAGTGATAAACAAAAAGCGGTGATTGAGCGTTGTTCAATGATTCGCACGGTGCTAATGTTTCTGCGCATGGAGCTAAAGGATTTCCTCAAGATGGCAACCAAGCGGGAGCGGGCCGACGTCGCTGCGGCGTGTGGCGACTCAGTCTCCTACTTGTATCAGATTGCCGGCCAGCATCGATATGCCAGTCCATTGATGGCGACGCAAATCGAGCATTACACACGTACTGTGGCGGACCTTTCGGATGGTCGACTGGAGCCTGTGCCTCGGGCGAGCATGGTTCGACATCCAGAGATTTTCTACGGCGTCGTGCCTGAATCGGGTGCACAAGAAGCAGGTGGTAACGATGACGCCTGAGAGATCGCCATCCGTCCACGAGATCACCCGTGTAGACGTCACTCGTATCCACCATTACTCCCGCAATCCCCGCCGGCAGCAGAACCCGGAATACGATCGAATAAAGGCGTCGATCCAGGCTGAAGGCCTGGATCAACCATTGGTGCTATCACAGGAGCCGGGGGCTGCTGATTATGTGCTCCACAGTGGCGGCAATACACGGCTGAGGATACTGAAGGAGCTTTTGGACGAAACCGGCGATGAGCGATTTCGCTGGATCGATTGCGTCGTCAAGCCCTGGTCGCAGGAGTCCAATGTACTTTTTGCCCACCTCCGGGAAAACGAATTGCGCGGCGGTTTGCCTTTCATCGATAAAGCGTTGGCCGTCTTCGAAGCAAAGTCTCTCCTCGAAAGCGAGATGGAGGTTGAGAGCCTGTCTCAGCGCCAACTGGAAGAGCTGTTCAGAGAGCGAGGTTTCGGGCTCAGCCACAGCATGATTTCCAAAATGGGATATGCCGTTGAGACCTTGTGGCCATTGATGCCAAAAGCCTTAGCTGCCGGATTGGGTCGACCACAGGTGGAAAAGATCCGAGCCCTTGAACGCGCTGCCCGAGCGATCTGGGATCGTCGCCAATTGGGGGATAACACCGTCTTCGATGCGATCTTTGCCGAGTTGTGTCGCCGTCATGATGGCGCCGAATGGGACATTCAGCCACTGCGCGATGCATTGGAAAATGAGATCGCCGTGGAGTCCGAACTGAATCGCCAGGTGATTCATCTGGAGATGGAGGCACAACTATCGGGCCGCGCATTCAGCCTTCCCGCTCATACCGAAGAGGATACAGAGCCGGGGGCGGACAGGGACCCGGAACACCCGGAGCATTCCGATAGTGGGCCGTCATCGAATACGATGACATTGGAAAAACAGTCCGCTGGCATCGATTCACCGGCGAGTGGTCGCGACAAAAGCAAAGACCAACCGAACATGGCAGCTGAGTTGACCTCTGCGCCGAATTCCCAAAAAGGTGGTCAGCAAAGAAATCTTGAGGTTTTGCGGAGCCAGTTGTGGGACTGCGCAGTAACCCTGGCGACATCCCACGGACTGCACGAGACAGTCATTCATCTGCCGGATCAGGGCTTGGGCTTTCTGCTGATTGATGTGCCTTCACCGGAGCTGCGGGAATCCCTTGACCAGGACATGCTGGATTTAGTGTCCGCACTCTGGTGGCAGTTGGCTGCGAGCTCAGAGTTGACCGTCGCTCCGACGGACATTGTCCTGGCCTACCTGGATAAAGACTCGCCCCTATACCAGGCCTTGGCATCCCATGATGCCGGTCTGCTCTTTGGCAGTGTCTGGACGCCTGATCCCGGCCATCTCAACAGCCAGCTCTGGCAACAACTGAACCCGCCAGACTGGCAGCGTTTGCTGCAAATGATGGAGTCCTACCGGAGCATTAAACGGTTAGCCTTCGATACCGGGGTCGAGCTTTGGGCGCAACAAGGAGGTGAAAGCGATGTCGTCCAATAAGGAAGCCGACCTCACCACCGCCGTGCTGTTGTACGCCATGCGATGTCTGGCAGAGGGGGATCAGCAGGCATTGCGCGCCATGAACTTTGGCCCCAAAGAACTGGACGCCCTGAAAGAGATGAATCTGGCCGATCTCTATCGGGCCGATGCACTGCGTGTGCACTGTCTGCAGATTGGTCTCAATCGTGATGTTTTTTGGCCGATGCTCGATCACCTGCGTCATCAGCGGGAATCTGAGGATCTGCAGCGAACATTGCTGGTCGCGGACGCACCGTTAGAGATGATGCAGCAGCTGTTTGGTGTGAGTTCTCGGGAGTACACGCGATGGCGCCGATTGTTGACGCTGGCGCCGGCCGTGGGCCGGCCTCCCGAACTGAATGAAACCGATACCCACGCGCTCTGGTATGCCTGGCAGGATAAGGTTCAGGCGGATGACAAATCCACATTAACTGCAGAGGACTATCTCGACCTACAGCAACAGACAGGCATTGGATTGCGATCGATTTGGGCGCTGGTGCAGCGTTGGGAAACCTACGGTGAGGGAAGCAGTGCCGCGACGTCCGGGCGGGTTGTCGAGAATGGCCCATGATGCGGATGCGCTGCGACCAGAAACTGTTGCTCTCGACGCTTTAATCAAGGCAACTGTTGCCAAGGTTCGTGCCCAGAGTGATCCATCGTTACCGGATGCCATGTTGTTCATGGGGAATTGGCATCAGGCCGTGCCGGCCATGGTCATCCAGGACCCGGTGTTGGAACCCGTCGATAAACTGGTATGGATGGTTATCATGCTCCATGCCAGAGAGACTGGAGGACGAACGGCGTTTCCCGATTACGATACCATTGCGGCTAAAACCAACGTTTCCTCAACCTCCACTGTCTCTCGTGCTATTGCCATTCTGCGCTTGACGCGTTGGCTAACGCTGTGTGCCAGAGTGCGTCAAAAAAGCGGCCGTTTCACCGGCAATGTCTACAGTCTTCACGATGAACCCCTGCCTCTGGTCGATGCCCTGTACCTGGATGAGTCCTACATGGCATTCGTTACCCAATCCCAGGAGCATCATCACGCCCGCGTCCGGCGCGTGGCGCAAGCTGTGTTGGAGAGTCTGGATAAGGATATTCAGGAAGGCGAGTCGTTAGGACGGAAGGAGTCAACTATTGAGCGTCGACTGCAGGCCGCCCAACAATTGTCAGTTTCCAGCGGAAACCACGGCAACAGCGGTCGTTATTTTACCTTTCACGCCGCGACCATCGGGAAACTGAAAAATTCGTCCGGGGCCTGCGCATCAGCACAATCCGTCCAGGACCAAAATTCAAAGGCGGAGGCTAAGGAACACTACAGTAGTCGTTGTAGTAGTCATTATAAAAAAACAACTACAACAACCACTACACAAAATACAAACCATCAAGAGAAAACATTTTCTGAATCCAATCCATCAGTCCCGTCGGTGACAGAGCGAGCGCTGATCTATCCGCCGCGCTTGTCGGAGAACCAGAAACACCTGGCGGACAGGTATCTTGCCATGATCGATCTTGATGATCGGCAGTTGGTGCTCGACGAACTTCAGGGTCGTCTGGAGTCTGAGCAAAAAGGCATGAAGCCGGTTTATGACGAGCTGCGATTCTTGCATTCGCTGTGCAAGGCGGCACAACAAGGCGAATTTGTGCCCAACCTCGGGATCAAGGTGGCCGAGGCAAGACACGATCGGGCACATCACGTACCACCGCCAGAAAACGAAGAACAGAAAACTAAAGCGGCTGAAGAGCGAGCACGAAACCAAGCCTATGGGCGTGAGCAGCTGGCCAAGTTACGAGCATCATTGAATATGGATAAATAGCGCGACCGCCCGTTATCACACGTGATGTGACATATCTCCGTCGTTACTTCCCTGCACTGTTTCCACTGGAACCATCTGATCGCAGCAACGCAAAACACTGCACCAGTCGGATGGATATTCCGTGGTGCCATTTTCCCATTCGTGGATTCATAGCACGTCAGAGTTGATCTTGAAGGGAATGACGCAAATGAATTCAGACGCAGAACAGTCACACGAGAATACAGCTGAAAATCAAAACGAGTCAGTGCCAGGCGCCCTGCAGGGTGAAGTCTGGTTGACGATTCAGACCTATCAGGCTCAGAGCCTGATCCGCGGCCGCCGTGCAGCCGATGGCAAGCCTGCCATTATGGGATTGATCGGTTTTGCAGATCGGCTGAAGTCGCTATGGCAGGCCGTCCGCTTCGACGACCCTTATGCCGACTGGTGGTTGCTCAAAGTGGAAGAGGGCGTTGCCGATATCCGCGCACAGCTGCAGGGATTGCAGCAAAGGATGGACGCCCTTATCACTGAATCCAACAGTGCTCTCGAATTCAGCGTCGCACAATCGAGTCGACCACAGCGCGTATCGTTACAGTTCGCCAATCCCTACGCCTTCCGCGCTGCACAGTTGCTGGGTGAGTACGACCGGTTGATGTGCGCAGACATGACGTTGCATTACTTAGGTCTCGACATGCCCACTGACCTCATTGAGCAGGTGTCGGGTAGTGGGCGATGGGTGCGCCGGGTGTTTGCGTTGCCCCAGGGGTATCACTGCCTGGACGTTCGTCGCTCCGATATCCGGCAAGGAACACCGGCAGCCATCAAAGCGAGAGAGCGGATGGGCGAGATTCCCCAGGACATCCTCAATGGTGAGCGGTTGCCGTCTCTGCGTCCCCTGGCATTTCAACAGCTGAATAACAACGCCATCGCAGATTCTGACGAGGGCTGAACGCCGTGGCCACCAGCACGCTTCAGCAGCTTGTCATCTCGCTCGATACGCGAATTCCACTCGAAGCGATGGTGCTTCAGCGTTTACGCCGCCTGCCTAACAGCAGACAAAACGAGTGGTTGCGGCAGCTGTTGCTGGTGGGATTTCGAAGCGAGTGTCAGGCCATCCGATCTGAGCAAGCGCTGCCGGCACACGCAATGCCTATGAGCCAGCCGTGTACATCCACCCAGATAAACGGAAGTCGCGGAGCGGGTTCCGTCCAGCCGCGAACAACCGAGACGATGCTCGATCACGCTGCGCGGTCACCTGGCAGCTCACACAACAGCGAACGCGCCAGGCTTGCTCCCCCAAACGACACCAGAAAACCCTTTACGCACCTGAGACGAGTGATCGGTGAGTAAAGACGTCTAACCCCGATATCAGGAATCGCACCATGACAGAACTGACCGATGAGAAATTTTCTGACGAAGACAAACCTCCCGTGACCACTCATCCCATGGCGGTTGGGCAGGTGGGCCTCGATGACGGCTATGCCTATACCAAAGTGGCGTTACCGGATGGTCGCCTCCTGGCGGTGCCTTCACGGGCACGCATGGGATCGGCCGGTGTCACCTGGATACGGGATGAGGAACAGAAAATTTTTGAGTACGAAACCGGTGGCAGTGTGTATTCCGTCGGTGCGGTCGATGGTGAGCCCACTCAATTCGATGAATACCCGGGCTCGGCCCTGAATCGGGTGATCGTCCAGCATGCACTGCAACAGGCGGGTTTGTCGGGCCGATCCGTCCATGTGGTGACGGGGTTGCCGGTCTCCGCCTTTTACCGCAACGATGGTCAGCAACGACGACGAGCGATCCAGGCAAAAAGGGAGGGTTTGAAATTGGCGGTTGAGCCTGTTGTTGCCAGAAAAGCATCGCAAAGGGCAGCGCAACAGGGGCTCCTAAAGGTGAGCATCGCCTTTCATGAAGTTATTCCGGAGGCGCTGGCTGCCTGGTACGACTATGTGATTGTTATGACCGATGATGATGGTGTGACGTTGGACGCGGATCGGGTCAACGCGCCCATCGCCATTGTCGATATCGGTGGCCGCACCACGGATTATGTGGTGGTCCAGGACCAGGGCATTGTGCATGGTTCCTCCGGCTCTCTGAATCGCGGCATGCTGAACGTCAAGATTCGCGTGGCGAACCGTATACAGGAACAGTTCGATATCAACGAACTGGGCGAGCAGAGTATCAGTCGGGCCGTCGATACACATCGGTTGCGCCTGCATGGCAAGGATCACGATGTCTCGGCCATGGTGGCGGAAGCAAAACGCGAGTTGGTGGAGCGACTCTATACCGAAACCCGCCGCAAGCTTGGACTCGGTGTGGAGTTGGATCGTGTACTGTTCGTCGGCGGTGGCAGTGCCGCGTTAGCCGCTGATATTGCCAACTGGTTTCCCAATCAAACCATTGCCGACCATGCCGCTTTTGCTAACGCAAGGGGCATGCTCAAGTACCTGCAGTTTGTCTGCGACGCCCCGGTGAGGGAGGGGTAACGACTTTGTACGTGGCCACTGCGGTCTCAGTGGCAAAGAAGATGTCAGCGGATTGTGCAAGTGACATCGCGGTTTTACCGTCAATCCAGTGTCAGGGCTTGCCCTGATTTTACTCACCCTGCCGGGAAATACCTTCCCGCCAGGGAATCGTGTTCTCCGGCTTTCCATTATGTTCAAGGAGAAACTGTTATGACCAGTAGACAATCTACCCCTGAAAAACCGAAGTATTTCGATCTTGATATCCACGGCATTGGTTACCTCAACCGGGTTCGCGAAGTAACACCCGAGAATGGGTTCCCCTTTCTCAGTGTCACCATCGCGGCGCTACGAGGGCCAGCCGATAACGTTCAGCACACGCATTTCGAGTGCGTGGTGGTGGGTGAAGAGGCGAAGGATCTGGTGCGTCAGCTGCTGCCTGCGGTGGAAGCTGACTTTAAAGTGCTGGTGGGTTTTCACCTCAGTGATTTGCAAGCCGAAACCTTCATCTTCAAAAACGGTGATCGAGCCGGTACGACGGGCATCAGCCTGAAGTCCCGGTTACTGCGGTTCCAGTGGATCAAAGTCGAAGGTCAGCCCTTTCCGGCGCCGACGGCTGAGACCCACAACGCCGTAGCCTGACGACCAAATCTGATCGCATCTTGTGATGCGATCAATCTTTCAACCCAGCGAGGGAGATTCTCCCTTGCCGGGCAGGTCTCCTCGACTCTTCAAGGAGACCGCTCATGGCTTCCAAACCATCACCCTCCCGGGTGATTACTAAAAACCGTTTTGCGGCCATTCGCATGGCGTCGTTGAACGATCCTGAAAAGCAATCCCTGCTGCAGCTGGCCTTTGCGATATTGCAGGACCTGCACCAGCCGGGCCTGGAGCTACCGAGCCCCAACCACACCCGTGATTACTTGCGGATGTTGTTGGCTGAACGCAAAGCGGAAGTCTTTGGTTGTGTGTACCTGGATAACCGGCATCGGGTAATCGAAGCCGCAGAGTTGTTCCAGGGAACCATTGATGGCGCCTCGGTGTACCCCCGCGTGGTGGTACAACAGGCGCTGACGCTCAACGCGGCAGCGGTGATGTTTTTTCACAATCACCCGAGTGGTGTCGCCGAGCCCAGTCACGCGGACGAAGCGATTACCCGGCGATTAAAAGATGCGCTGGCACTCGTTGACATCCGTGTACTGGATCACTTTGTGGTCACGGTGGGGGAATCAGTTTCCTTCGCCGAACGCGGATTGCTGTAACGCCATTTACTTAACCCATTGGGGAGTCTTCTTCCCCAATGGGAAGGAGGTGCTCCCTGAATTTCTTAATTCATTTCTCCAGGGAGAAACCTTATGAAAAATTCAGAGCACAAGTCGTTGGAAGATGTCTTCGGTCCTGTTGTCGCAAGTTACAGTCGTGCACAGGCTATCGAAGATGGCGTCCTGATCGATGTCACCGCTATGGCACGTGAGGCTGGCTTCAAATGGCCAGTCGCACTTACCCATACCGCTTGGTGTGATTGCGTCGCCTGGACAGAGCGGGATAACCGCTTTCAAGTGCACCAGGACGAGTCTGGCCGTTTGTGGGACGTGCTGTTTATGGCGTTCTACGCCATTCGAACGGCTACTGCTCCTGGTGATCGGTTGCTGTTCTCGTTGTACCGCGTGCCGAAAGACGGGCATTCGACAGAAGCCGGCGAGGTGAGTTTGAAACTGATGGTTGGCCCTGGTGATGCCGGTGAACCGGTCGTCACGATCATGCTGCCCAACGAAGATTAATGTCGCCGATCGAATCGGCTCCTTGCCCTGGCCACTTGGGATAAAGTGGCACCCCCATTTCATTAAAATGCCGATGCATAGTTCGTTGTTCGTTGAGAACCTTGCCAGTCGCACTTATTCGCTGATCGTGCGCCGACACTGTTTATTCACGACCTTTTCGATCCGTTGCAGCGCGGGATATTTCCCGTACAACGTTTCAAACTTTTCTCTCGTCGGCTGCAGGTGCTCCAACAGACTGACAGCAACATCCTGCACCTGGCCTTGTAGAAACCGAGCACGCAAACCGCATTGTTGCGCCAGGTCATCCCAGTGCTTTGTGGAAACGATGCCTGGATTTCTTTCATTGCCAACGGAAAATGCCAGATGATAGTCAATACGTTCAATGGCCCGAGTGCAAACGAGATCATAAAAAGGGGCTAGCTGTATTTCGCCATTGGCCCGGTATAGCAGCGAAAGGTTTTTGGCATGACCATCTGAATTACCCGCCAGGACATTGAAAATCTGCCATCGCAGTAAATACTGCAGATCGTTGGCGGGATCACTAGAGACATCCTGGACGAGCCGATAGCAATCTGCGAAGGAAGGGCCGCCATCCTCCTGATACTTGCGTTCGTGGCCGAAACCCAGCGCCTGACAGAAATCTTCCTGATGCAGTCTCGCCATCTGACCGCTACCCAACAGGTGCCGATCATAGCGCTCAATCAATGCATAGTGCGTGTCTGCAATGGATCGCAGTTGAATATTGACCACAGGCAAACCGACAGCCTCCGCCAATAGTGTCGTGAACGTCTCGTAGGCGGGCAGGTGGCGGTAATCAGACAGTTCGAACTTGAGGATATGGCTGGAAGGCGATTCTTTTTTAGGCAACCAACAGGCACCATTCTTGATCAACACAGGACACTTGTCTTGCGCTCCGGCCAGAGACAGACGGGGACGTTCGTTTTCAGTCCATGTGTAAACCTGACCACGGCGTGTCACCAGCTTGGCGAGTTCTTGTTCCGAGAGTTCGTAATACGCGTATTGTGTGGAAGGTTTCTGTTCTGCCTGGAGAATCGACAAGGCTCCGGCGCATTCACCGCCAATGGCTCTGAGCAGATCAAAATCGGTATTGGCGATCTTTAGATCGCGGATAACCTGATCACGAGCACCACCTTCCGGCAGGAGGTTGGCGAAGAAGCGGTGGGCGAGTCCCTCTTCCGGCACAAAGTCTTCCTGTCGCAATGGCAACCTATGGGAGATGGCAAATCCGCCTTGGGTAAGCCATTCCTTTTCGTAGCGGAAGCCAATCAGGCCTTGGGTGTTGCGCCACAAATAGCCAACGAGTCGCTGATCATTCCAGACGTTGAGACCATCCGGATCAAGCATGGCCTTCTCCCTCTTGTGAGGACGACGGCTTGGGCACGGCAACCCTGCGCGGCTGGATGACCACCTCCAGTCCCAGGGTGCGCAGCGCTTTTAGCACTTTGCCCAGCTCCGCAGTTTCCTTGCCACGCTCGAATTCGGATAAAAAGCGGGTGCTCAGGTTACCCAGTCCCGAGATCGTTTCCAACGTCAGTTTTCTCTGTTTCCGGTGAGCACGCACCAGCTTGCCGAGATCCTCAGCGGATCGGATTGCACCGTATTGCACCTGATCGTGAGCCATAATCTATCCAAAAAAATGAGCGTACGGTAAAAATTAGCATGCAGACGCAGCTAAATCAACAAATATTTACCGTACGGGATAAATATTAGAGTATTGGCTTGCTTGAGTAAGAATATATCCCGTACGATAAAAATTGTCGGCCGCCAGCGTACAGCCCCATGGTGGTTCCACTGTAACCGTGGGTCGAACAGATTTGTCTGTTCAACTGCCATGACAGGTCGCAGACCTGGCGTGGTGGTTGATTCGAACGAAGCCCTCGTCACTGCTTAGCGAAGCGGGGTAGTGACGAGGGCGGCGGAGCACGGAACGACAACGGATTGCGCTCGGATTGATGTGTTCCCAGCGAGTTCGCTCTAACTATACTAGCGGCCAAGAAACGTAAACAGTTCCATACG